>Ga0209154_1002014_pt1 | contig 11604 bp, 5 predicted proteins | sample GraSoiAngelo_121_FD_185878 | JGI IMG/M metagenome (GOLD analysis project Ga0209154, IMG submission 185878) | Grasslands soil microbial communities from the Angelo Coastal Reserve, California, USA - 14_0919_12_20cm (SPAdes) (version 2) | ecosystem: Environmental > Terrestrial > Soil > Grasslands ... | reverse complement strand
GTGAACCTCTGCAACTTCGTCCTTCATCAGCCAGCGCGCGAGGTCGAAATCATGAATGCTGGAATCCAGGAACAATGTGCCACTGCCCGATTGATAAAAGCTGACCGGGGGTGGCTCGCGGTCTCGGCTAATCGATCTGAAAATAATCGGCGTTCCAATCTCGCCCTCTTCGATCCGTTTGTAAGCCTCGGCGTAGGCGGGGTCATATCGACGCATGAAGCCGACTTGAAGGATGACGTTGGCACTGCGGGCGGCCGCGATGGCATCATCTACACCGTCGATTGTGAGGGCCAGCGGCTTTTCGCAGAGAATGTGTTTGCCGGCAGCGGCGGCGGTCTGAACAGCGGACAAATGAAACCTTGAGGGGGACGCGATCACGACTGCATCGATGTCCTTGCGGTCCACCATGCTCTCCAAGCTGTCGTAATAATGTTCGATTTCTAGATCATCGCCCAATCGACGTGCGGCCTCGAAGTCAACATCAGCAACGGCGACCAGCCTTGCCTCAGGAATAAGAGATCGCAAATTCTCGGCGTGACGCTTACCCATGCGTCCAACACCCAGTACTCCTACGCCTAGTTTGGCCATTGCCACAGCTCCTGCTCCGGCAAAGTTCCTAGAGATCGATTCCCTGCCCATCAACCATCTTTTGCGGATCGAAACTTACCTTAATTTCGATTGTGCTCGTGCGAACAACAAATTGAAGGTTTTTCTCTTCCTTGGAAACCGGCTGCCTAGCCGGCCGGGTTCTGTTTCGGAAAATGGAACACGATAGCGTCGATTCTCTTTCCATCAGATTGCACGCACGATTTCCCATTGGGTGGCCACAAGTTTTTCCCTTTGACTTCTTCACGCGCATATAACTTTCACGCTTCCGTGCAGATTCTTCCGCGTCCTGGAAAGGAGGTCATGTCAGCACCTAGCAGCTCTACTTTTGACTGAAGCAGCTCACGGCTGTTTGGAGCCTCCTCCTACAAGGCCGCTCCGGAGGGCCCACCTCCATCTTCCGTACAGCACGACGATTGCTCGTCTTCCTGACACAATCTTCCAACACCTGACCGCGGACCGAGGCTTCACGAAGAGTTCTGGACGATACGCACTGAACAGAAATTTAATTTCGTCTTTCCTCTCACCCTGACCGCTTTTGGGTTCATCTTTTTCTTCGGGTTCGTCTTCTTCTTCCTACTCGCGCCGGTCACTCGGGGAGCGCCCTCAGGTGCCTTCAGACTGAGCTACTTCTTGCGTTCGATCTCGATAAGTTTTGACCATGGCGAATCGTTTAAAATCTTCCCTACATCTTGCGCATCCCACTGCTTATATGATTTGTGCCATGCCTCACGCCCAGACATTGACCGCAGCCAAAGCGATAACCATGAACAGAAAAGTTCTGCTCACGTTGTCTGATCCGGTTGTTTGCTTGCCGAATATCAAAACTGCAGGCGGAGCATAAACTCAATCTGGCGCGGCAGGCCTGTACCAGTATTGGCGGAGCTAAAGCTGTCGTTGTTGTTATTAAAATTAACGCTAGTATCAATTACGCCGAACTTCCCTCCACTCAGCGGATTTCCATCAACAATATCCAAGTGACTGGGATCACCCAATTGCACGTGGTTGAAAATGTTGAATGCTTCAACACGGAACTCCAGGTTTACCTTCTCGGTGAGCTTCGTAGTCTTCGCGAGGGCCGTATTTAATTGCCAGACATGCGGCGCCCGAATGAGGCCACGGGATGAATTTCCAAAATGCGTTAATATGCCCGTCGCCGGGTCCACCGGTGGCATTACAAAGGCGTTGAAATTTATCCAGTTGTTGCGATTTTGACCGGGAGGGATGACGGAGATCCCCGGCACCAGGTCAGGTCTCTGGTCGGCGCGATCGTTCCCGTCAGGGATCTGAGTGCTGTCCAATCCGATAACCGGCGTAAGCGGGTGCCCGGTGTGCCACAGGCCAATTCCACTTAGACTCCAGCCCTCTAAAAGCTTGCCCAGGGGCACGCTGTGGTTCCAGTAGCGCCGGCCCGGGCCAAAGGGAAGCTCATAAACACTAGTGGTTGTAAGGTTGTGACGTATGTCAAAAACGCTGGGACCTCGGTCGCATGGGCGGCACGCAGCGTTTTCCGGTGCATTAGCCTCCCCTCCGCCAACCGACCCATCGTTGCTAGAGTGGGAAAACATATATTGTGTCTGCCACAACCAGCCATGTGCCATTTGCCGTTCGAGAGAAAATTGACCGGCCTGGAAGCTGCTCGTCCCTACGTCTCTCTTTATATCTATTTCGCCGAAGTTCGGCAGTTGGCGGACGCACGTCAAATTTCCAGTGACCGGGTCGATGGCGCGGGGTGTGGCACATAAATTCACGTAATTTCGTGCGAAGAGTCGCACGCCATGGGTGCCCATATAAGACGATTGGAAAACGAAGTCTGCTGGCAGCGCTTGCTGAATGGATAGGCCCCATTCCTCAACGTACAGGTCACGTCGGTGCCGGGCCAGGGCACGTGGCGCTGACGAGGGTGGTACGCCGGGACAGTTCACCGGAAAGGAGAGCCCAGGGCAGTCCGAGGAGCTTATTTCGGTTCGAAAAGTGTCGCTTTCGAGTGAACCGTTCAGATCATCATTCTGTCCCGCGCCGTGGTAGATTCCAAATCCTGTCCGAATTACCGTTTTGTCGTGCAACGCTGCCGGGCTCCAAGCGATGCCTACCCTCGGATCCCAATTCCGGTAACTGGGAAAGTAAGGCGGCGATCCCTTCGGGCAAAGGCCGGCCACAGGTGTGGTTGTGCCCGGTATGAATCCTCCGGTGCAGGTTAGGTCGAAAATCGTCATGTGCCCATGAGCTTCTGAAATCACCGAGTAATATTCCCACCGGATTCCCAGATTGAGCGTCAGGTTTTTCCTTAGCTTCCATTCATCTTGGAAATAAGGAAGAACATACGTATGCCGCAGACCGTGTGGGTACCAGGGGTGCCTGATGTCGGCATGAGAGAGCTGGTCGTTAATGAGGGACAGATTATCTGTAAATTTGTATCGATCATCTTCGCTGATCCCTTGATTCAACCGGATACGTCGCACCTCGATACCGATCTTAAAATTGTGATGGCCATGTGAAATTCCCAAATTGTCTATGTACCCGAACGTCGTGCCTATTTCGTGATCAGTATTACTGTTGTTGAGTTCTTCGAAGTTGTCGGTAGCGATATCAATGGGAAGAACACTAGCCTGCGGATTGTGATAAGGAACTCGATTGATGCCGAATTTAACTTCATTGAAAATATTGGGGGGGAAAGTGTGTTGCCAGGCCACAAGGTAATTCGCGGGATGAGTAGTGATCTGCTGTGTATCTAATAAATTACCCAGAGGGGCACTCGTGAATGAGATGTCGCGGCTGGCCCGCGCGTACAACATATTGCGGTCATCGAACTTATGGTCCAAGCGGACCAAGAAACTATCTTCATTGAGCCTGACACCTCCCTGATGAACGAAATTGTCGACGCATGGATCTGCGGTCGGATCCTTGCATAGACCACTCCCGTCTCCCACCGGAAAGGCGTTCACAATGGTCGCCATCGCAGAACCTTGGGCAAGAATGGCATCGCGCAGGGGGACACTCGGAACAGCAGCGACCAAGGTACGATTTTGAACCTGGCGCAAACCTTCATAAGTCACAAAGAAGAAGGTTTTGTCTTTCACAATTGGCCCGCTAAAACTTAGGCCATACTGATTGAGATGGAAAGGGGGCCGGACGGGCAGACCAGTGAGAGCGTCGAAATCATTGAACGCTCGAGCATCCAGCGCGCTGTTTCTGAAGAACTCAAAAAGACTGCCATGGAAGTAGTTTGTGCCTGTCTTCGACACCAAATCTACTTGCCCGCCGGCGCCGGCACCATGCTCAGCAGTGTACAGCATCGAACTGACCCGGTATTCGGCAACGGCCTCTTGGGAGATCTGCAAGCGAGTTGTTGACTTGTGCGCTTGCTCCTGGATGCCGGTGGCGTCTATGCCGTCCATGGTGTAGTTATTGTCGTCGCGCGCGCGACCCGCAAACCGAATCGTTCTCTGGTCACCACCTCCATCGTCAAGCGCTCCAGGGGCAAGCAGCAAGAGGCTTGCCCAGTTGCGGCCGTTGACTGGCAGTGATCGAATTTCTTGATTGTTGATTACTCCGGATATTTCCGGAGAGGTTTCCTGCAATGGCGGCAGGGACTGAACGTTCACGGTTTCAATGATCGTACCCACCTTGAGTTGCACATTTATTATCCGTGTGTCCCCCACCATCAGCAGTACATCTTTGTATTGAACCGGGCTGAAACCTGCACGGGACACGGTAACCTCATATTCCCCCACCGCTAGTCCAGGGACCAGATACACACCCTTGGAGTTGCTAGTCGCCTCGGTGCGTAAGCCTGTGGTTTCTGCTAGGCACTCGATTTTCGCGTTTGGAATTACAGCGCCGCTGGGATCGGTCACGGTACCGGTTAGCGTGGCTCGGTCGATCTGCGCCTCTATGCAGCCTGCGAACAGAACCAGCACTAGTCCGCTCAGAAATGCGCCTCGGAAGCTATCAAGGCCTGCGCGTGGCATGGTTTCCCTCCCACTATCCTTGAGATTCGCCGTTCAGCAGCTCTCATCGCCGTCATTCGATGAGCCGACGTCAATCGCGGCCGTTTACGGCAGAAGGAATCGCGCCTAAAAAGGAGCCAAGGGCCAGAAACATCTGGATTGGCCAAACGCTTAGGTGACACCCTAATCTTTTCTTTCCCAGAATAGTCCGTCACCACTTATACCAATACCAATTATTTCCTGTTGTCAAGCCTTTTGGGACAGCCTTTGGGGACAGCCTGGACAGCCTTTTGCGAGATAAGCGAGATAAGAGGAGGAAAATTCCTGGAGTCGGTACTTTCCGCACCTTCGGCTAATGGCTTAGGAGAAAGCGTTTCATGCTACGTAGTCGTTTTTCATCCTAACTCTCGCTGGGCAAAAAATAAGGGAGCCTTGTAGCTGTAAAGAGAGATCCCCTAGACGAAAGGGCGGAGGGGTGGCCGTTGCTTATGGGTGCCCCAGAGTGGGTACCCCAAAATTTCATGAATCGCAGCCAATTGAGGCGTGGACGACCTTTGTCCTGTCAAAGCAGGGTGAGAGATGGTGCGGCAGAGATCGGGAAGGCATCGGAGCAAACAGCAGGAGTCAGGGGTAAATAATGCGGGCAAATGCGAGCATGGTTCCGTTGGTTAGAATGCCTGCCTGTCAGGCGGGGAGGCCGCGGGGTTCCAGTCCGTCGCTTGCCAGTTTTTCGACTCCCAGGAATGGGTACCCATAGGAGACAGGTGCCTTTATGAGCCCGCTTCCCGACGGTCCTTAATTTGTCGAAGGTGAAGACGGAGCCTATCGATGACTTCTTGTCGCTTTCCGTCGTCTAGTTCTTGACGAAGTTCGTTGAGGGCAAAATGAACGACATCATGGTGGTGAATTTCCTCGGGAGCAACATCGTTACTAAGTTCAAGCCAAATACTATGGAGGAGATCGATTTCTTTCGGCGTGAGGCGCGGAGCGTGCGGCCCAAGGTAAAAAATATGCTCCTGACCACTCGGAAAAAGAATCTCCAGCATCAACCGAGGTTTCGGTTCCGGTAGGCGTTCCCATGCGAGGCCAGCAGTGCGAGCCTCTTCGGTCACAGGCTTCGTCGGCGAAGGTCCCAGGACGACTGTGGTTGATTGCAAACTTTGGGCCGCCCGCAAGATTGCATCCCACTTCTCGGTGGCTGCAGCAACGGCTAAGTGAATTGTCTTACCCTTCTTTTCTGCGAGCTCAAGTGATCGAGTGAAGAGCTTCTGCTCTTCCAGGCTAAAGAGTTGCTCTGGCGCCAGTTCATACTCTCCTAGTCCGTGCAGGAATCGAAGATGGAGTACTACGATGTCCTGTTTACGTGTCTCGGTTCGGTTGAGGACCGCTGCCAGATTATTCAATGTGTTGTAATTCCGCACCATGACCAGGATGTTTCCCGGTCGCACGCGAAGGGCTTCGGGAGTGAGGTCTTCACCGGCTTCCAAATTGAACTGGTCCAATTCCGCGTGCTCTGTGGCCCTTTTCTTGGTCATCCCCTCGGAAGTCGAAAAGACGGCGAAGAAGATGATTGTGAACGCAATGCCCGAAACTGTTGCAACCTGCTTGGTGAAAAGATTGATCGTGCAGAGGGCGAATAGAACGGCTGTTATCAAGCCCAGGCCTAAGGGAATTTCAATTCTGCCAACCTTGAAATTCAGGGGAACACGAAATTCTCGTTTCCCCGGTTGTCTATATCGAAGCACGAGCACAGCCAGGCCTTTTAAGGCAAAACTCCACATGACGCCGAAAGCGTATGCCTCGCCCAAGACGAAAATGTTCCCGCGACTCAAGAAGATCGTGAGCAACTGCAGCCCGACAACCAGATTCAGAATACGATGAGATGTTCCGTAACGGCGGTGCGGGTGTCGGAACCAATGTGGAAGGATTCCGTCTTCGGACACACGATTCAAGACTCCATTGGAACCTACGATTGCGGTATTGACCGCCCCGGCTAGCATCAAAACACCGACAACAACCACAAAAGCTCGAAACGCGAGGCGAAGCGACAAAGAACCGACAAGGTACATCGCCAAGCCGCCGATCGGGTTGTCGAAGAAATTGTTGCGTACCGAGTCCGGAATGATCATCACCGCGAAGAACGCAACGCCTGCGGTGAAGATCAGACTGTAAGCAAAAATGACAAATCCTGCTTTCTCCAGATTTTTGAGTTTTGGATGTTCGATCTCGCGGTAGACCTGCGCCATGGTTTCTTCGCCGCTCATAGCGAGCACCGAATGTCCGAGACCGACCAAGATTCCTATAAATCCAACGGTGTAGGGGAGCGAGGTGTGGCGCAGCCAGCCCAGGGCATCGCCCGAATAGGTGAGATTCGACAGCCGCGGCAATGCCGGAATGTGCGCTCCGCGAATCCAGAGGGTATAGCCGCACCAAATGATCATCAGGACCACCATCACGGTGGTCACATACATAATGCGTAACGCCTTCTCGCTGGATTCCGGAATTCCTTTAATGTTTTCCCACCAGAAGTAGATCGTAACGATGGCCGCAAAGAATGCAGCCGTCCAATTCATAGGCAGCGTGAAATTGGAGTGGGCGTGATGCAGGAGTTCATTTAAGAGACCTGTGAGATACAAGCCCGCGGATACGCCGCTGATCGGTCCCGTCAGGATGTAATCGAACATCAGAGCGGAAACCGAGAACTTTGCCAAAGTTCCACCCATCGCTTCTTTTACGACGCGATACACCCCTCCGCGTACGAACATACTGCAGCTCTCGATGTAAACGGAGCGGACCGCATAGGAGAGCAACATGATCGCGAGAATGAACCACGGCGCGGTCCTTCCAACGAAATGCTCTGCGATGGCGCCGGCGTAAAAGGCCGACGAGCCCATGTCATTGAGTACGATTGCCGCAGCCCGCCAAAAAGAGATAAAGGCGAGCATGGCGGTTGAGGCGACCAGTACTCGCTGGGCGCCGTTTAGTACTGCGGCACCCTTGTTTGCGTGATTTTGCATTTAGATCTCGACTTCAGGACGAACCTGTTCTTCTGTCACCATCCTCAAAAGCAAACCGCGGTGGGCAGGCGTTAGTTGTGCAAGGCTATCCCGCTGCATTGGCGGTTGCCATGAATTCCACCAGAGGGGGCCGGCAAACTCCGCACAAGCTCATGAAAATCTACTAAAGATTTCATAAAGATTTCGTAAAAGCTGAACGAGCACCTAACGGCCGGGAAAACATAATCGACTGAGAAGTAATGCCCCGAAATAACCAGCTGGAGGAAATCAGTTGAGCCGCCGTTCTTTGCGGGTATTCGCATCCTTGACGGCGCCGTCGTGGCGGTCACGGTCGTGGCGCGCCGGTAATTCCGGTGAATGCGACGACTGTGAGGTTCGCGTACTTGCTAGTCGTCTTGATCATTGCAAAGCACTTGGGGATTTCTTGAGGCCCGCGCTGTCTTCGATTGTCGCTACTCTCGTTTTCATTTTTTTCTTTTTGTCACCAGTGGGAACTTTCACCATTGCCGATCCACAGAACTGGGTGGCTCTGTTCAGCGTTTTGGCAACATCGTTGATCGCCAGCCGGCTATCGGCCAAGGCCAAAGTGCGAGCCTTTGAGGCCATCGAACGGCAGCAGGACGTAGAACGTCTGTATAGCTTCAGCCGAGCGATTCTCATGATCGATAGAAGCGATCCTTTCCGGAGGCAGCTTGCCGAAAAACCGTTCGAGATCTTCAGGCTAGATGCGGTTGTGTTGCTCGGCCGTCGGACCGACGAGTTGTATCGGGTTGGAGGTACCGTAGACGACGATCTGGAGAATGGCGTTCGTGCCGCAACTCTGAAGGGAGGTGCTTTCGCTGAAACAAAACAGGATTGCGTCGTAGTCCCTATCCTTCACGGCGCCGAGCCTGTGGCGAGCCTTGGGTTGCATGGTCCAAACATGCCTGAATCGCTCTTGCAGGGGATCGCGAACTTGGTTGCGATTGGTTTTGGAGCGTGCTCGAGCTCAAGACCGTGCGCAACCGATCTTCGCGATCGGTGTCGCGGGTTCCGCACTAGTGCTTATCCTGACCACAATCGAAGACGTTACGGAATTGTTTGGCTCCGAGCACAGGACATCGGTGTATTGAAGCTGGTTTCTGGGCCATTTGGAGATGCGAGCGCCACAACATGGGGTACCTCACGTCTCAAGCCGCAGGCAGCGAGAAATAGAAGAGCGATCCTCGGCCGACTTGGCTGGTGACTCCGATTTTTCCGCCGTGTAGTTCCACGATGGCTCTGACAATTGGCAATCCCATCCCCGTACCTTGGATGATCATGCGCTGGTCCCTGCCGCGATAGAATTTTTCGAAAATCATCTCTTGTTCCATTTGATCTACACCAGGGCCATGATCGGCGACACTCGTCACCACCTCAGAGTCTCGTAATTCGGCGGTGATATGAATCGGGGTGTCCGACGGGGAATATTTCCCCGCGTTGTCCAGAAGATGAACGATCACTTCGGTGATGCGTTCAAGATCCATTCGCACTGGCGGAAGAGTCTCCGGAACCATGACTTCGAGAGGGTGGCGCCGCAGTACCTGCTGTGAGCTCTTAAGGGCAGCATCGATCGCCTCACGAATCTCGTGTGTCTCAAAGCGAAACTGGAGCTGATGCGAATCTAGCTGTGCTACTTCCCCGGCTTCGCCCACCAGGCGGTTGAGCCGGTCGCTCTCTTCATTGATCACCTGCAATAAGTCATTGCGCTGTGGTTTTTCCAGTTCGGGTTCGGACAGCAGGGTCTCTGCGGATGCTTTGATGGCAGTCAATGGAGTGCGGAACTCGTGGGTGACCGAGTCCAGCAGCACGGAGCGCAGACGATCACTCTCCCGCGCCGCCTCACTCCGACTGAGTTTCTCAACGGTATTCGCGCGCTCGATCGAGATCGCGACCAAACTGCCGATAGCTTCCAGGCTTTCACGAGAGAGATCACAACCGGCCAACCCTAGGGCGCCAACCGTTCGCACCCCCATTCGCAGAGGCATATAACAGGTCCTATGTTCCCGGTCGAGGACTGGCTCTCCCCGATCGCTGATGGCTTTCAGTTCATCAATGGGAAATAAGGACCGGCCGGCCTCATCAAAGAAATAAGCCTCTTGCTTGCCCTCCAAGTAAAGTGCCGCTCCGCTGACGTCGAAAGAATCTACGATGTGCTTGGGAATGACATTCAGCAGTTCGAACACATTCTCGCTGAGCCACAACTGTTGGCTGAAGGAGTATAGTCTTTCGACTTCGCGTCGACGCTGGTCCGCATACAGCATTCCGCGGCGTGCGCGTTCCGAGAGTTGGCTTGCCACTACCGCCGTAACCAGGAAAGCAAAGAGCGCTATCCAGTTTTGTGGATCGGCAATGGTGAATCTGAATAATGGTGGCAGAAAGAAGTAGTTGTAAGCTACCGTGGCAAGGATTGCGGTGAAAATTGCGTAGCGCAGGCCCCATGCAGCGGAAATCAGCAAAACAATCAGCAAGAGGCTGAATCCAACCGTTGTCGGATTGACGTGCAGCCAGCGAAAGTAGACGAAGACGACAACGGACAAGATTGCGGTCGATGCGGCAAAGCGTACGATCACATTGTTGATTTTTCGTTTCATGCCGAGAGACTTCAGTTTATTCGATTTGTGACTGATGACTGAGGATAATAAGAGCATGCCGAAGACACCCGAGCAGTGGCTGGAACAAACAGCGCCACAGAAGAAGCGGACGGTTCTTAAGCTCTTTCTGGGGTACGCGCCTGGCGTGGGAAAGACTTTCAACATGCTCAGTGAAGGCATTCGCCGTTACAGCCGTGGCGAGGACGTCGTCATCGGCTTGGTGGAGACCCATGGCAGGGCTGGAATTGCCGAATTGGCCTCGAAATTGGAAACTGTGCCGCGGCGCAAGATTGAATACAAGGGCGCATCATTCGAAGAGATGGATCTGGACGCCATCCTCGCCCGCAAGCCGCAGGTTGTACTGGTGGATGAATTGGCCCACACCAATATCGAAGGCAGCAAGCACGGCAAGCGCTACCAGGACATAATGGATTTGCTGGATGCGCAAATCGACGTGCTATCCACGATGAACGTACAGCACATTGAAAGCTTGATGCCCACGGTCCTGAACATCACCGGGGTTCAGGTGCGGGAGACAGTGCCGGACTGGGTGATACAGAGGGTTAACGAGATCGTGCTCGCGGACCTAACCCCGGAAGCTCTGCAAACTCGAATGCGTCGCGGCGATATCTATCCGCTGGACCGTGCCGAAAGAGCACTTGGTCACTTTTTTCGCCCCGGCAATCTCATGGCGCTTCGAGAACTCGCGCTGCAGCAAGTCACGCGCGCGGTGGATCGCAGTCTAGAGTCATACCTGGAGAAGGAAGGTCTCAGCAAGAACCTGGCTCTCCGGGAACGGATTGCCGTCTGTGTCAGCTCCAGCCCCGCGGCGCAGTATCTCATCGCGCGAGCTGCTCGGATGGCGCAACGGGTTGAGGCAGAGCTGTACGTGTTGTATATCGATATCGGCACAGATGAAAATCCAGAAGACCAGCGCAGCCTTGCGCAGAACCTCCGTTTTGCCGAGAACCTTGGGGCCAAAATCTTTCGTGCCAAAGGAAGGAGCGTGGCGGAGGAAGTTGCCAAGGTTGTCCGGGAGAAACATATTACTCATGTCGTGTTCGGAAGATCAGCGCAAAGGGGTTGGAAGAGATACTTGTATCTTTCGGCGATACACAGGTTTTTACGGGACGCTCCGCCCGTCGATGTTCACATCGTCACACAGGAAATGAAGTGAGGTCCATGGCCAACTCCGAGATCAAGCGGAATATTCTCGTCGTGGACGATGAGGCGCAGATTACTCGCGTGCTCAAAACCAGCCTATCCAGCCAGGGGTACGCCATTCGAACTGCAGCAGATGGCGAAGAGGCGCTACAGGTGATTCAGAACTGGTCCCCAGACTTGATCATTACGGACCTTCGCATGCCAAACATGGACGGGCTGGACCTATGTCGCGAGGTTCGCAAACAATCGCGCGTG
>Ga0209154_1002013_pt1 | contig 11605 bp, 10 predicted proteins | sample GraSoiAngelo_121_FD_185878 | JGI IMG/M metagenome (GOLD analysis project Ga0209154, IMG submission 185878) | Grasslands soil microbial communities from the Angelo Coastal Reserve, California, USA - 14_0919_12_20cm (SPAdes) (version 2) | ecosystem: Environmental > Terrestrial > Soil > Grasslands ... | reverse complement strand
ATCCCCATCTGGATCGCGGACTACGTGCTCATGGAATACGGCACCGGGGCGATCATGGCCGTGCCGGCCCACGACACGCGGGACTTCGAGTTCGCGACCCAGTTCACGCTGCCGATCCGCGAGGTCGTGCGCACCGGTGAGCCGCTCCCGAGCGTCACGCAGGACGGCGTGCTCATCAACTCCGGCGAATTCAGCGGGCTCTCGTGCCGCGACGCGCAGCGCCGCATCGTGGCCTGGCTCGAGCAGCGGGGACTCGCCACCCCACAGGTACAGTACCGGCTGCACGACTGGTGCATTTCACGCCAGCGCTACTGGGGACCACCCATCCCGATCATCTATTGCGACGCCTGCGGCCCGGTGGCGGTGCCGGAGCGGGACCTCCCGGTGGAGTTGCCCTTCATCCAGGACTTCCGTCCCGATGCGAGCGGGGTCTCGCCGCTCGCGCGCCACAAGGAGTGGTACTTCGTGAAGTGCCCGCGGTGCGGCGCCCAGGGCCGGCGCGAGACCGACGTGTCCGACACGTTCCTCGACTCGGCGTGGTACTTCCTGCGCTACCCGTCGACCGAATTCGACGACCGGCCGTGGGACCCGGCGCGCACCAGGACGTGGCTGCCGGTGTCGAGCTACATCGGCGGCAACGAGCACGCCGTGCTCCACCTGCTCTATTCGCGCTTCATCACGATGGTGCTGCACGAGCTGGGGAAGGTGGACTTCGCTGAGCCGTTTCCCAAGCTCCGCGCGCACGGCCTGATCATCAAGGACGGCGCGAAGATGTCCAAGTCGCGCGGCAACGTGGTCATCCCCGACGCCTACATCCGGAAATGGGGCGCCGACACGCTGCGCATGTACCTGATGTTCCTGGGTCCGTTCCAAGAAGGCGGCGACTTCCGCGACACGAGCATCGTGGGCGTGCGCCGCTTCCTCGACAAACTGTGGACCACGGCGCACGAGGCGGCCCAACGGACCCCGGGAACCCCGGGCTTGCGCCCGGGGTCAGTGGTGGAACAAAAGCTCCACCAGACGATCAAGAAGGTGACGACCGACACCGAGCGGCTCGACTACAACACGGCCATCTCCGCGATGATGGAGTATCTCAACACGGTGCGGGAGGAAGGTGGCGGGACGCGAAGCGCGATCGAGCCCCTCGTCGTCATGGTCGCGCCCTACGCTCCCCACCTCGCCGAGGAGCTGTGGTCGCTGTTCGGACACGAGCGCTCGATCTTCACGGCGGCCTGGCCGGCGTTCGACGAACGGCTCGCCGCGGCGGGCGACGTGGAAGTGGTGGTGCAGGTGAACGGCAAGGTGCGGGGCCGGGTGACGGTGGGCCGCGGCGCGAGCGAGGCGGAGGTCGTCGCCCTGGCAATGCAAGACGAGTCTGTGCGAAAATTTGTCGACGGGAAGCAGCTTAGAAAGACGGTGTACGTACAGGATCGATTGTTGAACCTGGTGGTGTAACTAACCCCGGGCGCAAGCCCGGGGTTAATGAGTGGCCATCTCGCGTACCCGGGCTCGCGCCCGGGGTGAGTTACAGCACCTTCGCGATCACGTCGCCGACGACGTACCCGACCCCCGCGACCCCCAGTCCCACCACAAACATGTCGCCCCCGCTGCGGATCACCCCACGGCCCGTGAAAAAGCTGCGTGCCGCCCCGACCGCGAAATGGGAGAGCATGGCGATGGCGAACGCGGTCCACGCGGCCGCCGGCCCGCTCAGCACAAGGAACGGCGCCACCGGAATCAGCGCTCCGACCGCGGTGGACGCCCCCGTGACCCATCCTTCTTTGAACGGAGTGGCGTGTGCCTCGCCGATCTTGAGCTCCTCGCGCACCTGCTCGTCCAGGGCCCGCTGCGAGTCGCGCATCACCTCGGCCGCCATCTGGCGGGCGATCCCCGCCTCGATGCCCTTGGTCTGATAGACCAGGGCGATCTCTTCTTCCTCCACTTCGGGCATGATGCGGATTTCTTCCTTCTCCATGGCGATCTCGTGGTCGTACACCTCCTGCTCGCTCTTCGCCGCGAGGTAACCCGACGCGCCCATCGAGAGCGCGTCCGCGATCATGCCGGCGAGTCCCGAGAGCAGCACGATGTGCGGCGTGACGGCGGCGCCGATCACGCCCGCCACGAGACCAAAGTTGGCGGTCAGCCCGTCGTTGAACCCGTACACGACGTTGCGCAGGAACCCGCCCGACCCCGTGTTGTGCCACGGCTCCGTCGCCCGGCCCGCCAGGTTCGCCAGCGTCTCGGCGTGCGCCGCCGATTCCTTGGCGAGCTTGAGCGACACCTCGCGCGCATCGGCGAAGGTCGCCTGCTTGTGCAGGTCCATGTAGCCCTTCACCTCCTGCCCCTCCTCGCGCAGCAGCAGCGGCAGCAGGTAGCTGGTCCCGAAGCGCCGCCCGAACCAGGCGCGCAGTCGCGCGTTCACCGACGGCAGCGGGCGGCCCACCGGATGGCCGTGCTCCGCCAGCAGCTTCTCCCACATCTGCACGTGCCGCTCTTCCACCCCGGCCAGCTTGATGTACACGTCCTTGCGCTTCGGCTCCGGCTCCTGACCCGCGAGCACGAGGTACAGGTAGGCGGCGTCGTATTCGTCCTGCCAGTGGTGGACCCAGGTATGCAACGTTTCGCGGTCGAGAGGCATGCTGCAAAATAGCTGCAACTCGCCTAATAGCAATCGGTTAGACAGGCCTCACGGAGAGACGTCGCGGAACGACGTCGCGGAAATACGTGGCCTACGCCGCTCCGCGACGCCCTTCTCGTGACGCCGTTCCGCGACGCCTTACGTACTCGACGCATCTATCTATTTCAGGAGATGACCATCTCGCTCGCCGTCCCCGACATTCTGGTTGCCCGGGCAAAGTCTGGCGACTTGGAAGCGCTGGAGGCGCTGTATCGGGCCTTCGAAACGCCCGTGTACCACCTCGCCCTCCGGATACTGCGCAGCCCGGAGGACGCCGAGGATGTGCTGCAGGAGACGTTCCTCGAGGTGGTGCGGAGCATCAAGCAGTACCGCGGCGAAGGACACCTGTGGGGGTGGATCCGACAGATCGCTTCGTCCAAGGCCCTCATGCGGATCCGGCGCAACCAGGTGCGGGCCACGGAGGAGCTGCACGAAGAAGCGGCCGCCGGACCGGGAGGGGGGGGCTCGGCGATCCCGGCGCGGGTCGACCTGGAGCGCGCGTTCGAGCGGCTGAGCGAGACGTCGCGCGCGGTGGTGTGGCTGCACGACGTCGAAGGGTACACACACGAGGAGATCGCGGAGCAGATGGGCAAGACGGTGAGTTTCTCCAAGTCGCAGCTGGCGCGGGCGCACGCGCGCCTGCGGGGCATGCTGGATGAAGGAGCGGGACCATGATGCATTGCACGATGGACGATCTGCTGGCCCTGCGGGCGCGCGAGGCTTCCGCCTGGGCGCGCTCGCACGCTGAGGGGTGCGCGGCGTGCCAGGCGGAGCTCGATGCGCTGTATCAGCGCATCGCGCAGCTCAAGGCGCTGCCTGCACGACGCCCCGCGCGCGACCGCTGGCCGGTCGTGCGCGACGCGGTGCTGGTGGACCGACGCCGGCGGCGCAGCCGCTGGGGGGCATGGAGCATGGCCGCGGCGGCGACGGTCGCCGGGCTGCTCGTGTTCAGGCCGTTCGGCACCGGGCAGGCAAATGCCGCCGATCTCGCTTCGATCAAACAGGAATCGGCGACGCTCGAGCAGCAGCTGAGGGCTGTAGACCCCGACGCGCGCGTGATGAGCGGCCGGACGGCGGCGCTGGCTGCCGCGCTGGAGGACCGCATCGCCGTCATCGACGGCGAGCTGGCGCGGGTGGGTTCGCCGGACGCCGCGCGCCGTGCCGACGAGCTCGTGAAGCTGTGGCAGCAGCGCGTGGATCTCATGCAGGAGCTCGTGGGCGTTCACGTCACGCGGGCTTCTTACGTGGGGCTGTAGCAGCCCCGGAGGTGTTCGTATATGCAGCGTCAGTGGTTCGTCATTGTCGCCGTCGCGGGCCTTTGGGCGGCCGGCCTCGCGGCCCAGGAGTCGCCGCCAGTACCCCGCACGCCCCGGGCCCCACGGGCGCCGCGCGCGTTCGCCTTTTCATTCAGCGACAACCACGGTCGGATCGGCGTGATCGTGCGGACCGATGCGAGCGCGGAGAGCGACAAGATCGGGGCCAAGATCGAGGGAGTGACGCCGGGCAGCCCGGCCGAGAAGGCGGGCCTCAAGGTGGGTGACATCATCACCAAGTTCGCCGGCACATCGCTCGGGGGCATCAAGGCGGAAGACGAGGACGAGTCGGGCCCAGGACACAAGCTCGTCGCCCTCGCCCGCAAACTCGAGCCCGGTGACACCGTGCGGATCGAGTACCGCCGCGGCGCGGACGCGAAACAGGCGACCCTCGTCGCCGAGGATCTGGACGGCGGCATGCGGATGGACATGCCGGGCCCCATGGTGATGCCGCGTATGCCGGGAATGGACTTCGAGTGGTCGTTCGGAGAGCCCTGGGGCGACCTGGAGCTGGTGAGCCTCAACCCGGACCTGGGGGAGTACTTCGGCACCAAGGACGGGATCCTGGTGGTGAAGGCGCCCGCCGACTCGACCCTCCCGCTCAAAGGCGGGGACGTGATCCTGGCGATCGGCGGGCGGAAGCCCACCAGCCAGTCCCACGCGATGCGCATCCTGCGGTCCTACGAGGCGGGGGAGTCCGTATCCATCGACATCCTGCGCAAGCAGAAGCGGATGTCGCTCACCTGGAAGGTGCCTGAGGCCCGGGAGCATCGCATGCGCCACGAGCTGGAACGCAAGATGCGCGAGGAGCAGAGCGGCCTGCGGCGGTTGCTGCTGCGACGCGCGCGGCTGCAGCGCGTTTGATCAGGAGACGCGACGCGCCGGCAGCACCTGGTCGAAGGCGCTGAACTCGAACGGCTTAGGCACACAGGGGCGGCCGGTGGACGAGAGGAAGTTGCGCACCGTATCGTCCACCAGCTGCCCGGTGGTGAAAATCACGCGGTCCGCGTAGGACGGATCGCGCGCCTTGAGCTCCCCGAACAGCTGCTCGCCCGAAAGATCGGGCATCCGCATGTCGATGATGACCGCGTCGAAAGCGTCCTCGCGCATGCGGGCGAGGGCTTCGCGGCCGCTGGCGGTCGTCTCCACCTCGTGGCCCCGGCCGGACAGATAGCGCTGCAGCGCGACTCGGACTGAGGCCTCGTCGTCCACCACGAGCACATGCAGCCGGTCGGTGACAGCCTGCACCACCGGTGTGCTCGGGAACTCCCCCGTGGCCCGTGCCGCCACCACCGGCAGCTCGATCACGAACCGGGCCCCGCCCTGCGGGGCGTTCTCCGCCCAGATGCGCCCCTCATGCTCGCGCACGATGCCGAGCGAGATTGAGAGCCCCAGGCCCGTGCCTGATCCCGTGGGCTTGGTGGTAAAGAACGGGTTGAAGATCCGCTCCAGCAGATTGGGGGGGATGCCAGGGCCCGTGTCTTCGATCTCGGTGCGGATGAGCGTGCCGGCCTGGCGCGTGCGCACCGTGAGGCGCTGCTGGTCCCGCTCGGCCCGCTCCATCGCCTGTTCGGCGTTGGTGATCAGGTTCAAGAAGACCTGCTGCAGCTGGTGCGCGTCCGCCAAGGTCTCGGGGGCCTGATCGTCGTAGTCGCGCTGCACATCGATCCCCCGCACCCGCAGCTCGTACCCCCGCAGCTCGAGCGTGTCGTCCAGCACCTGGTTCACCGACGTTGGGGAGCGCTCGGGCTTGTGCTGGCGCGCGAAGGTCAGGAGGTTCTGCACGATGCGTGAGGCGCGCCGGGCTTCGGCGTAGATCATCTCCGCCGCGGTGCGCTGATCGGGCGGGAAGCGCTTTTCACTCAGCAGCAGCTGAGCGAAGGCCGAGATCCCCGCCAGCGGGTTGTTGAGCTCGTGCGCGACGCCGGAAACCAGCTGCCCGATCGCCGACATCTTCTCCGACTGGATGAGCTGCTCCTGCAGCATCTTCTGGTCGGTGACGTCGCGGATGACGCACAGCACCTCTTCGTCGAGCTGGGGCGTCGAGTACGTGACCTGAATGGTCCGGACTTCACCGTCCTTCCGGTAGAAGGCCGTCTCGAACAACCCCGTCTCGCCCCCCAGCGCCCTTTGATAGTGGCTCAAGGCCCGGGGAAGCTCGTCGTCCGGGAACAAGGGAGCGAAAAACATCCCGAGCAGCTCCTCGCGGCGGTAGCCCGAGATGATCTCGGAAGCGTGGTTGACGGTGGTAAAGCGGCCGGTGGCGTCCAGGGTAACGATCGCATCCGACGCCGACTCGAACAAATGGCGATAGCGAGCCTCGGAGCGGGTGAGTGTTTCCTCTGCCCGCTTCTGCTCGGTGATGTCGCGCAACGTCGCCACGGCTCCGATCAGCTCGCCCTCGAGCACGAGCGACGTCGTGGAGACGGCGACCACCCGCTCCTCGCCGCTCACGCCCACGACCTTCGTCTCGTAGTGCTGCTCCTCCCCCTGGAAGGCCAGCCGCTCGTGCTCCGCGACGAGCGCGCGCTCGCCGGCGGCCACGAGGTCGTCGATGGGTGTTCCCGGCAGGTCCTCGAGCGGCCGGCCGAACAGCTCGGCCGCGGCGCGGTTGGCGGTGAGCGCCCGCCGATCGAGACCCGTGACGATCACCGCGTCGGCGAGCGCGGCCACGATTTCGGCCGCGACGCGCTGCGAATCAAGCGGGCGCTTGGGCGCCGTCTTGGGCGACGGCACGGGAGACCGCAGCCCGCGCGCGGGCGTAGCGCGCCGGCCTTTGCTCATGAGTCGTACGAAGCCACCATGGCGTCCTTCATCAGGTCCAGGCTCTTGAGCGCCGACTCGGCCACGCCGCGCGGCGCCTCACCGCGCTTCACGCAGCCCTTGATGATCTCGAGCGCGTGAATGGGATGCTCGTCGTCGTACTTGGCGTGCTCTTCCAGCCACCAGCGCCCGCGCGGTCCGATCTTCTCGTTCTTGGCGAGCCCCCGCAGCGCCTTCTCGGAAATCTTCTGCGCCACGCCTTCCACCGCGTAGTTGGTCGCCGAAACGGCCGCGCCGAACGTCGCGTTGCGGCACATCTCGGTCAGATAGGCGTGAAATTCCTTCACCTCGGGGATCATCGGCTCGGGCACCTGGAACCGCTCCTTCGGGACGTTAAAGCCGTCTCCCATCGCGCGCCACATGGCGTCGTGTCGCTTCTCGACACGGATGTTGTCCCGGAAGAACACCTTGCCATCCTCCGGCGAGCGGTCCAGCAGCACCTGCAGCCACTGGGGAAAGTCCCGGATGATCGGATAGAACGCCACGAGGAAGTTCTGGATCTGGCCGTCGACCAGCTCGTTCTCCGAGGCGTGCACGATCACCGGCGTGTCGAGGATCGCCTCGCGTCTGGGATCCAGTGTGGCATCCAGGTCGGCCACCCAGGCGGGGTGGGGGGTCACCTGCACGGACATCGAAGCTCCTTCCGGGCGCGCGGGCTAAGGGAAACAGGGTGAGCGCGGGCTCCAAATGTACCACCCCGCTCCCCCTGCACAAGTTCATGCGGCCTTGGAAGTTGTGCGACGGGTGACGGGATTGCTGTGAGCGGTGTTACGACCGATTGACACGATATATCGTCACGGTATATCTTGAAGTTACATCGCATATCAAAGAGGAGACAATGGCGCGACAGTTCGGATGGGACGGGTTCGCCTTCGGCTTCGGCCCACGGGCGTTCTTCTGGGGCGGGCCGCGCGGGCGGCGCCGCCAGTGGTTCGAGTCGGGTGATATGAAGTACGTGATCCTCAAGCTCCTCAAGGACAAGCCGCGCCACGGCTACGAGGTGATGAAGGAGCTGCAAGAGCAGCTGCACGGCTGCTACTCGCCCTCGCCCGGAACCGTCTACCCCACGCTGCAGTGGCTCGAGGACGAGGGGTTGGTGAGCTCCAAGGAGGTCGAGGGGAAGAAGGTGTACGAGATCACCGCTGCGGGAACGCGCTTTCTCGAAGAGCATCGCGACGTCGTGGACGACATCTTCGAGCGGGTCCGCGACGCCGTGGATCGCACGTTGGGCGGTGGCATGATCGAAGTGAACCGCGCCGCGGCGCGGCTGGTGCGCGCCGTGTACCGCGCCGGCTGGAAAGCGCGCGATGATGCCACTCGACGCACGCTGGCGGAGCTGCTCGACCGGATGCGGGGCGAGGTCGAGGCCCTCGCCCTCGGGGACGTGAAGACGTCGGCCTAGGGCGCGACGATCGTCGCGCGCGTAATCGAGTCGAGGCGGGGGAACGCGGCCGCGAGGTACGCGTTTCCCCGCGCTTCGATTTGCGCCTGATCGGGCCGCTCGCCGTAGCCCGCGTAGATGTGATCCACCACGTCCATGCCCTCGACCACGCGACCCAGGGGTGCGAAGCCCATCCCGTCGAGGCGAATGTTGTCGCGGAAGTTGATGAACAGCTGCGTGGTCCGCGTGCTCGGCCCCGCGGTGGCGAAGGTGAGCGTGCCGCGGGTGTTATGCTGGGTCACCGGATCGTCCGGAATAGTGGCCGGGCGCCAGCGGGCCGACACCGCCGGATCGCCGCTCAGCCCGAATTGGACGACGAACCCCGGGACCACGCGGAAGAAGCGCCCTCCGTCGTAGAACCCTTGCCGCACGAGGTCGTAGAGTCGATCCGCGCCGTGCGGCGCCCAGGCGCGCGTCACCTCGACGACGAAGGGGCCGGCGCTGGTCTGGAACCGCACGCGGAAGCTCGCCGGGGCCGTCGTGGTCGCCTTCGCCTGCGCCGGCTCCCGGTCGGACCGGCCACAGCCGGCCAGTAGTGCCACGATCATCATCCAGTGTGGTCTCATAGGTCACCGTGCCGTGCCGAGCTCTGCCTGGTGCTCGATGACCTGCCCGACCAGCCCATAGCGACGCGCCTCCTCGGCCGAGAGCCAGAAGTTGCGGCGCGTGTCTTCCTCGATGCGCTCGAGCGGCTGCCCAGTCTGCTGTGCGAAGACGCGGTTCAGCCGATCGCGCATCTTGAGGATCTCGCGCGCCTCGATCTCGATGTCGCTCGCCGAGCCACCCGCCCCGCCCGCCGGCTGGTGGAGCAGGAAGCGGGTGTTCGGGAGGCAGTAGCGGTCTTCGCGCGGCACCGCGACGAAGATCAGGGCCGCGATGCTCGCCACCCACCCCGTGCCCACCATCCGCACGCGCGGGCTCAGGAACCGCACCAGGTCGTGGATCGTGTCGCCCGCTTCCACGTGCCCGCCCTGGGAGTTGATGAACACCGTGATGTCGTCGCTCGATTCGCCGGCCATGGCGAGCAGCTGCGCGGTCACGTTGGCCGCTACGCGCTGCGTGATCTCGCCCGTGAGAATCACGATGCGCGCGCGGAACAGGCGCTCCGCCACCAGGTTGTGAGTCGGGGCGAGGGACGGCTCGAGGGGACTCAGCTCTTCCATCGGGACTCCGGCGTAGAGGTCAGCGCGCGCGAGCGGCGCTGGCGCAGCTCGACCAGCGCCCGCGTCACGTACACGCGCGTCATCTGCTTGCGCCACGACAGATCGAAATCGGTGTTGTCCAGGGGCTTGGCGGGCCGATACGCGGCGGCGGCCGCGGCCGCGATTGCGTCGTCCGCGAGCTCCGTCCCGACGAGCGCCCCACCGGCCTCCGGCACCTCCTGCGGCCAGCTCGCGACGCCGCCGAGCACGATGCGTGCTTCCGCCACGTTTGCCGTCTCCCATCTCACCCATGCCGCCACGCCGAGCACGGGAAAGTCGAACGCATCGCGGCGGCGCAGCTTGTGATACACCGCGTCCCACCCGTCCGGCTGCGGCAGGCGTACAGCGCGAAGGATCTCATCCGGCTGCTTGGTCAGGTAATTGATCCCGTCGTTGTGATAGCAGCGTGCCGCCGGCACGACGCGCTCGCCGCCTGGACCGACGAGCACGTAGTCCGCGGCCAGCGCCACCATCACGGGGGCCACGTCGGACGAGCTCACGGCCCAGCACCGCGGGGACGACGGTGCCACCCAGCAGATGTGCCCGTCCTTCTTCATGCAGAAGTCGATCGCCTGGCGCCACTCGTACGTCTGATTGTAGTAGTTGCAGCGCGTGTCGAGGCAGAGATTTCCCCCGAGGGTTCCCATGTTGCGGAGCAGCGGGGTGCTCACGAGCGCAGCCGCATGCGCGACAGTGTCGTAATGCTGACGCATGGTCGGGTGCGCTATCAGATGGCTCAACGTCGCGCATGCCCCAACGACGCATCCCGTATCCCGCATTTCGCATCCTGCGAGCTCCGGAATCCCCATCAACGAGATCACGGTGCGCGGCTCCTGATGGCGACGCTTCATGTTCGGGTACAGATCCGTCCCACCGGCAACGTACATCCCGTCGGGGCCCGCGTCCGCCTTCATGCCGAGGGCCTCTGCGAGCGTCCGCGGCTGGAGGTAGGTGAAGGAGGGGAGGCGCAGCATCAGCGCCTTGCCGCCTTTGGCGCCCGTTGCCGCCCCTTGCCGCCTTTGCCGCCCTCTACCGCCCTGCCGTCCCCCCCCTCCCAGGGCGGCGGGACCCGCGTCGGCTCGGGCCAGGGAATCTCTGGAAAGCTCTTGGGCCCGACCCGTCCTTCCTCTCCCTTTGCTTTTGCACGCAGGGCCTTGAACACTTTCTCGGGTGTGATCGGCACCTCGTCGATCCGCACGCCGACGGCGTCGTACACGGCATTGGCCACGGCGGGCGGTACGGGCAAGAGCGGACCCTGGCCGCACTCCTTGGCCCCGAACGGGCCATTGGGATCCGGGTCCTCGATCACGTAGGTCACCACGTCGCACATCTCGAGTGTGGTGGGGCTCTTGTACTCGAGCAGGCTGGGAATCTTGTGCACGACGTTGCGGTTGCCCCGGTACGTCATCTCCTCCATCAGCGCCTCGCCCAGCCCCATGTACACGGAGCCTTCGATCTGCCCCATCACGGTCGCGGCGTTGATCGCCCGCCCCACGTCGTGCGCGATCCAGATCCGCGGGACGCGGACGACGCCCGTGGCCGGGTCCACATCCACCTCCGCCACGCAGGCGCTGTAGGAGTACGCGGGCGACGGGCCGACCCCGGAGCCGCGGTACTTGCCGGGGGAGGGGGGCGGCGTATACGAGCCCACGGTCCCCACCGTTCCCTCGGCGGCCTCGGCGAGCCGTACGGCTTCCGCAAACGAGAGTCCCAGCTCGGGACGCTCCACATCGAACACGCGGCCGTCCGCGAATCCGACGCGTTCGACGGCGACCTCGAGCTTCGCTGCCGCATGTCGGGCAATCTGGGCGCGCGCCCGTTCGGCTGCCTGGATCGCCGCATTCCCGGTCATGAGCGTGACGCGACTCGAATAGCTCCCCAGGTCCACGGGCGTGAGCTCGGTATCGCCGGTGACGACGGCCACGTCCAGCGGATCGATCCCCAGCACCTCGGCGACGATCGCTGCGAGGATCGAGTCCGAGCCCTGCCCGATCTCGGTCGAGCCGCAGAACACCGTCACTCCTCCGCCGCGGTCGCATTTGAGCTGCACGCCGGAATGCGGCATGGCATTCCAATAGATCGGCAGCCCCGCGCCCGTGATGTAGGAGGAGCACGCGAGGCCGATCCCCTTTCCGGCGGGCAGCTTCTG
>Ga0209154_1002012_pt1 | contig 11607 bp, 10 predicted proteins | sample GraSoiAngelo_121_FD_185878 | JGI IMG/M metagenome (GOLD analysis project Ga0209154, IMG submission 185878) | Grasslands soil microbial communities from the Angelo Coastal Reserve, California, USA - 14_0919_12_20cm (SPAdes) (version 2) | ecosystem: Environmental > Terrestrial > Soil > Grasslands ... | reverse complement strand
CGACGTTTTCGAGTTCGAGCTTTCCAGCCTCGATCTTGGAGAAGTCGAGAAGATCGTTGATGATGCCGAGCAGGTTCTTGCCCGAGCGCTGCACGGTGTCGGCGTACTTGCGCTGAGTGCTCGTGAGCCCCGTTTCCAGCAACAGCTCCGTCATGCCCAGAACGCCGTTCATCGGCGTGCGGATCTCGTGGCTCATCCTGGCGAGAAACGAACTCTTCGCCTGGCTTGCCGCTTCCGCCGCTTCGCGCGCCAGGCGAAGCGCTTCCTCGCTGCGCTTTTGCTGCGTGACATCGCGCGCTACGGCGATACTGCCGATGCATTGGTTGGCATCGTCGAGCAAAGGCGCGACGGCGACCTGAATATCAATTGCCGTGCCCGACCGGGTCATGGCTCTGGCTTCATAGGAGAATTTCGCTCCCGCCACCAGCCGCTGCATGCGCGCTTCCTCCTCCTCGGGCGTCGACGCGTCCACGTTTAGCGCGTGCCCCAGGGCCTCGGCCGGGGAGTAACCGAACATGGCGGCGGCTCCGGAATTCCAGCTGGTAGTGATGCCGGCCAGATCCTTGGTCCAGATCGCTTCGCTCGACTGCTCGACGATGGTCGCCAGGAGCTTGTTCTTCGATTCGCTTTTCCCGAGCGAGACAATCAGGCCTTCGATGTTGTTCGCCATGTTGTTGAACGCTTCGGCGGCCAGGCCCACTTCGGGTGCGCCTTCGGGATCGATGCGCACCGCATGGTCGCCTTGACTGAAACGGTTCGCGCCTTCGGCAAGCATGCGCAGAGTTCCGAGATTGCCGCGGAATATCAGCCAGATGAATTGCAGCATCAGGAACAGCGTCACGCCCACGATCTGCAACTGCTTGACGAACTGCAGCCAAAGCCGGTTGTGGGCCCTAACCGATGTCATCCAGGCACTGAGCTTTCCGTATCCCACGCCGCCCGCCGTGACGTCGACCGTTTGTTCCTCGTGCTCAATGACGGCAAGGCGCGCGAACCAGGCCGGTGCGTCGAGCCGATCGGGCACGTCTTGCGCGATCAGCGTCTTGCCGTCCTTGTCGGTCCACGCGAACCTGTCGACCTCGCCTCTCTCGACCTGGTTTCTAAGCAGCTGGCTGATCGCCGCGTAGTCGCCGACGAGCGCCTGATCGGCAACCAGCGGCGCGAGGAAGGCGAGCGTTTCCCGCTGCTCCCGCAGAAGCCGGGCGGAATGCTCGGCCGCACCCTCCGCCACGAGCAGGACGGTCTGCAAGCCGCCTCCGGCCACGATCGCGACCCCCACGGCAAGCATGAGGCGCGAAATCAATCCCAAATTCTTCCAGAATCGAGACACGCTCATGTTTTTCATGGTCGCTTGCCCTGTGTTTTCCGCGGCGGACTATTTGTATTTGACTTGCGTGGTCCTGTAGAACTTGCGGTAGTTGTCGTAGTCGCGGTTTCCGGCCGCGACGAAACCCAGTTCGGTGTTGCTCTTCAGCAGATCGGCACCCGCCTCGAGTGTCTTGCGGCCTGCCGGGTCATTGACCATGTTGATCAAGGCGGCCTTGACCGCCGCCACCTTGTCCGCGGGCACCTTGGGATTGGCCATGATGCACAGATCCTGGTAGATATCCGAGGTCCAGAGCACGCGGTACTCGAACGATTCGCGGCGACCGTAGCGCGCCATGACCGAACTGTTGACTCCAGCGGCCGCGACCTTGTTGACCTTCAACTGGGCGGACGAGGCTTCCTGGTTGCCGGTGAACACGACTTTAATGTTCACCTTGGCTCTCAGGAGCGCGTCCATCGGCAGCCAGTAACCGGTAAATCCGTCCGGCGTGACGAAGGCGACTTCCTTGCCGTTCAGGTCCCGCAGCGTTTGAATCGGCGAATCCTCCGGCACCACGATTTGCGACCTGATTCCGGGGCCGGCGGGGCGCGCGATGACCTTGTAGCCGAGGCGATCGCGTTCCGGGGTGAAGAAGTGGTTGGTGTAGAGAAAGTCGTACTTGCCCATTTCGGCCATTGCGTTGCCTTCTTTGGCCGTCCTGGCCAGTTTCAACTCCAGCGGCACGCCGCTTTCCCTGCCCACATGAGTGAGGATCGGGTTCCAGTACTGCGCGGTCAACGCGATGCTGCGCTGATTCAGGACGTAGAAGGCGTACGCTCGCTCTGCAGCGACGCCCGGCGAGGCCATGGCGAGCACCGCGGCCAGGATCGTCGCGGTACGCGTAACTGCTCTTCGCATCATGTCTATCTCCCTTGGAGCCGATTTTTGAACGATTGCAGCGGCTCCCAGCCTGCATGCAAGACGCCTCAAATCGCCACTTTCAAGAACAACATCGCGCCGCTGAGCACGAGCAGCGCGCCCACCACCTTCAACATGCCTGCGCTAGTCATATCCAGATGCACCTTGTTGCCGCCGTATAGACCGATGGCCATGGGAACGAGGCCCAGCGCGTACCCGATCTGAAGCTTCGGATCGAACAGCAGGCCGGCGAACAGGAACAATCCGAGCCGGAATCCGCCGTCGATGGCGATCAACCACGAAAAAGTGGCGCGCACTGCTCCTTTGTCCAGCAGGCGGCGCGTCAGGTACATGATGTAGGGGGGTGAGCCAGCGCCGAACAGCGCGCCGGCGCCCCCGCCAGCCAGTCCCGCGGGGATGGCCCACGCACGCGACAACCGCCCCGCGGAGTGCAGGCCGTAGATGTTGCGAAACCCGAAGAACATCGTGAAGGCGCCCAGCGTCAGCAACACCGGGGTGGTGGGGAGCGTCAGCAGGCCGTAGGCGCCGGCACAGGCGCCTAGCATTCCGAAGGGCAGCAATAGCTTGACCTCAGCCCAATCCGCCTTCTTTGCGTTGGTGCCGCCCAGAATCAGCGAGGCCGTGAAGTCGAGCGCGAGGACGAGCGGAACCGCAAACCGAAGCGGCTGAGAGAGCGCCAGCAGCGGCACCGCGATCAGGGCGGAGCCGAAGCCGGTAATCCCGCGTATGAAATACGCGCTCATCAGTATGCATAAAACCAGGAACATGTCAGCCACTGCCGACCCCTTGAGTCAAGACGTCGCTTCCAGGCTAAGCGGCATTTATCAAGTTTACGTTGCTTTGCAATTGAAGTCAGTATATACCTGTATATTATCGCGAATTCCAGTGTCATACCGGCAGGCAGGAGAGGCGCATGTCAGAAGTTGTACACGACCTCAAAGTCCGTCGCCTTGGAGTCTTTGGCGCCGAAGTCCAGGGTATCGATCTCGCCCACGCCACCCGCATCGAGATCGACGACATCAAGAAGGCCTGGTACCGGCACGATGTGCTGCTGTTCCGGAACCAGCAATTGACGGACGACGATCTGTTGTCGTTCTCCAGACATTTCGGCGCGCTCGACTCGCCCCCGAACCAGGGCGCGGGGCGCAAGTCTCCCCCGGGCTATCCCGAGGTCTATATCGTCTCGAACGTGCTAGACAAGCAGGGCGAGCCGATCGGGGCGCTCGGCGATGGCGAAGCCGCTTGGCACACTGACATGAGCTATGTGGCGCAGCCGCCGGACGCGTCAATGCTGTATTCGCTGGAAATTCCGGCCCAAGGCGGCGACACCTGGTTCAGCAGCATGAAAGCGGCGCTCGCCAAGATGCCCAAGACACTGGTCGAGCGGATCCGGACCCTGGAGATCAAGCACGACGGGACGTACGATTCGGGTGGCTTCCTGCGCAAGGGACTGAAGTCTTCGAACGACCCTCGCACCTCCGCAGGTACAGCGCATCCGGTGGTCATCGTGCATCCCGTGTCGGGCGAGCCCGCGCTCTATCTCGGCCGCCGGCGCAACGCTTACGTCATGGGACTCGAGCCGGCTGAATCGGAGCACCTGCTGGACGAGCTCTGGCGCTACGTGGAGACCGCACTCTACCGGCACCGATGGGCGCTGGGTGATTTGGTGCTCTGGGACAACCGCACGACCATGCATCGCCGCGACGCATTCGACCCCAAGGCGCGCCGCGTCATGCACCGCACGCAGATCAAAGGCTCGGGCGCGCCGAGGCGGGCGACCAGATCGGGCAGTGCGCGATAGCGCAATCTGCGACCGCAACCGCCTCGGCCTGTCCACTTTGGGCCGCCTGAATCGCCGCCCAAACCGGCTGCTGGGACGCCGGGCGGCGCGCCTACGCGCGCTTTAGCGCCTCCAGAGACTGCGCGATCAGACCGGCGCTGCCATCGAACTTGCGCCTCGCTTCGGCATAGTCTCCTGCCTTGGCGCTGCGCTCGATATCGCCGAACACATCGCCGAGCGCCTGGGCGCCGAGCTGGTGGCATGTGCCCTTCAGCGTATGCGCGGCGCGCACGGCGCCGGTGGCATCGCCGCGAGCGATGTAATCGGAGAATGCCGCGCCGAAGCCCGCCAGATTACCTTCCAGCTCACGCACGAACCCGGAAAGCACATCACGTCCGGTGGCGCGCTCAATGCGCCTGATCTCCTCGATGAGTGCGTGATCGAGTAACAGCGTTGCCATGGTTTCCTACCCCAAGCTGGGTGCGCAGCTCAACGCGCGAGGCCGCTATGGTAATCCGACGAGCCCCTTTCCCGTCGGTGCATTGTGCACAGCCGAGGGGACTGCGCGTCGGTCCCGGATCATCCTCTGACCACTTCTTGCAGTTGCAGCCTTGGTGAGCGGTTCCCCGTGTACGCCCAGAGCACGCTGCCGCGCTCGATAAGCCGATAGCTCTTCAGCTTCATGCGCTGGCAAAGACGCGGGTTATCCGGCTCCGAGGGGATCTCTACGCACTGGCCGGTAATGTCGTATTTCCAACCGTGGTAGGCGCAGCGTAGCCCCCCTTCCTCATTGCGCCCGAACCAGAGCGACGCGCCGCAATGCGCGCAGAACTCATCGAGCAGTCCCAGCCGTTTCCCGGTATCGCGCAAGGCGATGAGGCGCTCGCCGAGCAGCTTTACGCGCACCGGCGCGCAATCGGGCTCGGGCAGCCCGGCGGCGAGCAGCACGGGCAGCCAGTAGCGCCGGAAAAGCTCGCCCATCGGCGTACCAGCGCCAGTACGGGTCAGAAACTCGTTTTCCTGCGCGCTGGTCATTGCCGATTGTAAATCGTGTCTTCGAAGATCTTCGTCCAGCCATCGTAATCCTGGATCACGGCGGCGGGATCGATGAACTTCAGCTGGTAGCGCTCGAGCTGCGGCGCGATGCGCCGGTGGGAGATGACGTGGCCCATCTCCGCCATCAGCGACTGGCCATCGCCGAGCATGAAGTCGTAGAAGAGCGCAGCGGCTTGCGGATGCGGCGCGCGTGCCGCCACTCCTACGGCGTCGGTGGCGGCGATCGTCGGCGCGAGCGCGATCCAGTTGACCGGTGCACCCGCGCGGCGCTGCTGCTCAGGCAAATAGCTGTACAGATTAAGAGCGAAGGGCGCCTCCCCGGCGACAACGAGGTTGGTGAGCAATGCGTTGCCCATTCGCACCTGCAGTCCTTGGGCCGCGAGTGCGCGGAAGAACTTGAGCCCCTGCGCTTCACCCATCGCCTGCACCAGCGTGTAGAACCATTCCTGCTCCTTGCCCTCGATCGCGATGCGGCCCTTCCAGCGCGGATGCAGCAGGTCGACGTACGTTTTTGGCAGTTCGGCTTTGTCGACTAGCCGCGTGTTGTAGGCCTGCACGAAGATGTACAGGCGCGGCCCCGCCCATTCGCGATGCGCGGCCACGGCTTGCGGAATCAGCTCGGCAAAGCGCGGCGACTTCATCGGCCGCAGCAGCTTCTCCCGGTGCAGCGCCTCCATTTCCGGCGCCGGATCGTGGATCACGTCGACTTCGTGCCTGCCGGCGCGCGCTTCGGACAGCACGCGCTGCAGGATACGACTCTTCCCCGAGCGCCAGAGATTGACCTTGATGCCATGGCGGCGCTCGAACTCGGCAGCCAGGCGGCGCAGATCCTTCTCCGCCATCGACGAGTACACGTTAACCACTGGCTGCGCGCATGCGCTGCCGCACAGCACGGCAACCAGCAGCAGCGCAGCGAGCCTCATCGCTCCTGCGTGATGGTATCGATGAGCGCGGGCTCGCCCGCCTTCGCGCGCTTGACGGCACGCCGGTGCGCGATCGTCCATGTCCACGCCGATGTGCGCGCGCTCAAGCTGCGCCGCTTCGCCGCCACCCACATAAGGTGCCCGCGTCGGACATCAAGTCACCATCAGGCTGCAGATCCCTCGCCCGGCGCGTCGCATCGCGGTGCGCGAGCGTGGCGCCCTACAGATAGGTAAATCAGTTCAGCTCGTTCGCCGTGTTCGGCCAGCTGCCGGTGCACAGCGCAGTCTGGTCAGGAGCCCTGGACCATGCGCAGGGGATTGTGCGCGCAGCGTCGCGCGATTTGCAACGCCGTTGCCTCGGGCGGCGGGCCTGGAGGCCCGGCGCAACGACAGCCGCCAGGGCGCGAGGATCGGCAGCGGGCGAGCCGCGGGCTTCGCGCCGCCGCTGCGCGATGTCGGGAAGCGGGTGGCAGCTCAGCGCGATCACCCGCATCGGCCCGCTGCGCTTCGGGCACTTGTAGCCGGCGAGCCTGCCTCGTGCACGTGCTCGCTGCCGACGGGCTCCGGCACTGCTGTCGCGGCGGTACGTAGCCAACGAGTCTGCAGATGGATAGTCCGCAAGGAAGAGTTGCCGGCCGGCGACGCACGAACTGTCCACGGAATCAGCCGATTAACAAATCCGCTTCTCAAGGGCGTCGCGATCTGGCGACGTTTTGCGCGCTATTTGCCTACTGCGCCGCAACTTCGGCGCTGAATTCGTGCCGCCACGCAGGCGTGGCACGGAATTCGCTGGCAGCGCATTTGCACGATCGGCCACGGCGCGATCGGCTGTCTGGTGGAGCGGTAACGGGAAACCCTCCGCCCGCCGCGGCACCGGGCAATCCCTCACCAACTGCAAGGGAGAGCTACAGTGAAGCAGTTCGTCGTCATGCTCGCGGCCACCACGGCGTTGACGCTCGGCGGCCCTTCGCCGGCGCTCGCCACGTCGGACACGGGCATCGAAAATCCCGACCTCACGGTGACCGCGTCATCGGCTTCTCGCGCAACCGCGAATCCGGATATCGCTGCGCTCGGGGACGTTGTGGATACCGCAGTTTCCATCAAGAACAATAAGCGCTAAGACGCTCAAACCCGGAGTCGAAGAAGTACGGCTGCGCATCGTCCTGCAAATCCCGTCCGCCGATAAGATCAATCTCTCGATACCGGTCCTCCTGCTACCGGAGCAGAAGCTGCGACTCACGTTCGACTTCCGTGTGAGCGCCTTATTTCCGAGGGGCTTGTACACCCTGACCCTGGACGCGTTCGCAGTGAACGATCCGGCGGCCCCGCCTTCCAGCGCGGCGGTGAGTCTCACGATTTCCTGAGGCATAGCGCGAATCTCGAATCGACGGGATCAATGCGGCGTCCTCCTGCTGGTTCCCTGCCCTGCCACTCGCCGGCACGCTCTTGGTGACAGCTCAGCCGGAGGTAGCGCGCCCTGCAGGAGTAGGCGAGCAGGCAGTCGTGCCCGCAGGCGCAATAGATGCACGCGAAGCCGTGATGCGGGTCGCCGCACTTGACGAATCGCTCGATCAACTTCGGCTCGATCGAGGAGCGGCAGCACCCCGTCGGCAACCCCGCACAGGCCTACCGCCACAGCAGTCAGGTATTTCACCTAATTCACGTAAGGAAAACACCCGTAGCGCAGGCAGGAGAGTCTTTCCCACGGTAGTCTAGCCGACAGTCGGAATATGGAGATGATGCGGACCAGGGCTTTCGTGACGCGGTGCGCCGCAGGCGTGGCATTTTTCCGGGTCCGCCTGCTTATGGGTTCAGATTTAAAATGTTGCGTCCACGCTGTTCCCTGAGGAGGCGGCCATGAAAGACGTTCACGCGAAAGCGCCGCATTCGCTCGAGACGGGCGCCGACCCGAGCGCTGTGCTGCTGCACGGGCTGGTCGCCCACCTGCGCCAGCACCGCACCGAGCTGCGCAAAGAGTGGGCCCGCCGGATCATCATGGCGAGACTGCTGAACATGATGACCTACGAGGAGATCTTCGCCGAGGTGACCTCTGTGTACGACAACTACGTGGATGCGCTGGAGACGGGAACGTTCGAGGCGTTGCAAGGCTATGCGCGCAACCTCTCCGAGCGCATCATCCCGCGCGGGGTCCAGACCGACGAGGTGGTGGGCGTTGTGCTGCTGTTGCGCGACTTGCTCGCGCGCTCGTTCTTCGCCAGGTATCAATCGGACTTCAACCTGCTCAACCGGATCCTGGACGCTTACGAGCCGGCGGCAAACCGGATCGCCATCACCGTAGCCGTCGGTTTCGTGCAGCAGCGAGAGCGCGTCATCCGAGAGCAGCAGGAGGCGATCCGCGGCGCGCGCGTGTGGCGGGACTTGAACGAGACGATGGAAAACGAGGCAAAGAAGATCGCCCACGCGCTGCACGACGAGGCCGGACAACTGCTCGCCTCGGTGCACATCGCGCTCGCCGACATCGCCGACGAACTGCCGCTACGTCACCGCGAGCGTCTCAACGAGGTGAAGTGGCTCCTGGACAAGATCGAAACGGAGCTGCGCAACTTCTCCCACGAGCTGCGGCCGGTAGTGCTCGATCGGCTCGGGCTCGTGCCTGCGCTGCAGTTTCTTGCCGAGAACGTGGGCCGGCGTGCCGGGGTGGCCATCGCGGTGAGCGGCAAGCTCGACGCTCGCCTGGCGCCGGCCGTGGAGATCACACTCTATCGGATCGCGCAGGAAGCGCTCAACAACGTGATCAAGCACGCCCGCGCGAGCACGGCGAACATCGAGGTCCGCCACACCACCGAGCGCGTCTCGTGTACCGTGCGCGATGATGGCGTCGGTGTCGCCGCGAACAGACTCGAGGGCGGCACAGGGCTCGGATTGGTCGGCATTCGCGAGCGCCTCGGCGCGCTCGGCGGTTCAGTGCACATCGCCTCGCAGCCCGGCGGCGGCACGAGCCTGCAGGCCGAAATCCCTCTGAGGAGGTGAAATGCGCTCCCGGGTATTGCTTGCCGATGACCACCAGATCGTGCGCCAGGGCCTGCGCGCGCTGCTGGAGAAGTCCGGGCACGAGGTGGTCGGCGAGGCCTCCGACGGACACGAGGCTTGCAAGCTCGCGAAGAGCCTCCAGCCCAGCATCGGGGTGCTCGACCTGGCGATGCCTTTGTTGAACGGCCTCGATGCAATACGCGAGATCCATCGCGTGTCGCCCGACACCAGGGCCATTCTCCTGACGATGTACACCGATCGGCCCTACGTCCTGCAGGCGCTGGAGGCAGGCGCCAAGGGCTACGTGCTGAAGACGCAGGTGGCCGACGACCTCGTCCGCGCGATCCAGGAGGTCAGGCGCGGCGCGACCTATGTCAGCCCCAGCGTGGCCGCGTCGCTGGTCGACGCGTACCTGCATCAGAGCAATGAGCCCGAGGACCCGCTTACGGCGCGCGAGCGCCAGATCCTGCAGCTGATCGGCGAAGGCAAGACCAACAAAGCGATCGCGGGTCTTCTCAACATCAGCTTCAAGACCGCAGGGTCGCACCGCAACCGGATCATGAAGAAGCTCGACATCCACAACACCGCCGGGCTGGTGCGCTACGCCATCAGGCGCGGCCTGCTCCGGCTTTAGCCCCGATGGCGCTGTCGGAAGCTACGCATTTGTCCTTTGCCCGGATCACGTAGAATCCGCGGAACTACTTGATGGAAACCATCATCCTGTTTTCAGGCATTTTCGATCTTCCCTGGTGGGGCTACGTTCTCGTGGCCCTCGGCCTCACCCACATGACCGTCGTCAGCGTCACGGTGTTCCTGCACCGCTGCCAGGCGCACCGCGCGCTCGATTTGCATCCGCTCGCGAGCCACTTCTTCCGCCTGTGGCTGTGGATGACGACCGGCATGAGGACCAAGGAGTGGGCCGCGATTCACCGCAAGCACCACGCCAAGTGCGAAACCCCGGGAGATCCGCACAGCCCGCAAGTATTCGGGCTGCGCAAGGTCCTGTTCCAAGGCACCGAGCTGTACCGGCGCGAGTCTGTGAACGCAGAAACGCTCGATCGCTATGGCCACGGCACGCCGGACGACTGGCTGGAGCGCAATGTGTACACGCGGCACAGCCTGTTCGGCATCGGCTTCACGATGATCATCGATATCGTGCTGTTCGGCCCCATCGGCATCACCATTTGGGCGGTGCAGATGGCGTGGATCCCGTTCTGGGGGGCGGGCGTGATCAACGGCATCGGCCATTACTGGGGCTACCGCAACTGGTCCACCGAGGACGCGAGCTCCAACATCGTGCCCTGGGGCTTGGTCATCGGCGGCGAGGAGCTGCACAACAACCATCACGCCTTTGCGACTTCGGCGAAGCTCTCCAACAAGTGGTACGAGATCGACTTCGGCTGGATGTACATCTGCCTGCTCGAAGCGCTCGGCCTCGCGCAGGTGAAGAAGGTCGCGCCGACACCGCGCTTCACCGAGGCAAAGGCGGTGGTGGACTCCGAGACGCTGCAGGCGGTCATCACGCACCGCTACGACGTGCTCGCGAAGTACGCCAAGTCGCTCAAGCGCACCTATGTCGAGGAGCTCGGCAAGCTCCGCCGTTTTGCGCCTCACGACGCGCACGCGCTGCAAAGCCTCAGGGGCTGGCTGCACCGCGACGAAAAATCGCTGTGCGACACCGAGCGCGCCGACCTCAAGAAGGGGTTGTCGAAGTCGCGCGCGCTTCACACCGTGTACTCGATGCGCGCCGAGCTCGCGTCGCTGTGGGAGCGCTCCAGCGCCTCGCGCGAGCAGCTCGTGCGGCAGCTTCAGGACTGGTGCCGCCGCGCCGAAGCGAGCGGCATCCGCCCGCTCGCGGAGTTCTCGCGCCGGCTGCGCTGCTACGCGTAGCGAGCTTCATCATTCCCGCTTAAGCGGGAATTCGAAAAACCCGCCGGCCGGCGGGTTTCATTGGCCTCGCGAAAAAAGTCGTTAGCAGGTCGCTGAAGGGTGCTTTGGCAGAGGCAGGTTCAGATCCTGCGGAACACCAAAGCGCCGTTGGTGCCGCCGAAACCGAATGAATTCGACAACGCGACATCGATCTTCATCCGGCGCGCGGCGTTGGGCACGTAGTCCAGGTCGCACTGCGGATCCTGGCGAAAAACATTGATGCTCGGCGGCGCCACCTGGTCGCGCAGCGCCAGCGCGGAAAAAGCGGCCTCCACGCCACCTGCCGCGCCGACCAGGTGTCCCGTCATCGATTTCGTCGAGCTCACCGCAATTGTTGCCGCGTGATCGCCGAAGCAGCGCCTGATCGCGACCGTTTCGGCGATGTCGCCCAAGGGTGTCGAAGTACCGTGGGCGTTGATGTAGTCGACTTCGTCGCGGTTGACGCCGGCGTTCCTGAGCGCGTTTGCCATGCAGCGCATCGCTCCATCGCCGTCGTCGCAGGGCGCGGTGATATGGTGAGCATCGGAGCTCATGCCATAGCCCGCGAGCTCGCAGTAGATCTTGGCGCCGCGCGCCTTGGCGTGCTCGTATTTCTCGAGCACCACCACCCCCGCGCCCTCGCCCAGTACGAAACCGTCGCGATCCATGTCCCACGGCCGGCTTGCGCTCTCAGGGTCGTCGTT
>Ga0209154_1002009_pt1 | contig 11621 bp, 9 predicted proteins | sample GraSoiAngelo_121_FD_185878 | JGI IMG/M metagenome (GOLD analysis project Ga0209154, IMG submission 185878) | Grasslands soil microbial communities from the Angelo Coastal Reserve, California, USA - 14_0919_12_20cm (SPAdes) (version 2) | ecosystem: Environmental > Terrestrial > Soil > Grasslands ... | reverse complement strand
GGAACGGTAGCGGCTGCAGGCAGCAGCGTGAACGGAATCACTCTGGAGGCGAAAACAACCTTTACTTCGCACACGCCCATCAGCATCGTTTCATCTCTTGCAGCAGGCAGCTCAATCGCTGCGGGCACTGCATTGAACCTCGACGCTAGCTCTTGCAACAACATTCAGGTAGGTGCCGCGACCACCATCGCCGTGGGCAGCGTGCTAAGCGCTGGCAGCTTTTTGGCACCAGGAAGCGTAATCAACGGCGCGGCAATGACGTGGGGCACGGTCTTGGACCAGGATGCTAGCGTTGGTACGGCGAGCAGCCTTGCAGCGGGCAGCTTCCTAGCAACGGGCAGTTCCATCGCGGGCGGGAGTTCGCTGATGGTGGGCCTCACAATTATGGGAGCTACAGCCATAACCGGAACAGTCTCCGTGGCCAGCCCCGCGCTCGTGGCGAGTGGGAGCCAATTGGCGGCGGGAACGCAAATAATCACTGGGAGTATGGTGAACGGCGCCTCAGTCCCAACGGCCACTACTTTGCCAACGACTACCGGCGTCAATGAAGCCACTCTTCTGGCCGCAGGCAGCGTGCTTGGAGCACAGAGCGAGCTTGCGGCAGGCAGCATCATTTTTTAGCGGATTATTCAACCATTTCATGCCATCGAGGAGGCCGCCCGGTGCTCACTGGGCGGCCTTTTCTTCGCTTAGGCGGAAGGAAGCACACTCTTCGGAACCGTGACGTTCATTTCTACCAGCCCCCTGGATATCGCGTAGCGAGTAAGTCCGGCAATATCGTGGATGGCCAGTTTGTCCATGAGTCTCTGCCGGTGCCTCTCCACTGTCTTGACGCTAATGTCGAGCTCGGCGGCGATCTGTTTGTTGCTTTCACCTTCAGCGATTAATTGAAGAACTTCGATTTCGCGGGACGTGAGCAGGTCTGTGCGCTTCCTGACCAGAACGCCGCCAACAATGGTTTCGCGATAACGGTCGGTGAGCCTTCTGGATATGGCGGGGCTGTAGAAAGCGTTGCCTTTCTTCGCTTCTCGGATGGCCCTGACCACGTCGGAAAAGTCGGCCTGTTTTAACAAGTAGCCCGCACCGCCGGCCTCGGTCAATTCGTGAACGTATTCGTCATCATTGTAGGAGGACAAGATGAGCACGCGGGTAGCGGGAAGCTGCTTGAGGATTTGACGCGTGGCCTCCAGACCGTTAAGCATGGGCATGGCAATATCCATTAAGACCACGTCCGGTTTGAGAGCTGTAGCAAGCTGTACGGCTTGTCGGCCGGTTTCGGCTTCTGCCACGACTTCCATGTCGTTTTCCGTTTGCAGCAGGGAGCGGAGCCCCCGGCGAACGATGGTGTGATCGTCGGCAAGCAATACTGTGATTTTCTGCATGGGACCTCACAAGAGCTAGTAAGCTCGAGAGCTTTCGTTTCGGCTGAGTGCAACAGCGGCAGGGGAGACCGATGGTCTTTCACCCGTCAAAGGAATATATGCAGTGACCGTGGTTCCGCGGCCTGGGGAGGATTGTAGAATGCAGCGCCCGTTCACCAGGCGAACGCGCTCTTGCATTCCCAACAAGCCCAGGCGCGTTTGCTCGGCGGCCATTGGCTGTCGCTTTGTCGAGAAACCCTTTCCATTGTCCCTGACTCGAAGCTGGATTCCGCCTTTAACGAACCCAAAGGTAACCACTACCTCGGTGGCCCGCGCGTGTCTGGCCACATTAGTCAGACTTTCCTGGGCGATTCGGAATAGTGCCGTCTTCTGTTCCGACGATAGTTGCACGTCTCCCGCTGCTCGTTCGAAGCGCACCAACAATCCAGTGCGCTCTGCATAATCCTTGAGATAGGAGCGCAGTGCCGGCAAGAGACCCAGGTCATCCAGCACCGCCGACCGCAGCGCGCGGGCAAAGCTGTGCATTCTCTCAATCGCTCCAACAAGCAGTTTTTCGGCATCGGCGATTCTTGCCCGCAACGACGAGTCCTGATCCCCGAGGCCGTCGCGCTGCACCCGCGCGAGGTGCGCGTTGATTGCCGCCAGAGTCTGACCGACCTCATCATGAAGTTCGCGGCTGATGCGTTTTCTCTCTTCCTCCTGCACATGCAGAATTTGGATGGCTTTCTGTTGGCGGCGAATCACGCGCTCGCGTTGTTCCACGAAACTTACCGCAACGGTGTTGGCAATCCGGTTTGCGGCGGGTTCATAAGCATCGAACACGCGATTCAAAAGCTCAACATTTTCGTGATACTTCTTAAAAAGCGAACGAGCCAAAACGTCCCGCAAGAGAAGCACTATGCCTAGCACTTCGTAAGTCTCAACGCCCCGGTGAATGATGCGCTTGGACAAATCCCGGGCGTACGCTTGCAGATCCTTAACACTGCCGGTCTCCAACACCTTTACATAATTGTCGTAGAGGCTGGTTGCTTCCGTGAAAATCTCTTCCCTGCTCATGGCCGTAAGCAACTGCGCGGTGTGAATGCGTCGAGCCCATTCCTCACGCAAGCAAGCACGATTTAGCCGCAGGTGCTCCACCAGCTCTTGAAACAATTCATTTTTCCTGGCTGTCGAAGAGCGGTTCTTGTGACCCTCGATCTGCCTGAGGCTGTCTCTCATGGATTACCTAGCCTATGCTGCTTCTGGATGAGTAGTTAAGAAAACCGAACGATTGCTTCCTGCGCCTAAGCGGATGTGGCTGGACCACCACGTCTACATCGAGCGAGTGAAAAATCAACAGCCCCGCAACCCGGATAGAAGACTGGGGACGATGCGCTCCCGCCAAACTTCGAACATTTGCATCACCTCTAAATCTGTGAGCACCAAGCGGACTGCGCGAGTCGCTTGTTGACAATGTAAGGCTGGAGTCTACAAACTGGCCGGACTCTGGGTTCGTTCAACTAACCGGTTGTTTTAGCTTCAAACGTGACACGGCGAGGGATGGAATGATTCCCTCGCAGTTTGCTTAAGTGCCGCTCGGATGAGTGCTGGCAGAGTGAAGAAGGTGCGGGATCATCAATTCCCGCGCTCGTTGGACCTTCCGCAGGAGCGAGCGGTTTGTGCTTCGGCTGGGCGAGAAAACCCGCGCAACTACGACAAAAACTTCCTTTCCGACCGAGGTCAGAACGTAGCACAGTCCCAAATCCAGGGAAAGCAGGGTTTTTCCTGATTTTCTATTTTTTTTTTGTCTTAGTTCCTTTAAAATTCATGATGCTCTTCGGCGAGGGTACAGCGAATCTTCGCAACCTTGCCAGCATTCCGCCCACGCGGATATAAAGGTTTTACCTGATTGCTGGGCGCGTTCCGCCGCTACGCCCACCTTATTTCCCTAAATCGGTCCCGTGGGCGCAGGCAAAGGGCCGCCCTTTGTCAGTTGGCATCTTCGCTGAAAACGACCGGGATCTGGCAAATGAAGATGATCAAGAGGAGACTGTTCGGCGGACTCCCGTTTGGAAAACGAGATGCGCCTGTAAGTGTGTGCACCAACGCCAAGTTCCCGGAAGGCGCTTCTTAAAGTACTTCTGGTCCTTTTCCAGATCCCTTCTGACTATTCGCGCTTCACAATACGATGGATCCCCGCAGAACCACTTCCGCAGGAACGCCATTGAGGCTTTGGTGCGCCTGTTATAGACTTCGCGTTTTTGCCGCTTTTTTGGCCGTGCTTGCCCGCTAAGTCCGTAATGGAGGAGTGCATGCTCTTCGCTTCGTTGGTTGAGACCGGTCACCGGGCTCTTGCAACCCCTGACATCGTTATCATCGCGTTCTACTTCGCGCTGGTGTTTGGCATTGGCATTTACTTTGCCCGTCGGAAACGAACCTCCGAGGAGTACTTTCTCGCCGGACGTGACGTTGGCTGGTTCTTCATTGGCGCGTCTTTGTTCGTCTCCAACATTTCCACGGAGCATTTTATCGGTCTGTCGGGCACTGGTGCTTCCTCCGGCCTCGCGGTAGGCCATTTTGAATGGCTGGCGTGCCTCATTCTGCTGATTCTCGGCTGGGTCTTCGTGCCTTTCTATCTGCGCAGCAACGTTTTCACCATGCCGGAGTTCCTCGAACGCCGATTCAACCGCCAGTCCGCTGTCTACCTGGCGGGCATCTCCATCATTGCTTATATTTTCACCAAGATCTCCGTCCAGCTGTACGCGGCCGGCGTGGTTCTCGAACGAGTCGCAGGCTGGAAGCTGTGGGAAACGGCCGTCGTTCTCGTCATCGCCACGGGCATTTACACGGTTGCCGGCGGCTTGGCCGCGGTCATCTACACGGACACCGTCCAGACTTTAATCCTTATCACCGGCGCCGTCGCGCTTACCGTCATCGGCCTCACGCGAGTCGGCGGTCTCCAACATCTTCGCACCCTGGTCCCACCGGATTACTTCCACATGATTAAGCCTGCGTCGGACGCCAGCTTTCCTTGGACCGGTATCTTCTTTGGCGCGCCGATTCTAGGCATTTGGTATTGGTGTACCGATCAGGTGATCGTCCAGCGCGTGCTCTCTGCCCGCGATGAAGGCCACGCCAAAGCGGGAACTATTTTTGCCGGCTTCCTCAAGATCCTGCCCGTCTTCATACTGGTCCTCCCCGGAATCATCGCTTTCGCCTTGTTTCCCGAGCAGGTAAAAAAGCCGGACTTCGCCTACCCCACGCTGGTTCTCAATCTTTTGCCTGTTGGTCTTGTCGGCCTGGTCATGGCCGCATTGCTTGCCGCAGTAATGGGCGCGATGAGTTCGGTCTTCAACTCCGCTTCGACTCTCGTGACGCTCGACTTCTACAAAAAAATTCGCCCGCAGTCCTCGGAAAATCAGTTGGTGAATTTCGGCCGCATCGCCACTGGTATTATGGTTTTGCTGGGCCTGCTCTGGGTTCCTTTCATCCACTACATCAGCAGTCAGCTGTACATCTATCTGCAGAGCGTCCAGGCCTATATTAGCCCGCCGATCGCCGCCTGCTTTGTCCTGGGAATTTTGTGGCCGCGCCTGAATGGGGCAGGCGCCATCACCTCCCTCCTCACGGGATTTGTGCTGGGAGCTGCTCGATTCATCCTGGAATTGGCCGATCGCGCAGGCAGCAGCCATTTTACTTCTCCCCTCGCCCGCTGGTTCATTGATATGAACTTCCTCCACTACGCCATCTTCATGTTTGTGGTTTGCTCCGTCGTGCTCATAGGCGTCAGCCTGACGGCCCCAGCTCCCGAGCGCAAGCGCCTCGCTGGCCTGACTTTTGCGACGGTGGACGACAAAATTGAGACCATCGCCGTCGGCGGCCCGCCCATGCGCAAACCTGCGAAGGAAACACCCGCGGAGCATGCCATCAACATGGCCTTCAGCCTGTTGTTGCTTGGCGCGGTCGTCGGACTGTGGATTTATTTCCGATAGCAGAGCGGAGAACCAGTTCGATGACTACTGGCTCTATTCGGGTTTTGAAGCCCAACGTAAGTCAGGAGCAGGCGCTGCACGCCTTTTCCCCTGCCGGGCCCTCCGCTCTGTATTGGCGGATTCGCAGCGGGCCTTTGCGCCGCATCGCCGAGGTCTACGTGCAATATTTCCTGTTTCATGTGAAGTGCGGAAACGCGCGGTCACGCATTTTCGCGATGGACGCTGTGGATGGCTCTCTGGACTTGTTCGAATTTCCCCGAGTCCCGGAGGATGACGAATTGGAGGCGCGCGGCAGTCGCAATCGCCTGGCGGCCTCACTGAGTGAGAAGCAAGCTGCCGAGCTTCTTCGCGAAAAGGCTTTGCGCGTGATTTTTCAACAAGGATTCTTCCACCTTCACGATGTCCATCTCGAGATCTCACTTGTGCCTTGCGAGCTCCACCTGCCGTATTGGCTTGGTTTCTATGGCCGCGAGAACTCTGTAAGCTGCCGCGTGATGGATGCCGTGAGGCGGCGGATCGAAGGCGCGAAGGCATCGGTATTTTTCGAACATTGGCTCGCAGCTTGACGAAAACCGGCAAGCACGTCAAGTTCTTGTCAATTCTTGTCAAGAACCAAACGCAGCAAAGCCTTTCACTCCCTTCCAACATCAGGAGGATGGACATGAGACCGCTGGTTCGACGTATAGGAATAGGGTTGCTCGCTTGCGCCCTGGGCAGCACGGCCGCGCCTGCGCAGGGCTGGCAGCACATTGGCAAAGTAGAACGAGTCGAGAAATTCCGCGACGGTCTCCAGGATGGCATGGAGTTGACTGCCGCCGCGGCTAAGGTGCGGATTACAGAGGTCTACAACGGCATTCTGCGCGTGCGCGTCGCTCCCATCGGCCGCTTTCCTAAGGATTTTTCGTGGGCCATCGCTGAAACGCCTTTGAACTATATAAGCGGCCCTGTCCAGATCCAGGATGGAAAAGATGAAGTCAAGATGACCGCCGGCTCTGTCAACGTGCTTGTAACGAAGTCTCCCCTTCTCATTACCTTTGCTGACGCTTCCGGCAACGTCTTGCTCGCCGACGAGCCTGGCCGGCCCATGGCCTGGAATGGCTCGCGTGTTCATGTCTGGAAGAAAATGCCGCCCGATGAAAATTACTATGGTCTTGGAGACAAAGCCGGGCCAATGAACCGCCGCAACCGCGCTTTTGCCAACTGGAACACTGACGAATTCGGGTGGCAGGAATCCTCCGACCCGCTCTACAAAACCATTCCCTTCTTTATCGGATTGCGCAGCGGCCTGGCTTACGGCGTTTTCTTTGACAACTCCTATCGAAGCTCTTTCGATTTTGGCAAGGAATCGCGCGACTACTTTTCGTTTGGCGCCGAGGGGGGCGAACTGAACTATTACTTCATCGCCGGACCCGAGCCAAAAAAAGTCGTGGAACAATACACGGCCCTTACTGGGCGCGCGCCCTTGCCTCCGCTTTGGACCCTTGGCTATCAGCAATGCCGCTACAGCTATTATCCGGAATCTCGCGCCCGCGAGATTGTCAAAACGCTTCGGGACAAGAAAATCCCCGCTGACACCATTTATTTCGACATTGACTATCAGCAGGGCTACGCCCCTTTCACCATCAACCGCGAGTACTTCCCGACTTTCGAAAAGATGATTGCCGATTTTCGCGCCCAGGGTTTTCACACCATTCTCATCACTGACCTGCACATCAAGAAAGATCCGGACCACGGGTATGCGCCCTACGATTCCGGCATCAAGAACGATGTGTTCGTGAAGAACCCCGACGGCTCGATTTACGCAGGCAAAGTATGGCCGGGTGACAGCGTCTTCCCCGATTTCACTTTGACTCGCGTGCGCGATTGGTGGGGAGGTTTGTACAAGAATTTCGTTGCCATGGGCGCCGCCGGCTTCTGGAACGACATGAATGAGCCTTCCGTCTTTTCCCGCGCCGACAAAACCATGCCCCTCGACACCGTACATCGCCTGGATGACGGCACCACCGTGGATCATCGTGCGGCTCATAACATTTTCGGCATGGAAAACGCCCGCGCCACCTACGAGGGCTTGTTGAAACTGCAGGCTGGCGAGCGCCCCTTCGTGCTTACGCGCGCGGCCTTCTCCGGGGCGCAGCGTTATGCCGCCACTTGGACGGGCGACAACAGCAGCACCTGGAATCATGTGAAGATGAGCACCCCCATGCTGATGAGCATGGGCATTTCAGGCATGCCATTGGTCGGAAACGACATCGGCGGCTTCGCCGGTTCTCCCACCCCTGATTTGTTGACGCGCTGGTTCGAAGTCGGCTCGCTCAATCCGATTTATCGCGACCACACTGCCAAGGGCACCGCCGATCAAGAACCTTGGGTTCACGGCCCGGAACATGAAGCCATTCGCCGGAAATACATCGAGCTGCGCTACCGCCTGATGCCATACCTTTATACGGCCATCGAGGAGACCGCGCGAACCGGTATTCCTGTGATGCGTCCTCTTTTCCTTGAATATCCGCAGGCCCCGGAGTTTTACGGTGACGACCGCGATTTTCTGTTCGGCCGCGATCTGCTTGTTGCTCCCGTGACTACGGAAATGTTGGACGCTGAAGAGGTGGCTCTTCCACCTGGCGATTGGTATGACTTTTGGAGTGGCGCGAGGCATGCTCATGACGAAAAAATCCAGCTCCACCCCCGCTTGGATGAAATGCCGCTCTATGTGCGCGCCGGAGCAATTGTTCCCATGCAATCTGTGGTTCAGAATACCGGCGAAACTCCCGACGGCCCGCTTCAGTTACACATTTATCCCGGAGAAGACTGCCGCGGCTCACTTTACCAGGACGACGGCCATTCCTTTGCCTATCAGAAGGGCGAAGTCCTGCGCATCCATTACTCCTGCGCTGTCTCGCCCTCCTCGATCTCGATTGCGAGCGGCGTCGAAAAGAATAGGTATAAGCCTTGGTGGAATAGCTCGGCGTTGACTGTATACGGCGCCGCCGGCACTCCAAAGGAAGTTCGTATCAATGACCGCCCGGTTCAGGACTGGCGCTTTGACAGCCAGGCGCATACCGTCGCGCTCACTGTGCCCGACGGGGTAAAAAATTGGAGCGTTCGGATCGCATTCTGATTGTTTTAGGCGTTTTTAGTTAACAAAAAAAATGGAAAGCGTTGTGCCGGCACAGAAATATGCAGCTCACTTCGCGTCAGCTCTGCTTTTGCTCCGCCAAGAAGCCTCGAAAGCGCCACAGCATTTTGCATTGGCGTTCCCTTTAGCGAAATCTGCAGCTCTCAGGCTCGATCTGAATTATTAAAAGCAACCACAACCCGCTCTTCCTCCGACTCGCGCAGAAAAAACATACGCGTTCTCATCCGAAGCGAGATGCCAGAGTTGGCCTCCGCGAAGCGCGGCATGTTCGCGCCGAATCCGCAGCAATTCCTGGACATACGAGAAAACCTCCTGCTGTTCGCCGGTTCTCCCGGCTTGCGTGAAACCGTTATTCGTGTCTTCGGGCCATCCGCCGGGAAAATCCCGCCGGTTGTCCGGGTCGCCGCCTCCCGGCATTCCAATCTCATCGCCGTAATAGATCTCCGGAATGCCGCGCGGAGTCAGCGTCAGCCCGAACGCCAGCTTCAATTTCGCCGAGGAACTCCCTTCGGCACTCGCAAAGCGTGGCACGTCGTGATTTGCAAAAAAAGGCACCAGCCAATCCGGGCGTGGATACAACGCATCGTGCCGCAACACGTCCGCGATGCGGCCCACGGGGGCGCTTCGCAGCAGCACATCGCGCAGGGCGAGAAACATGGGAAAGTCAAATACCGTAGACAGTCCGCTATCAATCCCGTCGTAGCGGCGCACTCCACCCACAAAAAATGACGTCACGCTGGGATCGCGATGAAACACTTCCCCGATCGTCGTCAGATTCGAATAAACCCGCCGCAGCCCCGCATGCCAATACGCCCAAAATTTCCGACCCACATAAGGAAACGTGTCAACCCGGTAGCCGTCCAAACCCGAAATCTCCGCCCACCAAAGACTGTTCTGCAGCAGATATTCTTCAACGACGGGATTCTCCGTATTCATGTCGGGCAGAATTCCGAAAAACCACCGTCGGTGAGGTTCTGCTTCATCCATGCCGGAGCGTGCGGATCAACCAGCGATTCAAACGGGTCGTTCGCGGCTGCTTGACCGCCGGGCTTGCCATAGAACGTTCCCTTCAGCGGCGAAAACGAATCCAGATGATGCTGCTTCGTGCCGTGAAACCAGTCTGGCAGGGGCGGATTCGTGACCCATGGATTCAGGGGGCCAACGTAGTTCGGCACGGCGTCAAAGAAAATCTTCACCTTCTCTTTGTGCGCCGCAGCCACCAGGTCTTGGTAATCCTTCAGCGAACCCAGGTGGGGATCAACGGCGTACAAATCCACCGCGTCGGATCCGCGGTAATCCTGCGCCGCGCCATTCTTCACCAACGGCGTGAGCCATAGAGTAGTCACGCCAAGCTCCTTCAGGTACGCCAGATGAATTTGGATTCCGTGCAAATCGCCGCCATGGTACGCGCGCGGCTTCGAACGGTCATGCGAGCCGGGCGCTTCCGCTGGCTGGTCATTGGTTGGGTCGCCGTTCGCGAAGCGGTCCGGCATAATCAGGTAAATCACGTCATCCGGCGAAAGCCCCTGAAACTTCCCCAGCGTGGGCGCGCGCGGGTGAAAGCGGCAATTCGAAGGAGGTTGTTCCCTGTGGCGCCCAAAGCCGGCAAACCGATGTACCTGGCTTGGTGTCCGCTCCGATCCTCAACCATACAAAAAGATAATTGCCGCCGGCAGATGCCGGTGTGCGCAAAACGCGCAGCGTCGGCAGATTGCACGACACTTTCGTGGCTTCTAGCTCCTGCCCGGAGAGAAGCAGCATCAGTTCCGGCGTGAATCCCACCCACCAATTCGGAGGCTCGACCTTGGTTATCTTCACCGTCGAAGCGGAACATTCTGCCGCGGCCTTGCGCGCCGCGCCGCTCCGGCACGACAAGCAAACCAGCACGACGAAAATGCTTCTAGGAAGGCTGCGTTTCTGCGGATTGTTTTGAAGAGAAGCGGGGAGGTTTGTCACCGCAAGAGCATAGGAAAAAAAGCGGCGGATTCCAGTGTGCGGCCCACACTTCCTGTTCTGCAAAACGGCCTGCTATTTCCTTACTTCTTAGTCGTTGTGAATATCAGCTCCCCGAAAGCCTCCGGCACATGAAAATTCGGCACCGGCGTCCTCGTGGGCCGCCACGCCGAATAGAATCTCGGCTCCTTCGGTCCTTCCACGCGGTAAAAATTCACTCTCCACGTGGCAGCGGGATCAAACTTCGCCACAAGGCACTTCATAGGTATCGCCAGCTCCGCAATCCAGGTTTCCTGCCCCGTATCGAGCACCGCGCGCCGTTTCAATCCGCTCTTCAAGTCGTGTTTCTCTCCCGGAGCGATGTCCAGGTCAATCCAGAAACCGTTGGGGCTTACTTCGAATTCTTTGTATCGCCGCGGATTCGAACGATCCGGCTGCAAAAACGCCTCGGCTACGTCGCGCTCCCAGAGTTGGTCCCTTCGTCCGTTCCTCTCCGCATCGGGAAAGACGGTGATGCTGCGGTATCTTGCCCGAAAGCGCAGAAACAAAGTCTCTTGGGTCCATAGCAACCGCACCTCGGTCTCTCGTTCCGGGTCCACATTTTTCCCCCGCCAGTCCACCCTGAATCGCAATGGCACCGCACGCTCCCACGACGACGCGGCCGGGAACCCCTCCGCATCGCACGGCTCCGTCACTCGAACTGCGACTGCCCTTCCCTGCTTCGAGAGTTTGTCAATCTTCTTCATGTTTCCGCATGCCAGGAATCCCTGCCCCTTCGAATCGCGACACAACTGTTTGCGCACCACGTTCTTCACTCCCGCCCGGCTCCTGCATTATGCCGTGCTAGCATCGAATTTGATTATCAGCTCAACCCTTCGGTCACATCACAGGGAGCAGCAGATCCACGGGAGTATGGAAATGATCGAGCCGGTCAACCAGGAATTCTCAACGCCTGTGAAACGCACCCCGGACGAATTTAGATTTGTAAAGCTGCGTTGCCAGGGCGGCGTCGCGCGCATGACTCTTTCCCGCCCGGAGCACAATCTTCTCAACGAAGCCATGCTTCGCGAAATGGCGGACGGCATCAGCTACGCCGGCGAACGCGACGACGTCAAACTGATCGTTCTCGATTCCGCGTGCAAAGTGTTTTGCGGCGGCATCGACGTCGGCGAATACACC
>Ga0209154_1002005_pt1 | contig 11639 bp, 13 predicted proteins | sample GraSoiAngelo_121_FD_185878 | JGI IMG/M metagenome (GOLD analysis project Ga0209154, IMG submission 185878) | Grasslands soil microbial communities from the Angelo Coastal Reserve, California, USA - 14_0919_12_20cm (SPAdes) (version 2) | ecosystem: Environmental > Terrestrial > Soil > Grasslands ... | reverse complement strand
GACGGACAGAGGCCGGATGTCCTCCTCGGGGTCCTCCTGCTCGTTCTGCTCCTCGTGGCCGGACCGGTCCCCGCCGTCCACTTGCTCAACCGGCCGGGGACAGCTTGCGGTGGTCCCAGGAGACGATCCGATCGGCCGTGACGATCACCGCCACCCGCTTGGCGCCGGTCTGGGCCACGCCCGCCCGGGCGGCCTCGTCCAGGCCGCCGAAGTAGCGGGAGGCGATGTCCTGTCCCAGCTGGAGCACGACCTCCCGGTCCTCCACCACCTCGGCGGTGCCCTTCACCGAGACCCCCCTGAGGCTGCCGTAGTCACCGGGGTTGCCGTCTTCGACCATGCAGGAGATGCGGGGATCACGCCTCAGGTTCTGCACCTTCTGGGAGCGGCCGTAGGTCCAGAAGGCCAGCTTCCCGTCGCGCAGCACGTACCACATGGCCACCAGGTGGGGGGTGCCGTCGGGGTTGATGGTGGCCACCTGCAGCGTTCGGGCCTCGGCGAGGAACGCCTCCACCTCGGTGGGCGCCATTCGGATACGGTCTCGGAGGTTCTGACCCGGCACGGGGAGAAGTTATACCGACATGCAACGTGGAGACATCGCCCCCGACTTCGAGCTGAGCAACCAGTCCGGCGCCCCGGTACGGCTGTCCAGCCTCCTCACCCAGGGTCCCGTGGTCCTCTACTTCTACCCCAAGGCCATGACGCCGGGCTGCACGGCCGAAAGCTGTCACTTCCGCGACATGGCCTCGGAGTTCGCCGCTGCCGGTGCCCGGCGCGTCGGCATCAGCGCCGACGCGGTAGATCGCCAGGCCACCTTCGCCGATCGTCACGGTCTCGACTTCCCTCTGCTGTCCGATCCTGACCGGGCCGTGGCCCGCTCCTATGGGGTCAAGCGCCCCGGCCCGCTGTTCAGCAAGCGCACGACCTTCGTGATCGGCCAGGACGGCCGCATCCTCGACGTCATATCGAGCGAGATCAACATGCGGGTCCACGCCGACCGTGCTCTGGCGGCGCTGGGGCTCGCCCGGGCGGCGCGGGCCGAGGTGGGTGGAGCCGACGCCGCCGTGGAGACCGAAGCTCCGGCGGAGACCGGCGCCGGCGCGGAGGAGAGCCCGGCCGTCAGATCCCCCCGCCGTCGACGTACAGCTTCTGGCCGTTGACATAGCCCGCTCCCTCCGACACGAGGAAGCGCACGACGCCGGCGACGTCATCGGGCTGGCACACCCGCCCGTAGGGAGCGGCAGAGTCGAGAGTCCGTAGGTCGGTGATACCCGCTGCGGCCCGCATGAGGCGTCTGCCCATCTCCGTCTCCACCAGACCAGGCGCGACAACGTTGACCCGCACGCCGTGGCCGCGCTCCTCCTTGGCCAGGGTGAAGGCCAGGGCCTCCAGGGCGGCCTTGCCCATGTTGTACGGCGCACCGTTGGCCCCGTGGGTGAGCGTGGCCACGCTCGAGATCATGACGATGTCGCCCCGTGGCCTGGTGCGCATGCTGGGGAGCACGAGCTGGCACAGGTGGTGGGCGCCGAGGGCGTGGACGCGCACCACCCGCTCGAGCTCGGCCGGGTCGGTGTCGACCACCGAGGTCCCCCTGCTGGCGATACCGGCGTTGTTCACCAGGATGTCGACGTGGCCGAAGTCGGCGATGACGGCCTCGACCATGGCCTTGTCGTCCTCGTAGGAGTCAACCGACGCGGCGTAGGCCGCGGCGCTACCGCCGTGGGCGGAGATGCGCTTCACCACCTCGTCCGCCGCGTCTCGGTCCCGCCGGTAGTTCACCGCCACCGTTGCCCCGTCGTCGGCCAGGGCAAGGGAGATGGCACGGCCGATCCCCCTGCTCCCGCCGCTCACCAACGCCACCCTGCCCTCCAAGCCCACGGCCCCTCCTCCTCGCTTCGGGGGAACCATAGGTGCGGGACTCAAAGCCGGGCCCGAGCCCTCCGGGCCAGCTCGGCGACCAGGGGGGCCAGCGGAGGGGGTGGTCCCTGGCCCAGGGGCTCGAGGGTCACGAAGGCTTCGGTGGTGCCGTTGCCCCGGCCCTGTAGGGACACGACCAGGGAGCAGGCTCCCGGACCCGATCCCACGATCGTCTCCAGGAGGCCCACGTCGGCGTCGACGTAGGTCGCCTCGCCCACGTCCTGCACCGCCTCGAGCAGGGCGAGGAAGGCCTCGTCGGCCGGCGCCGGCAGCACCACGGTGTCGCCCTCGGCCGACTCCCCGTCTCCGGGCGTCGAGCCCGCGGCGGCGCCAGGCGCGGGCAGCCTTTCATGCGCCCGAGCGGCGTGCTCGGCCCGTTCGGCCCGCAAGGCGCCGAAGGCGGCCACGATTCGCGCTGTGGTCGCCCCCGCAGCCCGCGTCCCGGAGGCGACGTCGGGGTGGTGACGGCGCAAGAGACGGCGATAGGCGGTGCGGACCTCCTCCCACTCGGCGCCAGCCAGCACACCCAGCACGGCGCGCGCTTGATCGGGCTCCACCGGGTCAGCTTCCCATCCCCCGGTGGCACCCGTCGCGCCCAACTCCGCCCGTCGGGCAGACTGAAGCCGTGGGTGAGGAAGAGAGCGCCCTGGCGGGCCGGGCCATCGGCATCACCGCCGACCGGAGGTGGGAGGAGCAGGCCGACCTCTTCCGCCGGCGGGGCGCCACCATCGTTCACGGGCCGACCATGACCACTCGGCTCCTGCACGAGGACCAGGAGCTGCGCGCCGTCACCGAGGATCTGGTGGCCCTGCCTCCCGCCTACCTCGCAGCCACCACCGGCATCGGCATCCGGACCTGGATGAAGGCGGCCCGGATCTGGGATCTCGAACAGCCGCTGCTGGCGGCCCTCTCGGGGGCGCGGATCGTCGCCCGAGGACCGAAAGCGGCCGGCGCCGTGGACGAGGCCGGGCTGGCCGTGTGGGCCCGGGCCCGGAGCGAGCGCATGGAGGACGTCGCCGCGCTCCTGCTGGCTGAGCCCCTGGATGGCGTCAGGGTCGCGGTCCAGCTCTACGGCGTCGACGCCCCCGGCCTGCGATCCTCGCTGGCCGACGCCGGCGCCGAGGTCGTGACCGTCCCCGTGTACGAGTGGGAGCTGCCAGCCGACCCCGGGCCGGCCCAGGCCCTGGTGGCGGCCGCGGCCCGAGCCGACCTCGACGCCGTCACCTTCACCAGCGCCCCGGCCGTGCACAACCTGTTCGCCATCGCCCGGGACATGGGCTTGGCCGACAGCCTGCGGGACGCGCTGAACGGACCGGTCGTGGCCGCCTGCGTCGGGCCGGTGTGTGGCGGTGCGGCGCGCGAAGAGGGCATCCGCGCCCCGGTGCAGCCCGCGGTGGGAAGGCTGGGGCTGCTGGTGCGCTCGCTCACCCAGGCCCTTGAGGACCGCCCGGCGCGTTCCGGGTCCAGACGCGAGGCAGGCCCCGAGTAGCCGTGCAGCTGAGCCGCACGCACTTCTCGGGGCCGCACCCGGCGGTTCGCCAGCCACTTTGACCGTCCCCGAGGGACCGGCCTCGTTTGCTGACGACCCTTGCCGCCCAGCTCCAGACCTCTCTTACCGGATGACTCAACCTCGCGGCTTTGTCCTCCGGCCGAGCTGACCCTTCGCTGTTCGGCTGAGCCGACTGTCATCCATCGCGGTCTCCGCGTCAAGGGGTTTTCGCGAGATCCCGAGCATGTCCCCAAGAAAATCCCCTCCACCCCCAGCTTGCCCACCAGCTCGCCACGCGTAACTCACAGCCCTTCCGGGCTCAGCCCAATCCCCGGCGCCGGCGCCACCGGGCGTATCGCCACAGGTGATCAAGGGCGACGACAGCGCGGTTGGCGGACGAGTAGCAGAGACGGCCCGTGGCCCGCACGGTGGCCGGGCCCGGGTTGTCGGGATGGGTAACGGCCAGCTCTGTGGCGGTCAACACGGGCTTGCCTGTCGCCTCCGACACCGTCGCCGCGGCCTCGGCGAAGCGGGCGTCCTGGCGCTCGTGGTAGCCGACGATGCGCTCCAGGCCGTACCCGGGCCAGAAGCGGCCCGTGCGCATGAGGCGGGCTTCGTTGGACTGGATCCCCATGCCCAGGTAGATCACGGCGTCGACGTCGGGGTGGCGGGCCACCAGCTCCATGCACTCGGGGATGGTGTCGCGGGTCTCGCCGCCGGCCAGGTCGACAGGGTTGTTCCGGCTCCACCGGGGCGGGAGGCGGGCGTCGAGGTCGGCCCGCAGGTCCTCGGGGAGCGGCTGGAGTGGCTGATGGCGTCGGCGGTGACGACGCCCCACCCCCCCGCGCTCGTGTACACGACCACACGCGGACCCCGGGGCAAGGGCTGGGTGGCGAAGGTCGCCGCCGCCTCGAAGGCCTCCTCGACCGTGGCCGCCCGTATCACGCCTGCCTGCCTGCAGGCGCCGTCGAAGACCTTGTCGTCGGCGGCCAGGGCGCCCGTGTGCGAGGCCGCGGCCCGGGCCCCCCCGGGACTGGCTCCCCCCTTGAGCACGACGATCGGCTTGCGGGCGGCCAGGGGGCGGATGCGGTCGAAGAAGGCCCGCCCGTCGGGCAGGCCCTCCACGTAGGCGAGGCTCACGGCGGTGGCGGGATCGTCGGCGTAGTAGGCGAGGTAGTCGGGCACGGTCGTGGCCGAGGCGTTGCCGGCCGACACCGCCCGGCTGACCCCGATGCCGGTCTGGATGGCGAAGTTCATGAACGAGGACACGAAGTTCCCCGACTGGCTGACGATGGCGATCCGCCCCGGTGGTGGGTAGGGGGCGACGATCTGGGCGCAGAGCGAGGCGGGGGTCGAGATCAGGCCCTGCCCGTTGGGGCCGGCGAGCAGCACCCCGAGCTCGTGGGCCACCTCCTTCAGCTCCGCCTCCGCTCTCTCGCCCTCGGTGCCGGCCTCCCCGTACCCGGCGGTGGTGACGAAGGCCGCCTTCACGCCTCGTGCCGCGCAGGCCCGGAGGAGCTCCACGTTGGCGGCGGCAGGCGTGCACACCACGACGAGGTCGGCCCCTCCGTCGGGCAGCTCGTCGGCCGAGCGCAGCGCCTGCAGCCCGAGCACCTCCTCTCCGCTCAGGGAGATGGCGAACACGGGCCCGGGGAAGTCGTGGCGCAGGATGTTGTGCAGGGCGACGAACCCGAACTTGCCGGGGTGGCTGGACGCACCCGCCACCGCCACGCCCCGGGGCTCGAACAGGGCCCGAAACCCCTGGGACGGGTCGCTGCCCGGCACCGGCACGGCCTCCAGCTCCTCCGACGCAGTGCCTGCGGCCCTGCTCACGGCTCCACCTCCGATAAGGGGGTTGACGTCCACCGACCGGACGGAGTCGTCGCCCTCCATCAGCTCGGAGAGGGCCATCAGGACCGCTCCCAACCTGTCCCGGTCGACAGCAGGCTCACCCCGCAGCGGGCCCAGGAGGCGGGCCGTGCGCAGGTCCTCGATCATCTCCGCGGCATCGACGGCGGTCAGAGGCACGAGCCTGAAGGCCACGTCGGCCAGGGCCTCGGCCAGCACGCCTCCCACGCCCACCATCACCACCGGGCCAAACTGGGGGTCGCGGTGGGCACCGGCGATGAGCTCCCTCACTCCCCTGACCATGCGGGACACCAGAACCTGGACGTCGCCGTCCTCCGGCCCGGCCGCACCCAGCAGGTCTTCGGTGGCGGCACGCACCGCCGAGGAGTCGCGCAGGTTGAGGCGCACCAGCCCCCGCTCAGTCTTGTGGGCGATGACGGGGCCGCAGAGCTTGACCACGACCGGATAGCCGAGGCCGTCGGCGGCGCGAGCCGCCTCGCCGGGGTCGGAGGCCACCTGCTCCTCCACGACGGGAACGCCGTGGACGGCGAGGATGCGCTTGGACTCGGCCTCGGAGAGGGTCGTCGACCGCGAGGCTGTCACGACGGGCGATCGTACCTGTGGGCGCGTTGCGCCGGTTTCCCAGTCAGACGGCGCGCACCAGGGCCAGCTGGCGGGATTGGGCGAGCAAATCCCCGTCCTGGGACCAGACCTCGCCCTCCTCGTCGAAGAAGCCCTCCGTCGTCATCCAGGAGCGGAACACCACCAGGCAGGGCTCGGGCCGCAGCGGTGGCGGTGAGCGGAAGTGAACGGTCAGGTCGATTGTGGGCGCGGTCACCGGCGTGGTGAGGCGGGTGAAGACGGTGGGCAGCCAGGCGTCGGTCAGGGCGGCGACGACCAGATGGTCGACGGGCACATCTCCCCGCAGCCGGATCCATCCCCCCGACACGCTGGAGTCCGCTCCGGACAGAGGCGGGGCGCCGATGACCGGCCGCTGCTCGAAATGGGCGCGAAACGGGGGCCCGTCCAGCGCCTCGGCCGGCGCCGTCTGCTCGTAGGAGGGCACCTCCGGCATCGTCGCCTCCACCAGCTCGGGGCCGGGCCAGGGCGAGGAGAAGGCGGCCAGGCCCAGGGCGACGAGCTTGGCGTCCTGGAGCAGCCGGGCCGACAGGCTGGCCAGGGAGCGCCCCGTGCGCTCGACCACCACGGTCAGCTCGACCGGCCCCGGTTCCGGCGCTGCCAGGTAGTGGACGGTCAGCGAACGGGGCGAACGGCGGGGATCCGCCACCTCCTGGGTGAGGGCCCGCAGGATGATGGCGGCCAGATATCCCCCGTTGGGCCCCCGCAGCACCCGCCACGAGTCGTCCACGACTCCCCGGTACCGGCCCGGGCCGGCAGCCGTCACCGCCGTGGCCTCATCGAACTCCACGCGGGCCATCAAAGCACCGACGAGGCGGGCTGTGTCGTTGTGTCGACGGCAGGCGATGATCGCGGCATGGACCTGCCCGACATCGTCGCCGCCTCCTACCAACGGGCCGCCGGCGCCGGCTTCGAGCTGTCCAGCGAGCCCGAGGTGGGGTGGCTGCTCGCCAGCCTGACCGCCGCGGTGCCGGACCAGGGCCGAATCCTGGAGCTCGGTACCGGCGCCGGCGTCGGGCTGGCCTGGCTCGTGCACGGCCTTGGTGGCCGCAGCGACGTGTCGGTGCTCACCGTGGACGTGGACCCGGAACTGCAGGCGCTGGCACGCGACGGTGACTGGCCCGACTACGTGGCTTTCCGGCTGGGGGACGGCGCCACCCTGCTGCCCGAGCTGGGAGCCTTCGACCTGGTGTTCGCGGACGCCCCCGGGGGGAAGCTCCACAAGCTGGCCAACACCATCGCCGCTCTGCGTCCCGGCGGCGCGCTGGTGGTCGACGACATGGATCTCTCCCGCCACGATGACCGTGGCCTCCGAGACGCCCTGTCCGACGTTCGCGAGCAGCTGGTGAGCCACCCTGAGCTCGTCTGCGCCGAGCTCGGGTTCTCGAGTGGCGTGATCGTGGCGGTGAAGCGGCGGCTCTAGTGCGGATGCCACGATGGCGGGATGGATGTCGACGTGGTCGTCATAGGCGCCGGTCTGGCTGGTCTGGTGACGGCCCGGGACCTGATCCGCTCCGGTCTCGACGTCGCCGTGCTGGAGGCCCGCACGCGCGTCGGGGGCCGGGTGCTCAACCGTGTCCTCTCCGACGGCACCGTCGTGGAGATCGGGGGACAGTGGGTCGGTCCCACCCAGGACCGGCTGGAGTCCCTGGCCGCAGAGCTCGGTGTCGCCACCTTCCCCACCTTCGACGACGGAGAGAACGTCCTGGTGGTACGGGGCCGTCAACGCCGCTACCGCGGCGCCATACCCCGTCTTCCCCGCCACGTCCTCGCCGACCTGGGCCAGGCCCAGCTGCGCCTGGACCGCATGGCGCGCCACGTCCCGTTGGAGGCGCCGTGGAGCGCGCCCCGAGCCAAGACATGGGACGGCCAGACCGTCGACACCTGGATTCGTCGCCGCATGAGAACCCGGCAGGGCAGGGACATGTTCCGCCTCGGTGTGGCCAGCGTGTTCGCGGCCGAGGCCGCCGAGCTCTCGCTGCTCGACTTCCTGTTCACCAGTCACTCCGGAGGCCTCTTGGACCGGCTCTTCAACGTGGCCGGAGGAGCCCAGGAGCGTCGCTTCGCCGGCGGCTCCCAGGTCCTAGCGGAGGCCCTGGCCACCCGGTTGGGTCAGTCGGTGCAGCTCGGGTGTCCTGTGCGCGGGATACGCCACGACTCCGAATCGGTCACGGCCCACGCCGACGGCGGGGTGCTGGTCCGCGCCCGCCGTGGCGTCGTGTCCATCCCCCCCGCGCTGGCCGCCCGCGTCATCTACGACCCGCCCCTCCCCGCCGGTCGCGACCAGCTGACGCAGAGGACGCCCATGGGGTCGGTGATCAAGGTCATGGCCGCCTACGACGAGCCCTTCTGGCGGGCGGACGGCCTCACGGGTCAGGCCACCAGCGATCGCGGCCCTGTGCGCCTGACCTTCGACAACTCGCCACCCTCGGGCTCGCCCGGGGTCCTGCTCGGCTTCATGGAGGGGGACGAGGCTCGGCAGGCGGGCCGGTGGACCGAGGGGCGCCGGCGCCAGGCCGTCCTCGAGTGCTTCGCTCGCGCCTTCGGGCCCCGGGCCGGCGCGGCGCGGGAGTACGTGGAGATGGACTGGTCCGACGAGGAGTGGACGCGCGGGTGCTACGGCGCCCACCTCCCTCCCGGGACCTGGACGCAGTTCGGCCCCGCCCTGCGAGAGCCCTGTGGCCGGCTGCACTGGGCCGGGACCGAGACGGCGACGGTTTGGGCCGGGTACATGGACGGCGCCGTGCGCTCGGGCGAGCGGGTGGCCGCCGAGGTTGCCGCCGCGCTCCGCGACCAGGGCTGACGGGGCCCACCGAGGGGGCGGGGCAGGAGGCCGGGCCCCGGCGGCGAACCCTATCGGCGTGTCCGCTGGGCTCGATCGCCGGACCTTCCTCAAGGCGGCTGGCGGCCTGGGCCTCCTGAGCCTGGTGCCGCTGTCCCGGCTGGAGGCGCTGGCCACCGCGGCACCGGGCCCTGGTCAGGACGGCTTCTACCTCAAGGCCCACCAGCTCGACACCCTGCGTGCCGTGACGGCCCGCTTCATCCCTGGGCGGGCCGAGGGCGAGCCGGATCCGGGAGCAGTCGAGGCCGGCTGTGCCGAGGCGATCGACGCCCTGCTGGCGGCGTTCACCTTCGATCCGCCCCTGATCCACGCCGGCGGTCCCTTCTCGGACCGGCACTGGAACGGCTCCGACGACTTCGCCGACTTCGTGCCACTCGACGCCCAGGCCGCAGAGGGGTGGCGGATACGCATCGAGGGGCCACGTGCCGACCAGCCCTTCGCCGCCGGGGTCATCGGGCTGAAGCAGATCTACACCGAGGGACTGCGGCATCTGGACGACCGGGCCGCGCAGCTCGGCTCCCCAGACTTCCGCTCGGCGCCAGCGCCGACCCAGGACCTGATCCTGTCGGACCAGAGCGATAGCCAGGTCCAGGGGTTCGTGAGCACGGCGCTGGCGCAGACCCTGGACGCCATGTACGGCCCGCCCGAGTACCACGGAAACCGCGACCTCGTCGGCTGGAAGACAACGAACTGGCCGGGCGACGTCCAACCCAAGCCATACACCCGGGCCGAGGTGAGCGGGCCCGACGACGGCGACCCCACCGCGGCCCTGGAGCCCAAGGACGCCGAGGCCTCTCTGGGCCGGTTCCTGGCCACCCTCGGGGGCCGGCCCGCGCCGCGCGAGCGGTGGTGGCTGGGCCGGCCCGGCTTCGAGCGGGGCTGAGCCGAGAGCTGCGGGAGCTAAGGACGACCGTGAGCGCCAAGCCCTCCGTCCTCATCGTGGGCTCGGGCGCGGGCGCCAGCGTGGCCGCGTGGGAGCTCACCCGGGCCGGCTTCCCCGTCACCCTGCTGGAGAAGGGCCGCAACCTCCTGCCCGGCCTGGGGACGGCGGGCGGCATCGGCTCGCTGTTCGGCAACGACGAGGTCAAGGAGGGCCGCTTCTTCGAGAATCAGGATCCCGTCCTGGAGCCGAGGACGGCCCGTACCCAGACGGATGCCCAGCAGGGGACGGACCGGAGCTTCGTCGGCGACGTCAACGACCTGCCCACCGTGGTCGGCGGGGGCACGGTCCACTGGGACGCCAAGACGCCGCGCTTCTGGCAACAGGACTTCAAGGCCTTGTCGCTCTACGGTCCGGTCCCGGACGCCAACGTGGCCGACTGGCCCTTCGAGTACAAGGAGCTGGCCCCCTTCTACGACGAGGTCGAGACCCAGCTCGGGGTCCAGGGCGATGTGAAGCAGATGCCCCCATCGACCTTGGACGCCGAGCGAGGAGCCCCCCGCAAGCACCAGTTCCCGCAGCCTCCCAACCCGCCCATGTACTCCGGCCTCCTCCTCAAAGAGGGGGCCAGGAGGGTCGGGTACACGGCCTACCCGTTTCCGATGGCCGTCAACTCCCAGACCTTCGACGGGCGGCCGCCGTGCAACTCGTGCGGCTTCTGCTCCGGCTTCGGATGCCCGATCAACGCACGCGGCGGCGCGGCCGTGTCCTTCCTCCACCACGCCCTCCTGGCCGGCGCCAACCTGGTGCCCCGCGCCTACGTCACGAAGATCCAGCTCAGCTCGGACGAGAAGCGGGCCACCGGTGTGCACTACCTGGATGCGTCGGGCGCGCCACAGTTCTTGGGGGCCGACGTCGTCATCCTGGCCGCCTCGGCCATCGAGACCGCCCGCTTGCTCCTGCTGTCGGCCACCGGAACAGGCCGCCACGCCCACGGTTTGGGCAATGGATCCGACCTGGTCGGCCGCAACCTGATGTTCCACTTCTTCACCATCGGTGTGGGCCTGTTCGCGGGCGCGCCCCATTCCTGGCGAGGGCCGAGCACGACGTTCACCATGGACGACTTCGTCGGCCCCGATACCTCACCCGCGGCGGAGGCGTTCGCCTCGACCGCCGGGCTCCCCTACCTCAAGGGAGGCATCTGCGAGGTGGGCGGGGGCACAACCCTGCTGCGCGAAGCGGGCATCTACACGTCGTTCCCGAACAGCTGGGGACACCAGTTCAAGGCGCTCATGCGCAGCTCGCCCTTCAGGGCCCACCTGGCCGGGCTGTCGATGGTGGGCGAGGACATGCCTCAGCTCGCCAACCGTGTCGACCTCGATCCCACCGTGAAGGACTGGCGAGGCATTCCCGCTCCGCGCATCACGCGCTCCGCCCACCGCTTCGAGCTGGCGGCCTCGACCTACTACGGCCCCAAGCTGCAGTCCGTCTGCGCGGCAGCCCCTGGAGCGGTGGCCAGCGGCTGGGTGCCGATCGCCACCATCGCCGAGGCGTCGGGCGGTGACTCGAGCTCCTTCGCCGGGTTCGCCTCCACCGCCCACATCATGGGCACGGCGCGCATGGGATCGAAGGCGGAGTCTTCCGTGGTGGACCCCCACGGTCAGCTGTGGGGCGTGGAAAATCTCTTCGTCGGAGACGGGTCCGTATTCGTGTCCTCGGGTGGATTCAACCCGACCCTCACCATCATGGCCCTGTCGCTGCGAATGGCGCAGGCCCTGACCAAGCGTTAGTTGCTGGTCCGAGCCCTCCTACGCCAGGGGCGGGCCCGGCAATGGCGGTGGCGACGACGGACTCACCGGAGGCGGACTCACCGGGGACGGGGGCGGCGCCACCGGCGGCGGGGACGGGGGCGGTGACGGGGGCGGTGACGGCGGCGGCGGTGGGGGCGGTGACGGCGGCGGTGGGGGCACGGTCGGAGGCGGACTCGGCGGTCCGGTAATCGGCGGGCCAGGCGGTGGAGCGGGGGG
>Ga0209154_1002003_pt1 | contig 11645 bp, 13 predicted proteins | sample GraSoiAngelo_121_FD_185878 | JGI IMG/M metagenome (GOLD analysis project Ga0209154, IMG submission 185878) | Grasslands soil microbial communities from the Angelo Coastal Reserve, California, USA - 14_0919_12_20cm (SPAdes) (version 2) | ecosystem: Environmental > Terrestrial > Soil > Grasslands ... | reverse complement strand
GACCGACACCGCGGGCGGGAAGAACCAGACGTCGCGGTCGTCGCGCCGGTTGTAGCGGGCGCGGAACGTCTTGACGTAGCCCCGGGCGTCTTCCGGGCCGAGGTGCATCTTCCAGTTGGCGGCGAACAGCAGCCGCCTCACGCGTCCTCCAGGGCGGCGACGCCCGGGAGGGGTTTGCCCTCGAGAAACTCGAGCGACGCGCCGCCGCCCGTCGACACGTGGGTGAGCTTGCTCTCGAACCCGGCGACGGCGGCGACGGAGTCGCCTCCGCCCACCACGGTCGTGGCGCCGCGCTTCCCGGCCTCGACCAGCGCCTCGGCGATGGCCCGCGTGCCCTCGTCGAAGGGCGGGGTTTCGAACACGCCCATCGGGCCGTTCCAGAAGATCGTCTTGGCTTTGACGATGCGTGCCCGGAAGTCGTGGCGCGTGGCCATATCGATGTCGAAGATGGCGCAATCCGCGGGGATCCGGTCGGCCGGCGCGTCCCGCCGCTCGGCCGCGCGGGCCAGACTCGGTGCCACCACGGCACCCCGCGGTAGGATGAGCTTCGCTCCCGCCTTGGCGAGCAGTCGCTTGGCGACGTCTTCCTTGTCGCGCTCGACGAGCGAGCCGCCGACCTGGAAGCCGATGGCGAGGAAGAACGTGCTCGCCATCGCCCCTCCCACCAGAATCTCGTCCACCTTGGGGAGCAGCGCCTCGATGACGTCGATCTTTCCCGAGATCTTGGCGCCCCCCAGCACCGCGACGAACGGACGCTTGGGATGGTCGAGCGCGTCGCCCAGGTAAGTGAGCTCGCGCTCCATGAGGAAACCCGCGACGGCGGGCTTGAGGAGGTGGGCGACCGCTTCGGTGGAGGCGTGGGCGCGATGCGCCGAGCCGAAGGCGTCGTCGACGTAGAAGTCGCCCAGCGCGGCGAGCGTTTGGGCGAACCCGGCGTCGTTCGCCTCTTCGCCGGGCCAGAACCGGGTGTTCTCGACGAGGGCCACGCCGCCGCGCGGCAGCCGGCGCGTGGCGGCGACCCCCGCGGCGGGATCGGGGATGAATTCGACCGGCGTTCCCAGGACGCGCTCCACGTCCCGCACGATCTGCTTGAGGGAGAGATTGGGATCGGGTCGGCTGGGACGTCCCAGGTGCGACAGCAACACCACCCGCACGCCCTTGTCGCGCAGGTACGCAATCGTGGGGACCGCGGCGCGGATGCGTGTGTCGTCGCTGACCGCCCCGCCCTTCAGAGGCACGTTGAAATCCACGCGCACCAGCGCGCGCCGGCCGTCCAGCGCCGCCGCGGGGAGATCGCGCAGACTGCGCTTGCTCACTTTCCCGCGATGTAAGCCAGCAGATCGACGCAGCGGGCGGAGTAGCCCATCTCGTTGTCGTACCACGACGACACGTGCAGGAACGTCCCGTCGATCACGTTCGTCGAAAGCGCATCCACGACGCTGGAGTAGAAACTGCCGATGTAGTCCATCGACACGAGCGGCTCGTCGCTCACCTCGAGGATGCCCTTGAGGCTCGAGTGGGCCGCCCGCTTGAAGGCGCCGTTCACTTCCTCGATGGTCGTCTTCTTCTCGACTTCCGCCGTCAGCTCCACAACGGACACGTCGGGCGTGGGCACGCGCAGCGAGATGCCGTCGATCTTCCCCTGCACTTCCGGAATGACGAGGCCCGTCGCCTTGGCGGCGCCGGTGGTCGTCGGGATGATGCTCAGCGCGGCGGCCCGCGCGCGGCGCAGGTCCTTGTGCGGCAGGTCGAGGATCTGCTGATCGTTCGTATAGCTGTGGATCGTCGTCATGTAGCCGTGCCTGAACCCCCAGGTGTCGAGCACGACCTTCACGACCGGCACGAGACAATTCGTGGTGCACGAAGCGTTCGAGAGCACGTGGTGCTTCGCGGGGTCGTACTTCTGGTGGTTCACCCCCATCACGATCGTGATGTCCTCACCCTTGGCGGGCGCCGAGATCACGACCTTCTTCGCGCCGGCCGCGAGGTGCTTGTCGGCATCGGGGCGATTGGTGAACCGTCCGGTGCTCTCGAGCACCAGGTCCACGCCCAACGCCTTCCAGGGCAGCTTCTCGGGCTCCTTGATCGCCGACACTTTGATGGGCTTGCCGTTGACGACCAGGGCATCGCCCTGCGCCTCGACCGTCCCGGGGAAGCGGCGATGGACGGAGTCGTACTTGAGGAGATGCGCCAGTGTCTTGGTGTCGGTGATGTCGTTCACCGCCACGAACTCGAGCGCCTGCTGCTTCATGAGCACCGCGGCCCGCAGTACGTTGCGCCCGATGCGACCGAACCCGTTGATGCCGACGCGCACTGCCATTGCTCTCCCCTAGGTAAAGTCCGGCACGACCGCTCGACCGAAGGTCACGGCGAGCACCGTGCGGGCCCCGGCACGCTCCAACGCCCTCGCCGCCTCGGCGAGCGTCGCGCCGGTCGTAAAGACATCGTCTACCAGAACGAGGGGCCGTTGGAACGCGGAACTCGGAACGCGGAACGCGGAACACTCACCCGCCCTCTTGTTCCGCGTTCCGGCTTCCGCGTTCCGCGTTTCAAATGCCCCCGCCACGTTCGCCAGCCGCGCCTCGGGTGTCAACGCCGTTTGCGTGGCCGTGTCCCGTGTCCGCACGAGCAGCTCCACCACGGGCCGGTTCCAGCGCCGGCTCAGGGCGCGCGCCAGGCAGGCGCTCTGGTTGTAGCCGCGCTCGCGCAGCCGCCCGGCCCCGAGTGGCACCGGTACGAGCCACGCAGCTGCGAGCCCCGGCGGATCGAGGGACGCCATCGCGGACGCCAGATCGGCGGCGATGCGCGGCAGCCCGCGGTACTTGAGCGCGTGTACCGCGGCGCGCGCGCCCGCGTCGAGCCAGACCGCGGAGCGGGCCAGCACCAGCGCGGCCGGCCAGTCGGCGCACAGGCGGCAGCGGCCGAACAGCGGCTCCGGCTGACCGCAGCGCCCGCACCACGGGGCGCGAACCGGACGCCAGCGGTGGCGGCAGACGTCGCACACGACGCGCTGGGAATCGCGGAACGGGAGCAGGGCGCGGCACAGCAGGCACTCGGCCGGTAACAGCAGCTGGTCGAGCGCGTTACGCACGCAGCGCTCGGTCCACGGCCGCGCGCATCACCTCCACGGGCGCCGCCCGATCCGGAAAGAAGCGGCTGAAGGCGGCCGCTCCCTGCTGCACCAGCACCTCGCGGCCGTCCTGGGCCCGCACGCCGGCCGCCCGCAGAGTGCGCACCCAGCGCGTGCCACCGGGCGCGTACACGAGGTCGAGCGCCGCGGCGAGGCGCCGGGCGTGATCGGTGTCGAGCGGCAGTGGGTCTGCGTCCTTGAGGCCCAGCGGCGTGGCGTTGATGGCGAGGTCGGGCTGGAGGGCGCCCCGCGCCGGCGCGGCGCGGGCGCCGCTCGTCCGCGCCCAGTCGCTGAACGCTCGGGCCCGCGCCGCGTCGCGCGACACTACATGCAGGTCCGCCTTGGCCATCGCCGCCGCCACCGCCACGGCCCGTGCCGCGCCCCCGGTCCCGACCAGCAGCCAGCTGCCGCCGCCGTCGGCGCCCCCCCCCAGCTGCCGCAGCGCGGTGAGAATGCCGGCGACGTCCGTGTTGTCTCCCACCAGCGCTCCCCGTTCGGTCCAGAACGTATTGCACGCGCCGACCCGCGCGCACAGCTCCGTTTTCTGCGCGAGACATCGTTCCACCGCCTCTTTGTGCGGCACGGTGACGTTCCCCGCCCCGCCCAGCGCGGGCAGCACCGCCAAAAGGCCGGGGAGCGCGGGAGCGGGTGTGGGGAGGGCGACGTACACGGCGTCCAGCCCGAGCGCGCGGATCGCGGCGTTGTGCATCACGGGGGAGAGCGAATGGGCGACGGGATCGCCGAGCACCACCAGCAGGCGCGTGTCAGCGCTGACTTCCACTCGCGAACTCTTTGACGATGCGCTCCACCGCCGCCTGGATGAATCCCTCGAGCTCGGTGCATGTGTCGCGGTACACGTCCAAGTCGCCGCCGAACGGATCGCTCACTTCCGCCTCGTCGCCCTCCCGTCCCGCGTACTCGCCCAGCACGAACACGCGACCCTCGCCGCCGAGCTCGTCCACGCGCGCGCGGTGGTGCCGCGCCATGGTGAGGATTAGATCGGCGCCCTCGACCAGCTCGCGCGTCAACAGCCGCGCGCGGTGTCCCGAGAGATCGAGCCCGCGCTCGAGTCCGACCAGATAGGCTCCTTCGGAGACGGGCGCGCCGTCCCAGGCGCCGGTCCCCGCGGACGACACCGCGAGGCCCTCGCTGCCGCGCTCCGCGAGCGCGCGCTCGAGCAGCGCCGCGGCGAGCGGGCTGCGGCAGATGTTGCCGGTACAAACCAAGAGAATGCGTTTCGTCTTCGACTCCTCGGGTCTAGCGGCTAGGGGGCGAGCCGCCCGGCCGCGCGCCGCAGCTCGGCGAGCGTGAGCGCTCCTTCACGGATCAGTCGCGGCGCTGGCCGCGTGCAGTCGACCACGGTCGACGGCGGCGAGTTGCCCAGCACCCCGCCGTCCAGCACGAGCAGGGTTCCCGCCTCGAGGGCCGGCGCAAAGTCCCGGGCGATCGCCTCCGCGCCGGGTGCCGGCGGTGCTCCAGGCAAGTTAGCCGATGTCGACGTCACCGGCTCCCCCAGGGCGCGCGCCAGCCGGGCCATCCCGCGGTGCGACGTCCAGCGTACGGCGATCCCCCCCTCCGGGCCGCGCAGCGCGTCGGGGAGCCGGCCGCTGCCGCCCGGCAGCACCAGCGTCAGGGGACCCGGCCAGAAGGCCCGCGCCAGCGCGCTCGCGGCCTCGTTGAAGCCGAGCCCTTGCGCCTCCGCCATGTCCCGGTCGGCCACCAGCAGGAGAAACGGCTTGTCGGGACGGCGGCCCTTGAGCCGGGCCAGCGCCTGCACGTCGGACGCCCGCGGCCGCGACCCCAGACCGTACACCGTCTCGGTCGGGTAGGCGATCAAGCCGCCCGCGCGCAGATGGGCTACCGTCGGCGCCAATGCGGCCGTCACCTCCTCGTCGGTACGGAACGGGACGGGCCTCACCGCAGCTCACGGGCGAGCGCCTCGGCGAGCCGGAAGTCGTCGGCCGTCGTCACCTTGAGGTTGTAAGGCGAGTCGGGCACGACGTCCACGGGCAGGCCCGCGCGCTCGCACAGCTCCGCGTCGTCGGTCGGCGCGGCATCGCCGTTCGCGAGCCCCGCGTACGCCTGCTCGATCATCGCTCGCGGGAACCCCTGAGGGGTCTGCGCCCGCCAGAGCCGGTTTCGTGGTACGGTTTTCGTGATACGCTCCTGCTCGACGTCCTTGACGGTATCGGAAAGCGGGATCGCGGCCACGGCGCCCACCCCCGCACGCGCCTTGTCCAGCACGCCGTCGATGGTATCGCGCGTCACGAAGGGGCGCGCGCCGTCGTGGATGAGCACGATGCTCAGGTGCTCGGGCAACGCGCGCAATCCGGCGCGCACCGAGCGCGCCCGGGTCGCGCCGCCCGCGACGAGCGTCAGGCGCTCACCCACGAGCTTGGCGAGCCAGTCGGGGGGCCGCGTCTCGAACCCCGCCGGGAGGGCGACCACCACCTGGCCGACGTCTGGGTGCGACGTGAACGGGCGCAACGCCCGCAGCAGCATGGGAACGCCGAGAATGGGGCGGAATTGCTTCGGCTCTCCGGGTCCCGCCCGCGCGCCCGCCCCCGCGGCCACGATCACGACGCCGACGTCAGGCGGCGAGACGTCGGGCGAGGTCACCGATGCCGTCCACCGCGACCACGTCGAGCCCGGGCAGGGTCACGCGCGAGCGGGTCGAGAGGAAGGCGCGCCGGAAGCCCTGGCGCACCGCCTCGCCCAGCCGCCGCTCCAGGCCCGAGACGGGGCGGATCTCCCCGCCCAGGCCCACCTCCCCGAGGAACACGGCGTCCGGTGGCAGCGGCCGGTCGTGCACGCTCGACATCAGCGCCGCCAGCACGGCGAGATCGGTCGAGGGCTCGACCAGCCGGGCCCCGCCCGTCACGTTCACGAACACGTCGAGCGTCCCGAACGGCAGCCCGCCGCGGCGCTCGAGCACCGCCAGCAGCACGGCCAGCCGGCGGTGGTCGAGCCCCGTCGCCACGCGCTGCGGCGTGCCGAAACCGCTCTTGGCCGCGAGCGCCTGGATCTCGACCAGCAGTGGTCGCGTGCCCTCCATCAGGGCCGTCACCGCCGAGCCCGACACACCCCCGGTGCGGCCGGCGAGGAACGCCGCCGCCGGATCGGCCACGGGCTCGAGGCCGGCGCCGGTCATGGCGAACACGCCGATCTCGTCGACCGAGCCGAACCGGTTCTTGACCGCGCGCAGGATGCGATGGTCCAGCGTGGTTTCGCCCTCGAAGTAGAGCACCGTGTCCACGATATGCTCGAGCGTCTTGGGGCCGGCGATGCCGCCGCCCTTCGTCACGTGCCCCACGAGCAGCACCGCGGGGCCCGTCTCCTTGGCTAGCCGCATGAGGCGCGCCGCACACTCGCGCACCTGGCCGACGTTGCCCGGGGCGCCTTCGAGCTCGTCGGTGTAGGTGGTCTGAATCGAGTCGACGAACACCACTTGCGCGTTCAGGGCGTGCGCGTGGTGCATGATCGCCTCGAGCCGGGTTTCCCCCAGCACGTGTACGGCGCCGGCGTCGAGCGTCAGGCGGTCCGCGCGCAGCCGCACCTGATCGGGAGACTCCTCTCCCGAGACGTACAGCGTGCGGATGCCGGCGTGCTCGAGGCGCGCCGCGCACTGCAGCAGTAGGGTGGACTTTCCGATGCCGGGCTCGCCCCCGACCAGCACCACGGACCCCGGCACGATGCCGCCGCCCAGCACAAAGTCGAACTCGCGCAGGCCCGTTTGCCACCGCTCCAGACGAGGCCCCCCGCCCAAGGCGGACAGGCGGACGGGCGGACGGGCGGACGCCTCCTCGGACCGCCTGTCCGCCCGACCGCCTGACCGCCATAGCTTCCCGACCGCCTCTTCCACGAGTGTATTCCACGCCCCGCAGGAGTCGCAGCGACCCGCCCACTTCGGCTGCTCGGCGCCGCAGTCGGTGCAGCGGAACACCGAATGAGCCTTAGCCACGGCTCGCCTCCGGGGGCGGCTCGCGCGGCGAGAAGTTGTCGAACCGCGTGTATTCCTTCTTAAAGAACAGCCGCACGGTGCCGGTAGGCCCGTTGCGCTGCTTCCCGACGATCAGCTCCGCCTGACCCTCGATGCTGTCGTTGCTCTTGGGGTCGGTGGGGCCGTCGTAGAACTCCTGCCGGTAAATGAAGCAGACCACGTCGGCATCCTGCTCGATGGCGCCCGACTCGCGCAGGTCGGAGAGCTGGGGCCGCCGGTGCTCGCCGCCGCGTTGCTCCGGGGCGCGCGACAGCTGCGACAACGCCACCACGGGGACGTCGAGCTCCTTGGCGAGGGCCTTGAGCGAGCGCGAGATGAACGAAATCTCCTGCTGGCGGCTCTCCGCGTCGGTGGGGCCTTGCATCATCTGCAGGTAGTCCACTACGACCATGCCGATGTCGTGCTCGGCCTTGAGGCGCCGCGCCTTGGAGCGCATCGCCAGGGGGGTGAGCATGGCGGAATCGTCGATCCAGATGGGCGCGGTGCCGAGCAGGCCGGCGGCGCGCGCCAGCTTGGGGTAGTCATCGTCGCGCAGCTGGCCACGCCGCAGGCGCTGGGCGTCCACCAGGCCTTCGGAGCAGAGCAGCCGCTGCACCAGCTGCTCCTTGGACATTTCGAGCGAGAACACCGCGACCCGCACCGTATGCTCGATCGCGGCGTGCTGAACGATATTGAGCGCGAAGGCCGTCTTGCCCATCGAGGGGCGCGCCGCGATGATCACCAGGTCGCCGCGCTGAAAGCCCGCGGTGAGCAAGTCGAGGTCCTTGAAACCCGTCGCCACCCCAGTGAGCGCGCCCTGGCTCGTGTGGAGCTGCTCGATCCGCTCCATGGTCGGCCAGATCAGCTCCTTGAGCCGCACGAACTCCTCGGAGCGCCGCAGCTGGGCGACCTGGAACACCCGGTGCTCCGCGTTGTCGAGCACCTCGGCGGACGTGGCACGACCCTCGTACGCATCCTGGATGATCGACGTGGCGGCCTCGATGAGCCGCCGCAGCACCGCCTTGTCGCGGACGATGCGGGCGTGGTACTCGACGTTCGCCGCGGTCGGGACCACGTCGATGAGACCGCCCAGATACTCCATGCCCCCCGCCCGGTCCAGGTCGCCGCGGCGCAGCAGCTCGTCGCGTAGCGTCACGGGATCGATGACGTCGCCGCGCTCGGTGAGGGCCACCATGGCCCGGAACAGCAGCCGGTGGCCCTCCCGATAGAACATGGCGTCGTCGAGGACCTCGGCGGCCTTGAGCGCCGCGTCCTGGTCGAGCAGCATGGCGCCCAGCACCGCCTGCTCCGCTTCGTTGCTCCACGGAATCTGGCGGCCGGCGAGGTCGGCGTGGCGCTCAGTCGATGAAACGGCGGGCGATGCGGACGTCATCCCAGGTGGGCTTCTTCCAGTTGGGGTTGCGGAGCAGGGCGGCCGGATGGTAGGTGACGATCACCGGGATCCCCCGCAAGCGATGGATCTGATTGCGCAGCGCGCCGAGCGACTGCTTCGTGTTGAGGAGCGTCTGCGCCGCCGTGCCGCCCATCGCCAGGATCACGGCCGGCTTCACCAGCTCGATCTGACGCAGCAGATACGGGAGGCAGGCGGCGATCTCGTCATACTGGGGGACGCGGTTCTCGGGTGGGCGGCATTTGACCACGTTACAAATGAATACCCGCTCGCGCGGCAGCTCGATCGCCGCGAGGATCTTGGTGAGCAGCTCGCCGGCGGGGCCCACGAACGGCCGGCCCGTCTCGTCTTCCACGCGCCCCGGGCCCTCCCCCACCACGACCAGGCGCGCGCCGTCCGCGCCTTCGCCGGGGACGGTGTGCCGGCGTGCCTCGCACAGCCGGCACTTGGTGCACGTCGCCACGAGCTGCGCGATGGCGGCGAGCGAGGGCGCCTGGGGGACCGGGTCGTTCGAGAACAGGTCGCCGCCGGGGGGATCATAGGAAAGACCGGCCGGAGGCAGTCCTTCGGGCTTCCCCGGGCTGGCGCCCGGGGTCAGCTCAACTACGCTCGGTGGTGGAGTCACTGACCCCGGGCGCAAGCCCGGGGTTAGGTGATCCGGAACGATCACCCAGTCCCCCCCCAGCTGCCGCTGCTGTTCCAGGAATTCGCGCGCCAGTGCCCGCCCGTCGCTCACGTCAGCGCTTGCTCCACCGCGTCGAGGATTCGTTCCGCCACGTCGCGCTTGTCGAGCAGCGGCAGCTCGATCGGCGTGCCGCTCTTCCCGATGATCGTGACGCGATTCGTGGTGACTTCAAATCCCGCGCCGGGCTCGTGCGCGTAGTTCAGGATGATGTAGTCGAGATGCTTCTCGCGCAACTTCGCCTGGGCTTGCGCTACGCCGTTCCCCCCTTCCGCCCCCGGCGCCTCCAGCGCAAACCCGACCACCAGGCACCCCGGCGGCCGCTTGAGCGAGGCGAGGATGTCGGGCGTCGCCTCGAGCTCGAGCGTGAGCGCCCCGCTCGCGCGCGGGCGCTTGCCCGCCGCGGGCCGGGCGGGACGATAGTCGGCCGGGGCCGCCGCCATGACCAGCACGTTCGCGTGCTTCACGAGGCCGTCCACGGCTCGCTGCATGTCCGCGGTGGTCTCGACGCGGTGCGTGGTCACACCGAACGGGAGCGGCAGGTCGGAGGGTCCGGACACGAGCACCACCTCGGCGCCGCGTGTGTGGGCGGCTGCGGCGATGGCGTAACCCATGCGCCCGCTCGACGGGTTCGTGACGACGCGCACCGGATCGAGGTGCTCCCGCGTCGGCCCTGCCGTCACGACGACCTGCTTTCCCAGCCACGGCGCACGCTGCTCGAGCAGCCGCGCCGCGGCGGCGAGCAGCGCCTCGGGCTCGCTCATCCGGCCGGGCCGCTCGCTCGGACCCTCCGCCAGCGGCCCGGTCTCGGGTCCGATGAAGTGCCATCCGCGTGCCGCGAGGGTCTTCACATTGGCGCGGGTGGCCGCATGGGCGAACATGGCGTCGTTCATGGCCGGCGCGGCGAGCACCGGCCCGGTCCGCGCCAGCAGCAGCGCCGTGAGCACGTCATCGGCGAGCCCCAGGGCGGCGCGCGCCAGCAGGTGCGCCGTGGCGGGAGCGACGATCGCCAGGTCGGGCTGGCGTGCCAGCGCGATGTGCGCCAGGGCCCGGTCGGGCTGCCACAGCGACGTCAGCACCGGACGTCCGGTGAGCGCCTCGAAGGTGACGGGCCGCACGAACTCGGCCGCGGACGCCGTCAGCACCACATCCACCGCCGCCCCACCCTCGGTGAGCCGCCGGGCGAGCGTGCAGCTCTTGTAGCACGCGATTCCGCCCGACACGCCGAGGAGGACGTGCCGGCCGGCGAACGACATCAGCCTTCCTGCCGCCGCCGCCGGACGAGCTTGTAGGTGAGCCGGCCGCGCACCAGCTCGTCGAACGCGCGGGTGGTGAGCTTCTCCTCGAAATCCACCGAGCGATCGCGCGGGAACTCGTTCACGAAACGGGCGAACTTGGCGGCCACGAGGACGCCCAGGTACTTGTTCTGCGTTTGCGCGGCCACTTCGCTCGGGGTTACGATCCGCATCACCTGCTCCTTCCGGTAGACTGACTCAGTTGGGCTGCCTCGGTTCTCAGCTGCCGCACGAAGGCCGACAGCAAATCCGCCATGTCGCGCGGGTTTGGCGCGACGTCGCGTCCCTGTATCAGCTCGACCACCTCCCGCACCGCCGTCTCGAGGTCGTCGTTCACGAGGACGCGGTCGTACACCTCTCCGATGTCGCGCCGCGCCGTCTCCACCTCGCGGATCGCGATGTCGATCCGCTGCGAGAGCTCCGCTTCCGTCTCGGTGCGCCGCTTGCGGAGCCGCTCGACCAGCACCCGGGGCGACGGCGGGATCACGAAGGTCACCAGAGATCCCGGTTGCGGATAGGCCTGGCGCACCTGGCGTGCTCCCTGCACTTCCACATCCAGCACCACGTGTTTCTCGCTCGCCAGCACGCGCTCGACCTCGCTCCGCAGCGTGCCGTACAGCTCGCCCGCGTAGGGCGCCCACTCGAGGAACTCGCCCGCGTCCCGGCGTCGCAGGAACTCGTCCCGCGTCAGGAAGTGGTACGCCGCGCCGTCCCGCTCGCCGGGTCGTGCCTTGCGCGTGGTCGCCGACACCGAGTACCCGAAGAGATCGGGGTGCCGGGTTACGAGCTCCCGCGCAATGGTCGTCTTGCCGCCGCCGGAGGGGGCGGCGAGGACCACGACGCGCGGCGTCGGCGTCACTCCAGGTTCTCGAGCTGCTCTCGGAACTTCTCGAGCTCGCCTTTCATCGCGATGACCGTCTGAGCGATCACCGCGTCGTTCGCCTTGGATCCGATCGTGTTCACCTCGCGCAGCAGCTCCTGCGCCAGGAACCCGAGCTGCTTCCCCACCGCGGCGTCGCCCGCAAGCGCCTCGCGACATGCTGCGAAGTGGGTACGCAGCCGCACCAGCTCCTCAGTGATGTCGACGCGGTCGGCGAGCAGCGCCACCTCGACCGCGAGACGCTGCTCGTCCACCGGCACCCCGGCCG
>Ga0209154_1002000_pt1 | contig 11662 bp, 13 predicted proteins | sample GraSoiAngelo_121_FD_185878 | JGI IMG/M metagenome (GOLD analysis project Ga0209154, IMG submission 185878) | Grasslands soil microbial communities from the Angelo Coastal Reserve, California, USA - 14_0919_12_20cm (SPAdes) (version 2) | ecosystem: Environmental > Terrestrial > Soil > Grasslands ... | reverse complement strand
AGGCCGTGGCGTGCCTCGCCGACGACGTCGGTCGGCAGCTCGCCCGCGATGTCGTCGAGCAGCTCCTTCAGCCGTTCGCGCGCCGGCGCTTCGTCGTCGGCGATGAAGATGCGCAGCGCGCTCATCGCAAGAACGAGGCGCTCGCTACGCGGTACGGCATTTCTATTTCGACGCGGTAGCGTCCATCGCTGGTCCGGGTCTGGATGCGCGCTTCGGCATCGAAGAACAAGGCCAGGCGCTCGCGGATGTTCTCAAGCGCCATGCGGTTGCCGGCGCGATGCTGCTGCTCTTCGATGTACGGATTCTCGATGCGCGCGAGCACGCGATCGCCGCGCCGCTCGATGCGCACCAGCACCTCGCCGGCGGTCGTGCCAGGCTCGACGCCGTGGTAGACGGCGTTCTCGAGGAGCGGCTGCAGCACCAGCGGCGGCAGCAGCGCGTCCGAAGGCGCCGTGTCGAGCTCCCAGGTGAAGCGCAGCCGCTCGCCAAGACGCAGCTGCTCGATCTCGGCATAGCGCTCGAGCAGCGCGATCTCGTCTTCGAGGCGCACGAACTGGCGCGCGTCCGACATCAGAGTACGGAACAGGTCGGCGAGGTCCTCCAGCGAGCGCTCGGCGCGCTTCGGGTCGCGCCGGATGAGCGCCAGCACCGCATTCAGGCTGTTGAAGAGGAAATGCGGCCGGATCCGCGCCTGCAGCGCCTGCAGCCGCGCTTCGGCGAGCGCCGGCGAATACGCCCTCGCCAGCAGCCGAAAATAGCCGAGCAGCCCGGCGCCGATGAGCGCCGCGAGGACCAGCATGCGTCCGAGCTCGGCCGGGGGCTCCATGGCGATCGCCATGACGCCGGCGTGCAGCATCACCGTCACGAGCAGCACCAGCGCCATGACCGCGGCGCAGCCCGTCCAGTACGGCAGCCGCGCGAGCAGCGGCGAGAGCACGAACAGCACCACCAGGCAGGCAAGGAGCAGCGGCTCGACCAGTGCGGCAATCTGCGCGAAGCGATCGATCGCTTGCGCGAGGTCCGGCGCGGCGAACAATGCGCCGCCCAGCGCAAAGGCGTTCACGGCCACCAGCACGCGCGCGATGACGCCGAGGTTGCGGAAATCCGGCAGCGAGTCCGGGTAGGTGGTTTGCCTTATACTGACCATAGTTACGAAGGGCTCTTCAACTGCATTCTCCAAGCATGGCTAAGAAGCCGCAACTCTGGTCCGGCCGCTTCACGGAACCTGTGGACGAGCAGGTCAAGCGCTTTACCGCGTCGGTCGGCTTCGACAAGCGCCTCGCGAAGCAAGACATCCGGGGCTCGCTTGCGCACGCTCGTATGCTTGCCGCGTGCGGCATCCTCCCCAGGCGCGATCTTACGGCCATCGAGCGCGGCCTTGCGCGCATCGGCCGCGAGATCGACCGCGGCCGCTTCAGGTGGTCGCTCGAGGCCGAGGACGTGCACTTCAACATCGAGCGTCGGCTCACCGCGCTCGTAGGTGAGGCCGGCAAGCGCCTGCATACCGCGCGCTCGCGCAACGATCAGGTGGCCACCGATCTGCGCTTGTGGCTGCGCGACGAGATCGACGCCCTGCGCGAGCTCATCGCCTCCCTCATCGAGGCGCTGCTCGTGCAGGCCGCCAAGCACGCGGCACTGGTGATGCCGGGCGTTACGCACTTGCAGGTCGCGCAGCCGGTCACCTTCGGCCACCACCTGCTCGCTTACGTCGAGATGCTGGAGCGCGATCGCGAGCGGCTCGCGCAATGCCGCAGCCGTGTCAACCGGCTGCCGCTCGGCGCCGCGGCGCTCGCCGGCACCAGTTTTCCGATCGACCGCTCGCGCGTAGCGCGCGAGCTCGGCTTCGAGGGCCTGTGCGAGAACTCGCTCGACGCGGTCGCCGACCGCGACTTTGCGATCGAGTTCTGCGCCGACGCCGCGCTGGTGATGGTCCACCTGTCGCGGCTCGCCGAGGAGCTGGTGCTGTGGGCCAGCCCGCGCTTCGGCTTCGTGCGGCTGCCGGATCGCTACTTGAGCGGCTCCTCGATCATGCCGCAGAAGAAGAACCCCGACGTGCCGGAGCTGGTGCGCGGCAAGAGCGGCCGCGTGTTCGGCAGCCTGGTCGCGCTGCTCGCGCTGATGAAGGGGCAGCCCCTCGCCTATAACAGGGACAACCAGGAGGACAAGGAGCCGCTGTTCGACGCGGTCGACACGGTGAAGGATTCGCTGGCCGTGTTCGCCGGGCTGGTGGCCGGCCTCGAGCCGGTGCCAGCGGCGATGCACGAGGCCGTGCTCACAGGCCACGCCACCGCCACCGATCTCGCCGACTACCTGGTGAGAAAGGGCATGCCGTTTCGCGACGCCCACGAGGCGGTGGCCCGCGCGGTGCGCGAAGCGGAGATCTCGGGCCGCGACCTTGCCGCGCTGCCGCTCGAGAGCCTGCGCCGCTTCTCCCCCAGCATCGCCGCCGACGTCAAGCGGGTGCTCACGCCCGAAGGCTCGGTCGCGGCGCGCCGCCATCGAGGCGGCACCGCCCCGGCCCAAGTCAGGAAAGCGGTGGCGCGCGCACGCAAGCGCCTGTCGAAATGACGCACAGACCTACGCTGACGCAGATCGGGAAGTATCCGGTCCTGCGCAAGCTCGGCGAAGGCGGCACCTCCGAGGTCTACCTCTGCAACGACCCCTTCAATGCGCGCGACGTCGCGATCAAGGTGGCCTTCCAGGAGCAATTCCATGATCCCGATAGCGGCCGGCGCTACAGGAAGCTGTTCCTCACCGAGGCTTCGCTCGCCGGCAGGCTCCATCACCCGCACATCTGCAAGATCTACGACGCGGTCGCCGAGGAGAAGCTGAATTACATCGTGATGGAATATGTCGACGGCGGCACGCTGGACAAATTTTGCCGCCCCGACGCGCTGCTGCCGATCGAGCGCTCCGTCGAGATGGTGTTCAAGTGCACGCGCGCACTGCACTACGCGCAGACGCTGGGCATCATCCACCGCGACATCAAGCCGGCCAACATCCTGCACACCGGCGAGACCGAGGTGAAGATCACCGACTTCGGCGCCGCGCTCATTTCGTCCAGCTTCACGACCCAGGTAAGCGCGATCGGCTCGCCGGCATTCATGTCGCCCGAGCAGGTGAAGGAGCATGCGCTCGATCACCAAACCGACATCTACTCGATGGGCGTGGTGCTGTACAACCTGCTCACCGGCCGGCTGCCGTTCCGCGCCACCAATAATTTCACGCTGATCTACCAGATCACCAACGTCGAGGCCGAGCCGCCGTCGGCGTTCCGGCCCGAGATCCCGGCCGGGCTCGATGCGCTCGTTCTGCGCGCGATGGCGAAAGACCTCGGCGCGCGCTACCGCCATTGGGAGGAATTCTCGCTCGATCTCGCCGAGCTGTTCCGCGCCCGCTACCAGCGCGGCAAGAAAGGCGAGCCCTTCGCCGATACCGACAAGTTCGAGACGCTGCGCAAGCTGCCGTTCTTTCAGAATTTCTCGGATGCCGAGCTTTGGGAAGTCGCCCGCATCTCGACTTGGCGGCAGGTCGCCGAGGGGGAGGCTCTAATGAAGGAGGGCGAGCCGGGGGATTTCTTCTGCGTCCTGGCGCGCGGCCAGGTGAAAGTGACCAAGAACGGCAGGCTTCTTAACCTGCTGGGCGCCGGCGAGCCGTTCGGCGAGATGGCCTACCTCTCGCACAGGGCCGGCGCCCCACGCGGCGCTGACATCACCGTGGAAAGCAACGCGGACATCATCTCGGTGCCGACGCAGAACCTGGCGCAGGCCTCCGAGGGCTGCCGCGCCAAGTTCGACCGCGCGTTCATGCAGATCCTGCTCGATCGCCTGTCGATGGCGAACCTGCGCCTGTCGATCTGAGCCGGGATGAAGGTCGTGCACGGCGCGGAAATCGACAGCGTGCAGCGTTTCGTGAAGACGGGCGCCGCCGCTCGAGCCGACGCCTTCGCGGCCGAAGCCGACGGCCTGCAAGCTCTCAGGCAGGCGGGGCTGCGCGTACCCGAGGTGGTCTCGCACGGCGTGGAGGGGGACGAGGCGTTCATCGTCCTCGAGCATCTCGAGCTGCAATCGACAGGCGATTTCGCCGCACTGGGCAGAATGCTCGCCGCGGCGCATCGCCACACCGGGCCGCGCTTCGGCTGGCATCGCGACAACTATATCGGCTCAACGCCGCAGCAGAACGGCTGGTGCGACGACTGGGGAGAATTCTGGTGGCAGCGGCGCCTGCGGCCCCAGCTCGATCTGGCGAGGGAGAACGGTTTTGATGTGGACGCGAAAAGCACCGTCCGGCTGCTGCAGGGTCACCGCCCTCAAGCTTCGCTCCTTCACGGCGATCTATGGCGCGGCAACGCGGGCTTTACCGCCGGCGGCCCGGTGGTCTTCGACCCGGCCGTGTATTACGGCGATCGTGAATCCGACCTTGCCATGACGGAGCTCTTTGGAGGTTTCCCGCGGGAGTTCTACCGCGCCTACAACGACACATTGCCGCTGCCGCGGGAATACGAAACCCGAAAGCATCTCTACAACCTATACCACCTGCTCAACCACCTGAACGTCTTCGGCGGCGGCTACCTCGCGCAGGTGAAGCAGACGCTACGCCTGCTGCTTGGCTTCCTGGATTAGCTTCTGCAGCTCGCCCGACTGGTACATCTCGCGCAGGATGTCCGAGCCGCCGACGAACTCGCCATTGACGTAGAGCTGCGGGATCGTCGGCCAGTTCGCGTACTCCTTGATGCCTTGCCGGATGTCCGGATCGGCGAGCACGTTCACGGTGAACAAGTCCTGCACGCCGCAGGCGCTCAGCACCTGCAGCGCAAGCGCGGAGAACCCGCACTGCGGGACCTGCGGCGTGCCTTTCATGTAGAGCACGACGGGGTGAGCCGTGACCTGCTCCTTGATCTTCTGTTTGATATCCATGGCTGTCATTTTACCTTTCCGCCGGCGACCCGGGGGATTCGCGCCAGATCGGGGCAACTGTCGAGCTCTTCAAGGCCTGCCTGCGACAGCAGCGTCCCCACCGCTGCGTCCTGTCCCATGCCGTGCTCGAGGAGCAGCCAGCCTCCAGGGGCCAGGTGGCGTGGGGCGTGCCGAGCTATTTCCCTGATTGCATCAAGGCCGTCGGGGCCCGATACCAGCGCGCCGCGCGGCTCGAATCCCAGGTCCTTGAGATGCGGATCTCCTTCGGCGACGTAAGGCGGATTGGCCACGATGAGGTGGAAGCGCTCGCCCGAGAGCGCCTCGAGCCAGCGTCCGTGCCGGAATTCGATCTCCAAGCCGTGTTTCACCGCATTGCGTTGTGCAACGACCAGTGCCGCGGCGCTCGCCTCGACGGCCACCACACGTGCCTGCGGCCGCTCGCGCTTGATCGCGAGCGCAATCGCTCCTGAGCCGGTGCCGAGGTCGGCCACGGATGAGAACTCGCGCTCGAGCGCCAGATCGACCAGCAGCTCGGTCTCGGGCCGCGGTATCAGGACGGCCGGGTTGACGATGAGATCGAGGCCGTAAAACTCCTTGTGGCCGACGATGTAGGCGATCGGCTCACCGCGCTTTCGCCTGGCTACGGATCGGAAGAAAGTTTGCTCGATTTCCGCCGGCAGTTTTCGTTCCGGATAGGCGAGCACGCTGGCCTCGGAGAATCCGCTCGCCTCGGCGAGAAGCAAACGCGCTTCGCGTGCGTCGATCCCGCCTGCGCTGAGCGCTTCCTGGACCGTCAAGCCGCTTCTTCGGCGAGCTGCGCGAGCTGCTCGGCCTGCTGCTCGGCCGAGAGCGCGCCGATCAGCTCGTCGAGCTCGCCGTCCATGATGCGGTCGATCTTGTAGAGCGTGAGGTTGATGCGGTGGTCGGTGACGCGGCCCTGCGGAAAGTTGTAGGTGCGGATGCGCCCAGAGCGGTCGCCCGAGCCGATCAGGAGCTTGCGCGTCGAGGCAGTCTTGGCCTGCTGCTCGCGCAACTGCTTGTCGCGGATGCGCGCCGCGAGCACGCCGAGCGCCTTCTCGCGGTTCTTGTGCTGCGAGCGCGAGTCCTGGCACTCGACCACGATCCCGGTCGGCAGGTGGGTGACGCGGATCGCGGACTCGGTCTTGTTGACGTGCTGGCCGCCGGCGCCCGAGGCGCGGAAGGTATCGATGCGCAGCTCGGCGGGATTCAGCACGACGTCGTCGATCGCATCGGCTTCCGGAAGGACCGCCACGGTGCATGCCGAGGTATGGATGCGGCCCTGCGCTTCGGTTTCCGGAACTCGCTGCACGCGGTGCCCGCCGGACTCGAACTTGAGCCTGGAGTAGGCGCGCTGGCCGACGATCTTCGCGATCACTTCCTTGTAGCCGCCGAGCTCGGAGGGGCTCTCCGAGATGATCTCGGCCTGCCAGCCCTGCCGCTCGGCGTAGCGCGTGTACATGCGGAACAGGTCGGCGGCGAAGAGCGCCGACTCGTCGCCGCCCGTGCCGGCGCGGATCTCGAGGAAGATGTTGCGCTCGTCGTTCGGGTCCCTGGGCAGCAGCGCCTTCTGCAGATCTGCCTCGAGCTTCTCCATGCTGCCGCGCGCCGCCTTGAGCTCGTCGTCGGCGAACGACTTCATGGCGGTTTCGGCGGCCATCTCCCTGGCGGCCTCGGCGTCGCGCTCGGCCTGACGGAACCGCTCGTAGAGCGCGACGATGCCGGTCAGCTCGGAATGCTCGCGCGAGAGCTTCCTGAACTGCTCCAGATCGCGCGTCGCGCCCTCCGCGGCAAGCAGGCCGTTGAGGTCCTCCAGGCGCCTGACCAGGCTGTCGAGCTTGGCGCGCAGCGTCGGCTTCACTTAACGCGGAACAGGCGCGCCAGCGCATCGGCGAGGGCGCGGCGCTCGTCGCCGGCAGCGTCGTTTAGCGCCTGCGTGGGGCCGTGCATCAGCTTGTTGGTGAGAGCCTGCGACAGCGATTCGAGCACGCGCGTCGCGTCCTCGCCGCGCTGCAGCAGCTTCAGCGCCCGCTCCACCTCGCCGCGCCGCGCGTGCTCGGCGTGCTCGCGCAGCGCGCGGATCAGCGGCACGCTTTCGCGCGCCTGCATCCAGTGCATGAACTGGCCGACCTGCGACTCGATGATCGCCTCGGCCTGGTCGACCGCCGCGCGGCGCGCATCGAGGTTCAGCGACACGATCTCCGCCAGGTCGTCCACCGTATAGAGGAATACGTCGTCGAGTTCGCCCACCTCGGGCTCGATGTCGCGCGGGACGGCGAGATCGACCATGAACATCGGCCGCCGGCGCCGCGCGCGCAGCGCACGCTCGACCAGCCCCTTGCCGAGGATCGGCAACGAAGAGGCGGTGCAGGAGACGACGATGTCGTGTTCGTGCAGGTGTTCGGCCAGCGACTTCAGCTCGATCGAGCGGCCGTTGAAGCGGTGCGCGAGACGCGCCGCGCGTTCGAGCGTGCGGTTCGCGACCGTAAGGCGCGCGGGGGCCTGCGCGGCGAAGTGCGTCGCGCACAGCTCGACCATTTCGCCGGCGCCGATGAACAGCACGTTCTGGTCTTTCAGGCTCGGGAAGATGCGGGCCGCGAGCTTCACCGCCGCCGTGGCCATGGAAACGCTGTGTGCGCCGACGCTGGTGGTCGAGCGCACTTCCTTGGCGACGGCAAACGAGCGCTGGAAGAGCTTGTGCAGCACCGTGCCGAGCGTGCCGGCTGACTCGGCGGTGCGCGCCGCTTGCTTCATCTGGCCGAGGATCTGCGGCTCGCCAAGCACCATCGAGTCGAGGCCTGAAGCGACCCGGAACGCATGACGCACCGCCTGCTCCTTATGGAAGGTATACAGGTACGAGGAGAGCTCGCCGGGGCCGAAGCGGTGATACTGCGCAAGCCACGCGGCGACGGCTTGCGGTTGCTCGCTCGACACGTACAGCTCGGTGCGATTGCACGTCGAGAGGATCGCCGCTTCCTGGGCGAGTCCGCGCTTCATCTCGGCGAGCGCCTCGCGCAGGCGCTCGACGTGGAACACCACGCGCTCGCGTACCGCGAGCGGAGCTGTCTGATGGTTCAGCCCGAGAGCATAAAGTGGCACGGCGAGGCGCGGAGCGAGCGTAAGTACGTAAATTATAAGCGCTATAATGCCGTCCGCATGAGCACGCTCGCCCGCATCCAGGATCTCGCCGCGAAGGAATTTTCCATCGACCCGACCCGCCTCGACCCGCATGTGCAACTCGATACGCTCGGCATCGACTCGCTCAGCTTCATCGAGTTCATGTTCAAGGTCGAGGAGGAGTTCGGTGTCAGCGTTTCCGACGAGAACCTGAAGGGCATCAAGACGCTCGCCGACCTCGAGCGTCACGTCGTAGACGCCCTCGCCGCCGCCGGCAAGGGCTGAGCCGATCGAGGATGGCCGCACGCCGCGTCGCGGTTACCGGGGCTGGCGTCGTTTCCCCCCTCGGCAAATCGCTGGCCGAATTCCACGCGGCGCTCGCGCAAGGGCGCTCAGGCGTCCGCCGCCTGCCCGAAAGCGTGACGCAAGGCTCGGGCGTGCAGGTCGGCGCACTGGTCGACTGGAATCCGGCGCCGATGTTCAAGGAAGCCGAGGCGGTCAACCTCGACCGCGTGTCGCAGTTCGCACTGGCCGCCGCCGCCCAGGCGCTCGCTGCGAGCCGCCTGGATCTGTCGACGGCAGACCGCGAGCGCATCGGCGTGTACTGGGGCACCGGCATGGGGGGCGCGCATGCGCTCGAGGGCGCCTACAAGCAGCTCTACGGTACTGGAGAGTGGCGCGTGCGACCACTGACCGTAGTGATGGGGATGAACAACGCTCCCGGCTCGAACGTCGCCGTGCGCTATGGTTTGCGCGGTCCGTTCGCCAATTTCTCGACCGCGTGCTCGTCCTCGGCCATGGCGCTCGGCGAGGCGATGCGCACCATCATGGCGGGTCGCGCCGACGCGATCGTCGCCGGGGGCGCCGAGGCGCTGCTGACACCGGGCATCCTCGCCGCGTGGCAGGCACTGCGAACGCTCGCCCCCGCTGATGCCGCCGATCCGGCCGCGAGCTGCAAGCCGTTCGACAAGCGCCGTGCGGGCCTGGTGCTCGGCGAGGGCGCGGCGGCGTTCGTGCTCGAAGAAGAGTCGCAGGCGCGCGCGCGCGGCGCGCCGATCCACGCGCTTTTGACCGCGTACGGCAACTCCTGCGACGCGGCGCATATGTCGCGCCCTGACCGGGATGGGCAAGTCCGGGCGATGCGCGAGGCGCTCGTCGAAGCGGGTCTCGAACCCAATGCGATCGGCTATCTCAACGCCCACGGCACCGCAACCGCGGTTGGCGATGTCGTCGAGGCCGAAGCGATCAACGTCGTGTTCGGAGCCGCCGCCAACGACGTGCCGGTCAGCTCGACTAAGTCGCTGCACGGCCATCTGCTGGGCGGCGCCGGAGCGCTCGAGTTCGCGGTGGCGCTTCTCGCCCTCGAGCAAGGCGTCCTCGCGCCGACCGCCTTTCTCGAGCAGCCCGACCCGGCCTGCCGCGTGCGCCACGTGCGGCTGCGCGCCGAGCGCATCGCCCCGCCGCGCGCGGTGATGTCCAACTCCTTCGCCTTCGGAGGGTCCAACGTGGTGCTCATCGCGGAGCGCCCCTGATGGCTGAAACCACCATCCGCACGCTGGTCTGCAGCGTCCTGTTCCTCGATATCGTCGACTATTCGAAGCGCCCGATAGGCGACCAGCAGCACATGAAGCAGACGTTCAACGAGCTCCTCTCGCACGCCCTGGAGCCGGTACCGCCACGCGACTTCATCGTGCTTGACACCGGCGACGGCGCCGCGATCGCCTTCCTCGGCGACCCGGAGCACGCGCTTTCGGCGGGGATCGCGGTGCGCAAGAGCATCGCCTCGCTGCCGCCCGAGATCCTGTCGTTGCGCATGGGGATCAACCTGGGGCCGGTCAGGCTGGTCTGGGACATCAACGCGCAGATGAACATCCTCGGCGACGGCATCAACGTGGCGCAGCGCGTGATGAGCTTTGCCGAGCCCGGGCAGCTGCTTGCCTCGCGCTCCTTCTACGAGGTGGTATCGGGCCTTTCGAGGGACTATGCGAGCCTGTTCAGCGACCTTGGCACCCGCACCGACAAGCACGTGCGCGAGCATGAGGTGTATGCGGTGGCCGAGGGCGCCCGCCTCGAGCGCCCGTCCGACACGCCGCGGCGCAGCAGAAATCCTCGCGCCTCCAACCCCGATGAGACCAACCGCGAGCTCTTTTCCACCGAGGATTCACCCATCGTCGAGCACGGCGCAAAGAAAGTGCGCCGCGAAAAAAGCACCGCGGCGCCCGCCAAGGTCTTCGAGGCCGGAGCGAACCTGATCGTGTCCGGGTCGAGCAAGGCGGCGGTCGAGGAAGCGCTGGAGCGGCTCGCCAAGGGCGGCGCCGAGGTCACCTCGCACATCACGCAGGTAGGCGACAAGTGGATGGCCTCGTGCACCAACCCGAAGGTGAACGTAGCCGAATGCAAGGTGGAGGTGGCCGGGCTGATGCGCATCATCACCGGACCGACGCGCGAAGCGGTAGATGAAAAGGTGCGCGACCTGGTGCAGTTCGGCGCGGTGCTGGTCAGCGACATCGAGCTCAACGACGGCGTATGGACCGCCGTCTGCGACACCGGGGGACGCAGCCGCTAGGTGCCATGAGAGCGTTCTTGGCGCTGCTCGCATCGCTTTTGTTTGCGGGCCTGGCCTGCGCGCAAAGCTACCCAAGCAGGTCAGTCAAGGTCATCGTGCCCTGGCCGCCAGGACAGGCCACCGACATCGCCGCGCGGCTCGTCGCGCAGAAGCTGCAGGACTCTCTCGGGCAGCCGTTCGTGATCGACAACGAGCCCGGCGCCGGCGGCTCGATCGGCTCGTGCCGCGAAGAGCGCGCCCGACGGCTATACGCTGCTCGCCGCCTCGAGTGGCCCGCTTTCCATCATGCCCAACCTGCAAAAGGTCCCGTATGACCCGATGAAGGACTTCTCGCCGGTGAGCCTGATCGCGCTCACGCCCTTCGCCCTGGTGACGAATCCTTCCTTTCCGGCCGCGAACGCAAAAGAGTTCATCTTGCGGCTTTGCGCAAGCCTGCGACGCTCTCAAACATGGTGGACGAATCCATCCTCGGGCGATCAGCGATCTTCACCTTTTGCCCCTACCGCCTTCTTTAGGCCAGCTAGCGTTTTCTGTTGGTGCGCAATGACATGGAGTAACGGATGCAGCTCAATCCCGTTCGGTGCTACTCCCTCCTGTCCATGGATGCGATCAAAAAAACCCACGCCCGTGACCGTTACAAGCATCCGCGTCTGCTGTCTGCCCTTAATCGGACCGCCGAAGGCGGAATCCAGCGTCTTTCGCACATCGGCGATTTGTGAGGCAAACCGACTCCCCTTTGCGCAGTCCGGGTGCGGGGATTCCACGATCATCGTGCGGTTCTGAGCATCGGCTAAGACGACGTGATAGTCCTGGTCTGCTTCCGCTTTGATCACCGTGACCCATCCCGTGAGCTCGTAGGTCGTCAGTTCAACCGGACTGTACCGGGTGTCAGGACGAATGTTCGGATTGATCGGCGCCTGAATCTGGCGAAGCTGGTTGATCGTCCCGGGCGTGGGCGATTCGTTCACCTTCGCGGCATCCTTGTCAGTCCCGGTCTTCACGGGCCAGCGTTCCTTCCCGCAGGCCAGCGCTAGCGCCGGCACAA
>Ga0209154_1001998_pt1 | contig 11669 bp, 10 predicted proteins | sample GraSoiAngelo_121_FD_185878 | JGI IMG/M metagenome (GOLD analysis project Ga0209154, IMG submission 185878) | Grasslands soil microbial communities from the Angelo Coastal Reserve, California, USA - 14_0919_12_20cm (SPAdes) (version 2) | ecosystem: Environmental > Terrestrial > Soil > Grasslands ... | reverse complement strand
GCTTGATCTCATCGCGAGCCGACTGCGAGACGGTGATGATTCCGCTCAAGCGCCGGGCCACCCGCCCCTGCATTCCGACGAAGTGGTACCAGCGGCGGAGCCCCATCCTGCGCTTCCAAGGGGCCTGCGCTAACTCCAGCCGGCGATCGACTGAGATCGGATGATGGACGGTGGCCACGACCGGAAACGACCGTGCCGCAAGCAACAGGCCGTAGCCCAAGCACTGGTTGTCGTGAACCACATCGAAATCGCCGCTGTGGCCTCGCAGGTAACGCCAGGCCCGCAAGCTGAAGGTAAGCGGTTCAGGGTATCCGGCGGTGCACATGATTCCGAACTCGGCGGCGTCGATCCAGTTTTGGATTTCTCGATCTGGCCGGAACGGATCGCCCGGCCGGTAGAGGTCAAGACTTGGCAGCCTGACCTCGTCAACGCCCTCATCGAGGCTCGGGTAGGGCGGACCGGTCACCACCGTGACTCGATGGCCGAGGTCATTCAGTGCGCTGGAGAGCTGCCGAGCGTAGACGCCTTGACCGCCGCAGAAGGGGTTTCCGCGATAGCTCAGGAGGGCAATAGCAAGCGATTCCTTTGCTGATGCCCCCGCTATCACGTTTCTTGATTCTAGCCGGTTGCCATTGGCTTCCCGGCTGGCCCCCGCCGTGAGGACCGTTTCTTCGCTAGAATTGGCACTCAAGCGGAGGGAGTGCTAATGGAAGCCCGAAAGCGCGCGATCCTGAAAGCGGTCGTGCAAGAGTTCACTACCAGCGCGGTGCCGGTCGGATCTCAGATCCTCGCCAACCGGTACTTCCTCAACCTGAGTTCGGCAACCATCCGGAACGAGCTGTCGAACCTGGCAGACCTGGGGTACCTGGTTCAGCCACACACCTCGGCCGGGAGGATCCCGAGCGACCAGGGATACCGGTACTTTGTGGACTTCCTGATGGAAACCGAGCCGTTGCCGCGGCCGGTCAAAGTTTTCATCGAGGAACAGGTCCAGGGCGCTCCGGCGGATGGACAACTGTTCGTCGAGCGCGTGGCAATGGTGGTCGCGGCAGTGACGCACAACGCCTCGGTTGTCAGCGCTGCGTACGGGCCGCGGGCGCGGATCAAGCACCTTGACCTTGTCTCCTTGGATCCGCAGGCCGTCCTGCTCATCCTCCTGATGGAGGGAAACCTGCTCCGACAACAGGTCATCGAGATCAGCCAGCCGGTCGAGCAAGGAGCTCTGAGCCGGCTCGCGGGTCGGATCCTGAAGAACGTCGCCGGCAAAGACAGGGAAGAGGTTGGGTCGCTTGCGGAGCGACTGACTCCGGGCGTGGAGAACGAGGTGCTCAGCCAGGTCCTGGTCTTGCTCGACCACTTCGAGCAGGGGGCGGAGACCCTTGTCGTCCACGATGGCGTTCGCAATCTGCTGAAGCAGCCGGAGTTCACCGATACGGCGAGGCTCCACGAGGTGCTCGAGATCCTTGAGGAGAGCCGCCACCTCTCCGCCCTGCTGCGCCAGCTGATCATGGAGTCCGACCTTCAGGTTGTCATCGGGTCCGAGAATCTGACGGAGCAGCTCCGGAGTTGCACGGTGGTTTTGACGACGTACGGGCCGTCAGGCCGACTCAAAGGCACCCTCGGGGTCGTTGGCCCAACCCGTATGCAGTACGGCCAGATCGTGGCTCGACTTGGAGCGGTGGCCCGAGCAGCCAGCCAGCGGCTCGCCGAAATAGCCTCCTGACTGGGCTTCAAGCCAAGGGTTAGGGTTACGGACTCCTCGGTAAGAATTAAGCCGTGACCACGAGTCTCAAAGGAAGGATCGAGAACCTCGAGCAGGAGGTGCAGCGTCTGCAGGGCGAGGCGGACGAGGCTTCCAACCGGTACGTTCGGCTAGCGGCGGACTTCGAGAACTACAAAAAGCGAGCCCGCCAGGAGCAAGCAGACACCATCCAGTTTGCCAATGCCGAGCTGCTCACCCGACTCTTGCCTGTTCTCGACAACTTCCACCGACTTCTCGAGACCGCGCCTGCAGGTGTGGATGAGTCCTGGCTCAAGGGAGCGCGACTCACTCTCCAGCAGCTGGAAGACGTCCTTGCCGCCCTCGGAGTCAAGGAGATCGACGCGGTCGGACAACCGTTCGATCCCAGCATGCACGAGGCGATCGGCCACGAGGATTCAGACGAGCATCCAGAGAACACGGTGGTAGCCGAGCTTCGCAAGGGCTATCGGCTCAACGACAGGGTCGTCCGGCCGGCACTGGTGAGGGTCGCTCGTCCGGTTGGCGGTTAAACGCGACTACTACGAGATCCTCGGGGTTTCCCGCAGCGTTTCGCCAGAAGAGTTGAAGCGCGCCTTTCGCAAGCTTGCGATGGACCTTCACCCAGATCGCAATCCCGGCAACCCAGAAGCCGAGACGAGGTTCAAGGAAGCGGCGGAGGCCTACCAGGTCCTTAACGACCCTGACCGGCGGCGGTCTTATGACATGTTCGGTCACGCCGGCGTAGCTGGCGCAGGCGTCTCCGGGTTCGAGGGGTTTGGCTTCGCGGACATCTTCGACGCGTTCTTCGGCGGTGGGTTCTCGGCCCGCGATCGAGCCCGAAGCATGCGTGGATCCGATCTCCGATATGACCTCACGATCAGTTTCGAGGAAGCCTTTCGTGGCGTCGAAAAAGAGATCGAGGTCCCCCGCCTCATGACTTGCGAGAGATGCTCGGGGGCCGGCGCCGAGCCAGGTAGCTCGGTCGAGGCCTGCGGCTCGTGTGGCGGGAGCGGTCAGGTCCGCAGGACCTCCCAGTCCATCTTCGGTCAGGTCGTCAACGTGTCGGCCTGCCCCTCCTGTCACGGATCCGGCAGGGTGATTCGCCAGGTCTGCACCGCCTGTCGCGGCCAGGGTCGCACTGAGCAGACCAAGCGGCTGAAGCTGCGCATCCCACCGGGGGTCGACACTGGCTCCCAGATCCGTCTCACCGGGGAGGGCGAATCAGGGCTGCAGAACGGCGGTCCGGGCGATCTTTATGTCGTGATCCGAGTTCGGCCGCATGCCCTGCTTCAGCGGCAAGACCAGGATGTCGTCTTCGAACTGCAGGTCAACGTGGTCCAGGCCGCGCTTGGAGACCGAATCGAGGTCCCCACGCTCGACGGCCTGGTCGAGGTGGCGATCCCGGCCGGCACTCAGCACGGCCAGACCTTCAAGCTGAGCGGACGAGGCATGCCCCAAATTCGAAGCGGCCGGCGGGGCGACCAGTTCGTGGTCGTCAAGGTCATCGTGCCGAAGGACCTCAACGCGAAGCAAAAGGATCTTCTGAGACAGGTCGGCGGACTGACTGGAAAGCCGCAAAAGGTCGCCAAGGGCTTCTTCGATAAACTTCGCGAGGCCATCAACCTCGACTAGACGCAGGTTGATAGTAGCGGTATAAGAAACTACACTAGTCGAGCTCGCCTGCTTGGAATAACTAACCGGTCTTGCGGGTAGTTACTCACCTCAGAGGACTTCAGCCATGAGCAACCGGACCATCGATCTAGAACTGACTCGGGCCGAGCTTGAGGTACGCGAACTCGAAGCGCGGCTCCGTGTCGTACCTATGAACGACGCCCAACTCGCACACGCGCTCGAAACGGCCCTCGCGAAGAAGCGGCAGCGGCTCGAGAAGCTCCGGTCGCAGCACCAGAGCTGATTCCTTAGGGGAGGCTGTCTCCGCACGGCTCACCCGACCATCTCTCGTGCCCGCTGCACGATGACGGCCGCGAGATCGTAGCGGCCATGCGAGGGGATCACGTACGCTCCGCGCACCCAGCGTCGGGCGGCGTCGAGGAACTCGACGGCGATCTCGACTCCGACCTCGGCAGCTTGCTCGCCTGCTGCCCGGATGCGTTCCTTGATGGCATCCGGGACGGTAATGCCAGGCACCTCGTTGTCCAGGTACTCGGCATGGCGTCCCGAGATAAGAGGCAGCACGCCGACAAGCAATGGAATTGGAAGGTCGCCCGCGGCTTCCAGGAAACGCTCAAACGCGTCAAGCTCATAGATCGGCTGAGTCACGACGAAGCCGGCGCCGGCCTTGACCTTCCGGTCGAGGAGCCCGATCTCTCTCCTGATATCTCGGGCGTTTGGATTGACCGCAGCGCCGATCAAAAAGGACGCGGGCTGGCCAAGAGGCGAAGCGTTCGCATCCAGGCCGCGGTTCAGGTTGGCAACGATATTGATGAGGCCAACCGAGTTCACCTCCCAGATGCCAACCGCGTTGTCGCCGGCTTTGGGCGGGTCCCCGCGCAGACAGAGGATGTTCCTGATGCCCAACGCGTGCGCGCCGATCAGCTCGGATTGAATCGCCATCACATTGCGATCACGCGTCGTGAAATGGGCGATCGCCTCCAGCCCAACCTGCTGCTGGACCAGCGCCGAGCAGGTGATGACGCCCATGCGAACCCGGGCCATCGCCGAATCTGTCACGTTCGCGTAGTCGACGCCCGCTTCCTTCAGCAGGCGAGCACCATCGAGCATGCGCTTCGGATCCACTCCGCGCGGCGGGGTCAGTTCCACGCTGATGACGAAGTCGCCGCGCGACAGTGAGGCAGCGAGCCGCGACGCCGGCGGATTCGACTCTGACTCGGGTTTGGCCCGCCGCACTCGAACGGCCGGTGCGATGGACTCCCCCGCGTTACGCGACGCATCGAGCGCAGCTCGCATCGCTGAGATGTGCTCTGGTCGCGTGCCGCAACAGCCGCCCAACACCCGTGCGCCAGCCTGGAGCAGAGGCTCCACGCTTTCGGCGAAGTAGCGGGGGCCAGCCGCGTACACGAGCCGCCCGCTGACCCGCTGCGGGAGACCGGCGTTCGGTATCACAGCAATCGGCCCGAGGCCGGCCTCGTGGAGTCTGCGTGCGATCTGGAGAGCCGCCTGAGGACCGCTTCCACAGTTGAAGCCAAGGGCCGCCGGCCCGAGCCCGCTCACTGCACGGAGGATGCCGACGTCGGCGTCATCATCCAGGCTCATGCAAGCCACAACGGGGAGCTGATGAGCGGCTTCGCGAGCCACCCGCACGGCCAACTCGAGTTCGCCAACCGATGTGAAGGTCTCGAAGATCAAGAGGTCGACGCCGCTCTCAGCCAGGGACTCGACGATCTCGCCGTAGATTCTCTCTGCCGCGCTGAGCTTGATTGCCCCGATCGGCTCCAGAGGCTTGCCAAGCGGTCCGACGCTCCCGGCTACCAGCACGGGCCGACCACTCATGTTGCGGGCTTCGACCGCGAGCTTTGCTCCCTGCTCCAAAATCTCCCGGCCGCGACCCTCCAGATAGTGTTCCGCCAGGCGAAACCGGTTGGCTCCGAAGGTATTCGTCTCGATAACGTCGGCCCCGGCGGCGATGTAATCCCGATGTATCGCTCGCACCAGGGAGGGATCGCTGAGGTTCACTTCTTCGAGACAGTGGTCGGGGGGCACGCCACGAGCCCAGAGCTCGGTGCCCATGGCGCCGTCAAAAAGGAGAGCGCCACGCTCTTCCAGCCGAGCCATGAACCGATCCATCCGGAGGAGTATGAGACGAGAAACTCGCGCTTTGCCCAGCCGGCTGCGCTGAAGGCTTAACGCACGAGTCCGGTCATGTATCCACGGCCGTAAGCGACCAGGACGATCCAGCAGGCTGCTGCGAGCAGGACTGCCTCGCGATCGTGCGCCCCGCGGCTCGTGTAGGCGTAAACCCCCGGGAGGAAGACTGTCGCAAAGACTCCATAGACGAGGTGCAGGAGGTAGTGGGGGCGCTCTCCGAAGGCCATGGCCGCCAGGCCGGCCAACCCCTGGAAAGCAGTCAACGCGGCAAGTAACAGGTAAGTCGACCGGAAGCCGCCGCTGATTGCACGCTGACGGAGGTAGCCGTAGCTTCCCCAGACCGCCAGGACGAAGGCCAGCGCAAGTAGCGCGATGGCGAGGCGGGCGTGCAAGAAGGTCAGGATGCCTACCACGGAGTCAGGGTAAACCGACTCCAAGTGGCGGACGCTCAAGCGGTGGTGGCGGCCGGGCCGGTTGGGGGGCCGACTGCCGATAGACTCCGTTCGAGCGTGGTCGAGGTTGTCAAGGCCGTTCGCGCGCCGTTGGCCCCTAGATTCATTCGTTCGGTTGTCACGGCAGCTACGGAAGTTCCCGAGGTGGCCGCGCGACTCCCGCTTGCCGGCTGGTCAGTAACGATCCGGGTCAGCGGAGATCGCGAGCTGCACCGTCTCAACCGTGATTTTCTGGGGGAGGACGAGCCGACCGACGTCCTCTCGTTTCCATCGGGCGACGCCGAGGCCTCAGGTTATCTGGGCGACATCGTCATCTCTTGGCCGGCTGTCCTCCGGCAAGCCGCTGCTTTTACCCATACCCCGGAGGTTGAAGCGGCGCTGCTCTGCGTTCACGGACTTCTCCATCTGCTCGGCTGGGACCACGCAGCTCGTGAAGCCGAGAAGGAGATGAACAGGCTTACGTTTTTGGCTCTTGAGAAAGTGAGGGCCGACGTCCCGATTGGACGGCTGAATGATGGGTAGGCTTGCAACCTGCCGGTCACTCTGCGGCGCTCGCCGCGGGCACTGGCGTGTCTGTCGGCTGCTTGTCGGATGTATGGGGATGATTGCGGTTGCCAACCAAGGATCTTCTGATAGTCGGGCTCGGTAACCCTGGTCCCGACTATGCGGGCACGCGCCACAACCTCGGTTGCATGTGCGTCGAGGAGCTGGCAAGCCGGTTGGACGTCACCCTCTCGCGGCGCCGCTGGCGATCGCGAGTCGCTTCCGCACCTTTGAGGTCGTCCGGCCAGGTCTGGCTCATTGCGCCCCAGACCTATATGAATCTCAGCGGGCGCGCCGTGGCAGAAGCGGTTCGTGCCCTGGGGTTACCTAGCTCGTCGGTTTGGGTCGTGCACGACGAGCTGGACATTCCGTTGTGCCGACTGCGTATCCGGCGCGAAGGTTCCGATGCAGGGCATAACGGGGTGGCTTCAATCATGGCCTCTCTCGGGACACCGAAGTTCGCCCGTTTCCGAGTAGGTGTTGGTCGGCCTCTATCGCCGCGCGTTGACCCGATCGACTACCTCCTCTCGCCCTTCTCGCGAAAGGAGCGGGCGCTGCTCCCTTCTGTGCGAGCCGGGGTCGCGGATGCGTTGATCCTTGCGCTGGAGTCCGGTCTCGACAAGGCGATGGAGGTGTACAACCGGCCTGGCTCGCTCGGATGCACGGAGGTGGCTTGAGCGCCTTTTGGAAGGAGGTCGTCGGCTCGGGCCCGCTCCAGGCTTGGCTGCAGGCGCCCGCTGGCGAACTTCAGTTGGGACGGCTGCCGATCGGTGCGTGGCCGGTGGTTGCCGGGGCAATCGCACGCGCCTGCACGGACACGGGCCGGTCTCTGCTTGTACTGACTAGACACCCCGAGGTTTTCTTGGCTGAGCTCAGACCGTGGCTGGCAGGGACTCCGTCAAGCCATCTCTTCGCAGAGGTCGGAGTCTCGTTTCTGGACCGACCTCCAGCAATCGACCTCGCAGTCGGTCAGCGGTTGGACGCGTTGGCAGCATTGGCCACCAGCAGCGCAGCGCCAACCTTAATCGTGTCGAGTTTTCGAGCCGCGATGCGGCCGACGCTGGCACCCTCCGTGCTTGCAGCAGCCACGATCGAGCTCCGTGCCGGCGTTCGGATCAGCCCTGCCAAGCTATCAGCTCGTCTGGTTGAGCTCGGGTATACGCGGGAGGCGCTCGTCGAGGATCGGGGCCAGTTCTCCCTCCGAGGCGGGATCTTGGACATCTTTCCAGCGGCCGCCCGCTCACCGGTGCGAGCTGAGTGGCTTGGTGACGAGCTTGAGAGCTTGCGGGTATTCGATGCCGGGAATCAGCGCTCCATCATGTCTGTGCCACAGGTGACGGTGCGACCGGGCAGAGAGGTCGTCCTGGGGACCGCACGTGGCACCGAGGCAGCCGGTCGGGTCCGATCGAATGGTTCGCTCGATTCGCTCAGGCCCGACGTCAAAGCCGACTGGGACGACGAGCTAAGCCGTCTTCAGGCTGGATCGACGTTTCCCGGCATCGAGTTCTATTCGGCGTATCTGGATCCGTCGCTCCCTTCTCTGTTCGACCATCTGCCTCAGGACGCAGTGGTTCTTCAATTCGACCCAGTGCGCCAACTTGCCGAGGCGGGCGAGCTCGAGCAAGAAACGATCGGACTGACCGCGGCTGAGAGCGCGGACGGTGAGCTGCCCAGGGGTTTTCGGCCCGCGATGGTTCCCGTCAGCCGATTGTCTGTTGACGGCCTTGCGCGCGTGACGGCTGGGGCAGGCGAGTTGGCGGACGGCGTTGATCTCGGTTGGCGACAGCCCGAGGCCGAGGTAAAGCGGGCGGATGCGCTCCCCCGGTTGATGAGCTTGTGGCCGGTCGTGATTCTCGTTACTTCGCAGCGTGAGAGGCTGGACGCTCTGCTGGCTGAATCAAGCCAATCACAGGCTGCGGAGCTCGATCTCGATTTGGACTCTGAGCTGCTGCCCGCGGATTCCGAGAAGCGCCTGCTGCGGGCCGATCTCGATCTCGCTGTGGGCTTCGAGAATGAGGGCCTCGGAGTCGCCTTTCTCTCAGATGCGGAGCTGTTCGGACGCCTTCGTCGGCCATCGATTCGACAGCGGGGAACTAAGGGCAGGGACCTCGGCGGGATCGCCCTCGAGTTTCAGCCGGGCGAGCTGGTCGTCCATGTCGACCACGGGATCGCGCGCTTCCGTGGGATGACTCTCAAGGAGATCGACGACGTCGAGCGCGAATACCTGGAACTCGAGTACGCGGACGCCGATCGGCTCTTCGTCCCGGTCGAGTTTCTCGATCGTGTTCAGAAATATCTGGGTGGCGGTGAGGGCGAGCCGTCGCTGCATCGCTTGGGGACTTCGGACTGGGCAAGGGCTCGTTCACGGGCGGGCCGCACCGTCCAGGACATCGCCGACGAGCTGCTCAAGCTGTACGCCATCCGGGAGGCGAAACCCGGGTTTCCCTTCGAGCCCGATTCGCCGTGGCAGGTCGAACTTGAGGCGTCGTTTCCTTTCGAGGAGACGCCTGACCAGGTGACGGCGATGGCCGAAATCAAGGCGGACATGGAGTCGGACCGGCCGATGGACCGCCTTCTTTGCGGCGATGTCGGCTTTGGAAAGACCGAGCTCGCAGTCCGCGCCGCCTTCAAGGCAGTGACGAGCGGCAAGCAAGTGGCGATGCTCGTGCCCACGACCGTTCTGGCCCAACAGCATCTCGCGGTTTTCAAGGCGAGGTTGAAGGCCTACCCGGTCGAGGTCGAGATGCTCTCGCGGTTCCGGACAGCCGACGAGCAGGCGGCTGTCACGGCTGGCGTCAGGGCTGGGTCAGTCGATGTTGTGATCGGGACTCACCGTCTGTTGCAGCGCGATGTTCGGTTCAAGCGCCTCGGACTCGTCATCATCGACGAAGAGCAAAGATTTGGCGTCGTTCAGAAGGAGCGCCTGAAGCGGCTCCGGGCGGAGGTCGACGTTCTCACGCTGTCGGCGACTCCGATTCCGCGCACATTGCATATGGCGGTCGCCGGCATCCGCGACATGAGCGTTGTGCAAACGCCACCAGAAGACCGCCAGCCGATCAAGACCTATGTGACGGCGGACGATGACGAGCTCGTCAAACAGGTGATCGAACGAGAGATCGAGCGTGGCGGCCAGGTGTATTTCGTCCATAACCGAGTGCGCACCATCCAGCGAGCGGCCGAGCGGGTCCGCAAGTTGGTGCCCTCGGCCCGCGTTGCGGTCGGCCACGGCCAAATGGAGGAGCAAGACCTGGCGCGCGTGATGGTCGAGTTCACTGAGCGAAAGCACGATGTCCTGGTCTGCACGACCATCATCGAGTCCGGCTTGGACATCCCGAACGTCAATTCGATCTTGGTCCAACATGCGGACCGGTTCGGCCTCTCGCAGCTCTACCAGCTCCGGGGCCGGGTGGGTCGGGCAGGCAAACGGGCCTACTGCTACCTGCTCTATGACCCGCGCCGCTCGCTCACTGAGTCAGCCGACAAACGGCTCGATGTGATGTCTGGCTTGCACGAGCTGGGCATGGGCTTCAAGATCGCGTTGCGGGACCTGGAAATTCGGGGTGCCGGCAACCTGCTGGGCGCCGAACAGCATGGAGCCATCGCCGCGGTTGGCTTTGAGATGTATGTCCAAATGTTGTCGCACGCGGTGAGCCGACTTCGAGCCGGAAGCGAGGAGAGCGCGGCTATCGACGTTCTCAACACCCCGGAGATGGCGCTTAACCTGCCGCTGGATCACTTCATCCCGAGGTCTTACATCCGCGACGAACGACTCCGGTTGGCCGCTTATCGTGAGCTGGCGGCGGCGGAAGACGAGGGGGCGCTGGACGGACTGCTCCGCTCCTTGCGAGACCGCTATGGGAGCCTGCCGGACCAGATCGACAACCTCGCGTACTCGCTGCGTGTAAAGCTCCGCGGGCAGCGGCTCGGGCTGCGCTCGGCGATCGGAAGTGAAGGTGAGATCGTCCTGGTGGTGGATCCCGATCGGGAGCTCGCTGTCGATGAGCTCCTGCGGCGATTCGGCGACCGCCTACGCATCGGACCCAACAAGCTCAGGCTGCGCAGACGACCGGAATCGTGGATGCGGGACCTACTCGAACTGCTTGATGCGATGGCGCAGCTCTACTCGGATGCCAGAATCAAGAGCGGTGTCTGAAAAGCCGTACCCACCAGGATTGCCGGCGCTTTTCGAGGTCGTGCGTCGGCTGCGCGCGCCCGACGGCTGCCCCTGGGACCGGGAGCAGACGCACGCCACCCTTCGGCCCTACCTCCTGGAGGAGACCTACGAGCTGCTCGAAGCCATTGACTCCGACGATGACGGACGGTTGCGCGAGGAGCTCGGTGATGTGTTGCTGCAGGTGGCGATGCATGCGGCCATTGCCGCGGAGGATGAGCGGTTCGACGCGGCGATGGTTTCCGAGACCGCGGCGGCCAAGATGGTCTCGCGGCACCCACATGTCTTTGGAGATGTAGAGGTGGCAGACGCTGAGGAGGTCCTCCGCAATTGGGAGCACAACAAGTCGCTGGAGGCGGCGGCCAAGGGCTTTGGCGACGAATCGGTGCTCGACCGCGTGCCCGCCACACTTCCGGCGCTGGCGTGGGCTATGAATCTACAAAAGCGAGCCGCACGGGTTGGATTCGACTACGGCGACGCCGAAGCCGCTGCGGCCAGCGTCGCTGAGGAGGTGCGCGAGTTGGCAGTGGCAGCCGAGGGCGATGAGCTGTTCAGGGAAATGGGAGATCTCCTGTTTGCATTGGTAAGCGTCGCGCGGAAACGCAAAGTCAACCCTGAAGACGCACTTCGAGCGGCCGGCCAACGATTCAAGCGGCGCTTTCAGGCGCTCGAGGCGGCGGCTCAAGAGCAGGGGCTTCCGCTCCGGGAACTCGACCGAGCGGCGCTCGAGGCACTCTGGGCGGACTCCTCCTAGCTATTCAAAGCCCGGTTCACACGGTTCCAAGCCTGTGGTATCGTGCCCAATCGTCCTTCGATCGGGTCGGTAGTCAGGGCATTAACGAAGCAGCATGCGTCGCATCAGATCCACAGCAAGTCTTGGAAAAGTCAGTACATCGCGGGCGCTCTCGAAGGAGTTGGCGATGCTGGTTCTGGTGGCGGCGATTGGGGTTTGGGTCGTTTACTCGTTTGCTCAGGA
>Ga0209154_1001995_pt1 | contig 11672 bp, 13 predicted proteins | sample GraSoiAngelo_121_FD_185878 | JGI IMG/M metagenome (GOLD analysis project Ga0209154, IMG submission 185878) | Grasslands soil microbial communities from the Angelo Coastal Reserve, California, USA - 14_0919_12_20cm (SPAdes) (version 2) | ecosystem: Environmental > Terrestrial > Soil > Grasslands ... | reverse complement strand
GGGTGCTCGTGGAACAGAGCGGGCCGGAGTTTCGCTGTCCCAGCTGGAATGGTTCGACCGAAGCGATGAAAAAGCCGGAGCCGTGGGAGAACCGGCCGTTTACTCCAACGTGGATCTCGCGCCCAACGGAAAATCGGTCGCGGTCGACAAGACCGATACGGGAAATCAGAACGCGGACGTGTGGATTTATGAGCTGCAGGGTGAAAGCACGAAGCGGGTGACGTTTGACCCGGCCATTGACGCCATGCCGGTGTGGAGTCCGGATGGGACGCGCGTGGTGTTCTCTTGCAGCCGAAAAAAGACATGCGACATATATATGAAGACCACGGACGGGGCGCAGGAAGAAAAGGCGATCGAAGAGACACCGGCCCAGGACAAGTATCCGAGCTCATGGTCGCGGGACGGGAAATTCATTCTATACACGCGCGAAACGGAGCTTTGCTTTTTAACTGTCCCTGATTGGAAGAGCCAGTTATTCCTGAAGGCACCTTCCGCTGTAAAGAATGGGCAGTTCTCGCCGGACGGCAAATGGGTAGCGTATGCCTCCAACGAAAGCGGGAAATGGGAGTGTCACATCGTATCCGGGTGCGCGCGGGAAATGTCAAGTGTCCAACGCAGGAGGCAACCAGCCGCGGTGGAGAAGCGACGGCAAAGAGCTTTTTTACCTTGACCCAGAGGGAAAAGATCGAGGCGGTGCCCGTGAAGGAAGGAGCAAACTTCAATTCCGGAGCACCGGTGGCGCTCGTCAAGGCGAACGCCAGAGAGCCAGTGGCTCTGAACTGGTGGCCTATGACGTGACCCGGGATGGCCAGCGATTTTTGATCAATACCGGTGTGCAGGGTGAAGTCCAGCCGATGTCTGTCGTTTTGAATTGGCGGCAAACCTGAACAAGTGACGGTGGCGGCGGAAAGCAGCCCCGGGGTGTATGAGACTCAATCTCCGCCAGGGGCGGACGGGATGGAGAGCCGAGGAAGGCGCGTGTCATCGGCTCAGGTTGTCAAATTGGGACAGCACGCCGCATTGGAATCCCTTGCCAATTCAAGATGAGGCTATAGAATGCAGGAGCGAAATCGCTTCCAGGGTTTGAAGAGGAGCGTGTGTCCTCATGATTTTTGACAGCAAGTTTCGTTTTAAGTCCGTCGCTAATTATCTACGAGTCGCGCTTGTTGCCTTTGCGGTGATGACGTTCGGAGTTGCGACGCGGGGGCAAGAGGCGGAAATCGCGAAGAAGCTGCAGGGCTTTGACGCGTACGTGGAGCAGACGCTGAAGGATTGGAACACGCCGGGGGTGGGCGTGGGAATTGTGGTCAACGACAAGCTGGTGTTCGCAAAAGGGTATGGCTATCGAGATTACGAGAAGAAGCTGCCGTTCACGACGAAGACGATGCAGCCGATTGCCTCGAACTCGAAGCTGTTCACCGCCATAGCCGCGGGTATGTTGGTGGAAGAAGGGAAGCTGACCTGGGATAAGCCGGTGCGGGAGTCGGTGCCGGAGATCCAGTTTTACAACGACGAGCTCAATAGCAACGTGACGCTGCGCGACATGTTGTCGCACCGAACCGGCGTAACGCGGCACGATTTAATTTGGTTCAAGTCCCCTTTCACGAGAAAAGAGTTGTTCGAACGGCTGAAGTACCTGGAGCCGCAACAGCCGATGCGCACCACGTTTCTCTACAACAATTTGATGTTCGCGGCCGTGGGGCAGATCATTGAAATCAAGTCGGGGAAGAAATGGGAAGATTTCGTGCGCGATCGGATTTTTTCGCCGCTCGACATGAGCACGTCGTGCTACACAATTGCGGATATGCTGAAGCAGCCGGACTACGGCGTGCCGTTCCGCGAAAAACGCGACTCGTTCGAGTTGTATAAAATTCCCTACTATGAGGACACCGAGGGCGTTGCCCCTGCCGGCGCGATTATTTCCAATATTGATGAGCTCTCACATTGGCTAATCGCGCTGATGAATGAGGGGAAATACAATGGCAAGCAGGTGTTGCCGGCAAGCGTGCTAAAAGCCACTCTGCAACCCGCGCTTGCTTTGCCGAACGCGGGCGGGGAAGCGCTGGGTTATTGGGAGTTGATCAACTCAGCTTACGGAATGGGACGGTGGACCGCTTCCTACCGAGGAAAACTGCTGACCTACCATGGCGGCGACCTGCCTGGATTCCATTCGCAGGTTTCCTTTATGCCGAACGATAAGATCGGCGTGATTGTATTCGTGATCAGCGATCATAGCGCGCCGCTCTACAACATCATTAGCTACAACGTGTACGAACGCCTGCTGGGCATGGATCAGACTTCGTGGAGCCTGCGGCAACTTCAACAGCGGCTTGCCAACAAGAAAGCTGGGACGGAAGCGCGCGCGAAGGCCGGTGGGGATCGCGTACCGAACACGAAACCATCGCACGCGCTCGGCGACTACGTTGGCGAATATGAAAGCCCGGCTTACGGCATTCTGAAAATCGGGCTGCAGGGCGATCAACTGCAATTCGGTTTTCACGAGTTTCACTTTCCGATGAACCACTTCCATTACGACCGGTTCGACACACCTGACGACGAGCAGTATGGCAAGTTCTCGGTCAACTTCCGGGCCAACCCGCAGGGAGACATTGATTCCGCCGTGATCTCGCTGGACCAGGCGGAAGTCGCGTTCACGCGCAAGCCCGAAGCGATCGACCCTAGCCTTTTGGAAGAGCTCGCGGGCGTGTACTTGACGCCAAGCAAAGTAAAATTTGAAGTGCGCTACCAACCTGGAACGGGGCTTTCGATTGCGTTCCCCGGCGCGCCGCCGCAAAAGCTCGTCCATCTCAAGGGTATGCAATTCCGCACGCCGCTCTTCGCCGATGACATCTATGAGTTCGTTGTGGAGAACGGACAAGTGAAAGCTCTGAAAGAGCGGGAACCGTCGGGCGAATTCACGTACCCGCGTCAGTAAGCTGAAGATCAAATACCTTCGTGCGGAAAAACGTCCCGGCATGAGATGATAGTGGGCCACGCCAGGGGGCGGACGAAGTGGGTAAAGGTATCTTGCTCAGTCACCTCCAGGGATAATCCCGAATCCAATTATTTATTTGGGAGGAGAGAGAGTTGCCGGAGTTACGCAAAGACCCCATCACAGGGCGATGGGTGATTATTTCGACGGAGCGCGGAAAGCGCCCGAATGATTTTCTGCGCGAGAGCGTGATAGCGAAAGAGCCGAAGAATTGCCCTTTCTGCGCGGGAAATGAGTCGAAAACGCCGCCGGAAGTACTGGTGTACGGCCGAAATGGCGGTGGCGCGAACACGGCGGGATGGAAGCTGCGCGTGGTGCCCAATAAATTTCCCGCGCTGGGAATCGAGGGCGACCTCGACCGCGAGGGCGAAGGCCTGTTCGACAAGATGAACGGAATCGGCGCGCATGAAGTGGTCATAGAGTCGCCAGATCACGCCGCAACGCTTGCGACGCTTCCCGAACGTGCCGTGGAAGATGTACTTTGGGGTTATCGCGACCGCATGCTGGACCTGAAAAACGACAAGCGCTTTCGCTACATTTTGATTTTCAAAAATCACGGCGAAGCAGCGGGAGCGACGGTCGAGCATCCTCATTCGCAATTGATCGCGCTGCCCATCGTGCCGCGGCGCGTGCGCGAGGAAGTGGACAACTGCTGGCACTACTACGACGAGAAGGAACGCTGCATTTTCTGCGACATCATCCGGCAGGAGCGCGACACCGGCGAGCGCGCCATCGGCGAGAACGAACAGTTCATTACCCTGGCGCCGTACGCGCCGCGGTTTCCGTTTGAAATGTGGCTGCTACCGAAAGTGCACAGCTCGTCTTACGAAAATAACCAGAGCTCGATTTACGCGAGCCTGGCGCGGATGCTGAAAGATACGCTGATGCGGCTCGACGAAGTCCTGGACCGACCAGCGTATAACTTCATGATTCACACTTCGCCCATCGGGGAAGAAATCAACGACCATTATCACTGGCACATCGAAATTATTCCGAAACTGACGAAGGTGGCGGGGTTCGAATGGGGAACGGGGTTTTATATTAATCCCACGCCGCCGGAAGAGTCGGCAAGATTTTTGCGGGAAGCAAGAGTCCCCGCAATGAGCGAGAAGAAGTAAGAATCTTCCTACGCTGCAACGAGCCAGGGCGTACAGGGAAGACACTGAAGATTTGGTATAATCGCGAGCTTGGCGCGGTACCCAAGCGGCCCAAGGGAGAGGTCTGCAAAATCTCTACAAAAGCACCGCGTCACGTGGTATCAATAGCTTAGCGAGACACAATTAGGTGTAAATAGGTAAGGATGAGGCGCATTGGGCACAGAATTGGGCATAGATTTTGGGCACAGCAGCAGGGGCGCGGTACCCAAGCGGCCTAAGGGAATGGTCTGCAAAACCATCATTCGTCGGTTCGAATCCGACCCGCGCCTCCATTATCCAAAAAGGTTATTTCGCGTCTGAAAGAGAAAGCGGCGAAGCACCAGCCTGCAAAGCTGGCTTAGTGGGTTCGAGTCCCACCGTCACCTCCAATCTTCTTCTCTAATTTCCCGCCAATGTCTGTTTTTCGCTGAAACGTATACGGCGTTGACTTCCAATCTTGGCATGGACAGACTTGGAAGCGGGGGCGTGGCCTGATGCATTGGCTTGCCAGCAATTATCAATGGCTCGTGGCTGTTGTCGTGATGCCCATTATTCTGCTTCTGCTGAAGCAGTGGGCTGATTCGCGTAAGAAGACAACCAGTCCAGTACCGGCGCCGCAGGCAACGTTGAATGCCCAAGACTCTCACGTGAGCAATCCCCCGTGGCTGGAGGCTCGGGAATCCATCAGAATGTTAACGCGCAGTTTTCAATGTGAACATCGGCCAGCCAGCCGCTGCACCCGCCCAGCCATCAGCGAATGCAACCGCACCGCATCATCTTCCCAATATCCTCGTAACAGGTGCCCACATCGCAGCGGTTTCGCAGGTTGACCAAGGAGTTTGGAGCGAGAGTGTCCGCATGCAAGATGCCTTCGTCGTTCAATTCACAAACGAAGCCCGGAGGGACAGACCCAACGTCGAGGGATTGGTGAAAGCCGAGCTAATCTACCGTGATGGCGTAAGAGAACTTCGCCGCGTAACGGGCTGTTGGCTAGATCAGGCTGCGGACATGACGGAATTTCACGTCGATGATACGCATGGTCTCATGGTGGGATTGATGCTGGGTCAGGAATTCAACGCGGTCGGGAAGCGGCGAGTGAGAGTAGCTCCGGGCAGCGACGAGATTCCACAAGACATTGTTCCTCTTCATGGCTTTGCGCAAGGAGCCGTTTCCGTGCGATTGACGAGCGTCGGGGCCGGAGTAGTGCTCTACGAAGGCCAGTTTCAGTTGAACACGCAGCCACCGGAGATAATTCGGCTGTGACAGTCTGGGTGTTCAGGATAAAATCATTGCGTGTGGAAGCGTATTAAACAACAATTTGCTACTATTTTCTCCGGGCGCTGATAACGCAGCGCCAAGCATTCAGAACATCAACGCGCCGGTATTCAACGTGAGTATTGCGCCGCCTGAACAACACCCTCTCCAACGACCTGCGTCACCACCTAAAGCCGTGGCAACTTGAACCGAGTAAGGCAGTAATGCCCTAAAATGGAGCCATCCACCACCGTCACGACTTCCTCAAGGTTCATTCATACTCGCTTCTCTTCAATCCGCAATTTCAGAGCTTCAAGCTCCTGCTTGGTCATGCCTTGCAGAGCCATCGCGGTGGCAAGATACAAAGCGGGGACGTGTTTCATTCTGTTGCCTCGTGCTACCTTGCGACGGAGTTTTTGTACTTCTGGGTCAGCACCCACTTTCAAAAACACTTCATACGCATCGGGGATGGGCAGAGTCCTTTCAATCAGGCCATGCTTGACCAGAATGCGATGATACGACGGTACTGCCAACGCGGACCGATGGGTCTGCGGGGCGCGCTTGTCTTGTCTTGGGTGTTTCATTGCACTATGCTGACACGTTTTCTCAATCCGGTCATTTGCTTTGGCGCTTATACTGTCCCAAGGCGCATAGTCTGCGAGGCACAATTGCCGTGGCCGCTGAATTTTTGAAAGCCTTCCCGACCCTGGAAACCGTTCTGATTGAATCTTGGCAAGAGGGCGCGGGAGTAGGCAACCCTTATACCAGTGCGCCGCCGAGTAGAGCCTATGGATTACCGCATCCGGTCACAAGTCCGATTATTTCGTGCGCCAACCGCAATTGCCGGAGCGGCGGATTTGACATTTTCCAAGACATAGCGGAGATGGTGCACGAAAAACTCGTCACCAAGAAGTTTGTGAAGGTCTGCCTCGGCGATGAACGCTCTCGGAAGGGAGGAAACCTAGGCCGGGATTGCATCAACACGCTTCACTATTGCCTGACGTTGAAATACAAACCGGAATACTCGCCAGAGGGGGAATAGGGCGGTTCGGACAATCTGTGGACAGGTCGCGCAAAATTAGTGGCCCTAGTGTTTCCCTTTCGCTTTCGCTGCCCTAAATGCGTGTTCTGGGGCAGGGTGGTCGCGGGTCCGAAGTCATCCCGGTCAGCAGTCCGAAATGATGCCGGTCACCGATTCGGCTTTCAAGTCGGTCACTTTTTGCCGGTGATCGGAATTGCAGACCGGGATCGTTCCGAAACGATTTCCACAGGGCGAAGAAAGGACGCTGGACAACACTGGGGCAATGCGGATCCCTCCCGAACCAGGAGGAAACGACATTGCCTACGGAAAGGTTGTCCATGAGAAAACTCCGCGAAGGTCTCCGACTCCGATTCGCGTTAAAGCTATCGCAGCGACAGATCGCCCGCAGTTGCTCGATCGGACAAACCACGGTTTATGACTATCTGAAACGCGCGCAGGCGGCCGGGGTCCTCTGGCCGCTGCCCGAAGATTGGGATGAGACCCGGTTGGAGGAAACCCTGTTCGGGCCACCTCCACGGCGCCTGTATGAAAGCCACCGCAATCTAACGCTGCAACTGTTGTGGGAGGAATATCGCCAGAATCATACCGACGGTTACAGAGTGCCCAGGCCAGTTGCGATGAGCTGAGCTCGCTTCTCGCCTTTTCTGCGCACGCTGACATTCTCTCCACAGCCGTGGCATGGATATTCGCCAATAACAACGTAGCGGTCGTTCTGCTCTTCATAGTTGACCGTTCCTTCAGGTCGTTCGTCTCTTTTGAAGGTCTGCATGAGATTACACTAGAACAACTTGTCCCCGCTGGTCCCGCCAGGCAACCCACGCCATAGCGGAAGTCCCGCCCCGCCGACGGGAGATGAAGCATGATTGCCTCCCGCACACGGGGAGCGTCGCTCGCTCGATTTGGCAAGGACCGGGCAGGCCAGGCCCGCACTGCCGAGAAAAGGAACCACAGGATTAAAAAGAAGCCTCTTCGAACCTGCCGTATCATAGACATGGCTAATTTGACCTCCGTGGGTTTGTGACCGTCTTCTCGATCTTCGTTGCCGGGCCCCAGAACGCCCAGTGAATCTTGCGAACGTCACGGTCTTTTGAGTACCCAGAGTCCCGTGGCCCTTACATGCGTGACCACCGGCAAGCCCAAGAAATACCGAACGCAGGAGTTCTCAATTACGTTTCGAACGATTTCAAAACGGCTTTTTTGGGGCTTCTTCGAAAAACAGACGCGTTATTCGAAATACGCCATTGCCGAACCAGAAAAGGCGCTGCTGGATTGGATTTATCTGTGTTTGCAAACGGGAGTCACGCCCAGCCTCGATGAGATCGAATTCAAGCCAGTCAATAAACAAAAACTGATCAAATACGCGGACAAATATCCGGGTACGGTGCGGAATGTCGTCACGCACTCACTTGCCTTTGAACATTTTGCAGCTTGACCTAGCATCTTTGCTCGTTTACCGAGCAGGGCCGTAAAGCCTCGGCGTTTAGGCCGGGGATATAAGGCCCTGTCGCGTTTGGTTGTCTCATGCTAAACTCTCTTCGTCCAAAAGACCTATGGGCGGGCAGCCCAAAAGTAAAGCCTCTTCGTCATCCTCTGCTTTATTGTATTACGTACCGTAATACGGTAAAGTGAAATTAGGGTGACTTTATGACATCTCTCCTGACATTAAGACTGGAGCAGAAGACTCGGCAACGCATCGCACGCATAGCCAGCCGCAGGCGAATTTCCACTTCCGAAGTGATACGGGAAGCGATCGAGGCATGGGTGGAAAGGCAGGAACCGGTGGCCGCGCCCTATGACGCAATGTCTGATTTGATCGGGGTTGTCAACGGTGGGAAGCCAAGGCGCTCGGCGGAAACAGGTCGTCGCTTTATAGAAGTCTTAAAGAGTCGGCGGAAACGCCTGTGATTCTGGTGGATGCCGGGCAGCTCGTCGCCTTGGTCGATGCCGATGATCAATTTCACAAGAAATCTGTCGCCGCCTTGAAGGGGTTACGAGAACCCCTGGTCACTGTTTGGCCTCCGGTGACGGAAGCGATGTACTTGCTGGCCGATTTGCCCAAAGCCCAAGAAGCTCTCTGGGAGATGCTAGCGCGAGGAGCATTGCAGCTCCTGCCACTCGACCTCGCTGACGTTTCTCGAATCCGCGAACTGATGGGCAAGTACGCCGACCGCCCGATGGATCTTGCCGATGCGTCACTCATCAGGGTTGCTGAGCGTGAAGGTATCCGAAAAATCTTCACCGTGGACCGCGAGGATTTTAGCGTCTACCGTCTTCACGGACGAGTGCGCCCCAACATCATCCCCTGAACATCAGGGTTTGACGGCTTCCTTTGCTTCCGATGAGCAAAAGCTGTTAAAAGGTTAAAAGCATGCTACTTATTCGGCAATCGATCGTCATGCGATACACATTCTTGCGGAATCCGCTACTGGACGTTTTGGCTAAATTCAAACCTCAGAGTCTGATATCCTGCAACCATGGAAGCGCGTTCTTTGGGTGACGTGGGTGGTACGCCGGGAGGCTTGGGTCATTTCGTGATCGGTTTCGTCATGGCTTGCATGGGAGGATACTTCCTGGCGAATCAAGTCAGCGTCGTGGGTTCGTATTGGAGCTTCTACGGGGCAAATACGTTCGGCATCACGCTGGTGCCGATGTTGCTCGGTGTGGGAATTCTATTTTGGAACGGTCGGAGCCTTGTAGGTTGGATCCTTACAGCAGCTGGGGCTCTTTTCATTCTGGCCGGCGTGATTGCCAACATGCATATTTATTTTCGGCCCGCCAGCCTTTTCAATACTCTCGTGATGTTGATCCTGCTCGTTGGGGGACTTGGGCTGATCGCGCGCGCTTTACGACCTCATCCTGCGACCAAGAGTGAATAATTGTTCAATGTTTCGTGTTCGAACTTCTGCTATTGGTGGGCGAACAGGAGTGCCCATCCCATTCAAGGGTACACGTGTTATAGCGTCTGGAATCTCTCCTTCACTTCCCGCACAAATTCGAGGAACCTGGGCGAGTTGGTGAGTTCCGGATGCCAGCACAGGTCGCGCTCAATGAGATCGTAGGTCTCCTGAATTCGCGCGCCGGGGATGAAGTTTCCGCTAGCGTCGCGATCCCGTCCCATGAGCCACAGGTGATCTGCCACGGTTGCGGCCGCAGTCACGTCGTGAGTGACGACAATAATAGTGTTGAGCTCGTCGAGGCAGGCAATCTCGTTGATCAATTCGCAGACTTTCGCTTCCATCACAACATCCAGCCCGGAGAACGGCTCATCCATTAGCAAAAAATGTTCGCTGCACAGAAGCTGTTGCGCGATGGCGATTCTTTGCCGCTGGCCGCCGGAAATCTGCGCGGGATAAAGCTGCGCCTGATCCACCATATCCAGACGCCGCAGATACTTAAGCACCTTTTCATGAGCGGATTCATGATTGTTTTCCATTTGTTTCGCGGCCAGCATCAAGTTGCTGAAAATCGTGCGATTTTCAAACAAGGGATAATTCTGGGCGACTACGCCCACCATTCCGGCCTTGACCGCGGTCAGCGTAGAATCGACGAGCACCTGTCCTGAGGTGGGGTGATTCAGCCCCGCGACGATGCGAAAGAGCTGTGTCTTACCGATACCCGAGGGCCCGAGAAAACCGACCACCTGGCCTTGCGTGCGGCCCTCGCGCACGATGTCGCGAATTTCCGCATTTACGTCTCGGAGAATGATCTTGTCCTCGTACGAAAGGCTGACGTGGTCAATCTTCAGAAGTGTTTCGCCGTAGGTGCAGCGGTCGGGCACAGGAAGTCCTCACAAATACATGAGCTGCTATCTTTTTTCAAGCTGCAAATCCGCGTAAGGGAACAGGAATTTCTTGGACAATCCCAGCGCGTAGTCCTGAAACAGTCCAATCAGCAGAATGGCGATCTGAATCGCAAATACGGCTTCCAGCCGGAAGTGTTTGTTCTGATTCAGCAACAATGCACCGATACCACCCTCCGACCGGGAGATGCCTTCGACCATCGTGAGCATCATCCAGCCCATGGCCGCGTTTTGCCGCATGGCATCGAAAGCAGCGTCTGCTTTGCCCAGGACGATCACTTCCCAAACGACGCGCCACTCACCCATGCGCAGTGTGCGGGCCAGGTCAAATTTTTCTTTCGGAATTTGCGCCACCACGTCGATCATGCTGGTCACAAAGAAGACCGCCACGCCAAAAACCAAGAGGCTTACCTTTAGCCGGTGTCCGCTGGAAAAAATGATAGTGAAGAAGAATGTAAGTCCCACCATACCCAGGAAACGGCCCTTGGAGACGGCCAACGCGATGGGTTGGAACACCGGAACGACTGTGAGATAAGCAAGGCCCAGGGAAATAAGAGTCGCCCATGCCATGGCCTGCACGTTCAGCAGAAAGCTGACGATAAGCTCCTGGCCGAGGCCCTCATGAGTCCATAGGTCAACGAAGGCCCGCCACACATCCATCGGTTTCGGCAGAAAAACGTAAGTCGAAGTAGCCCAAACGATCAGCAGCACGGCGACTTGAAAGGCGATGATGAACCGGAACGCCGCCTTCGATATCACCCGGTTCGGAGAAAATGCGCCGAGAATTTCGCGCCCAAAGCTGCCTTGACCTGCTGCCACCGTGTGGCTTGCGGTCGATACAGCGCTCGTTCCCATCGTTCCGGCCGCCGGCTTCACGGGATTCACGCGTGCTCCCTATTCTTTGCCTGACAAAATGATTTCCACGCGGCGGTTTCTGGCCCGGCCGTCCGCGGTGGCGTTTGACGCGATGGGCTTGGAGTCGCCATAAGCATGGATGCGGAAACGGTTGTCCGGAAAGTTCGCGGGAGCCTTTCTCTGCAGCCAGTCTCTGACCGCCTGGGCACGTCGCATCGCCAAATCCATATTCCCATCGTGGGTGCCCAGGTTGTCTGTATGTCCATTCAAAGTAACGAACAACGCACCCGCTATCGCTAGGTCGTCCTTGATCTCGTACATCTTGCGTTCCCCCTCTGCGGTAAATGAGGCTTGGCCGGTTGCGAATTCAATGCTCCAGTCGCGCTTCGAAACGACTGTGCCCGTGTCTCCGCTGGGACTAAAGCTGGCAACGTCTGCTTCGGCGCCGCTTTGCGAGAGCATCGAAGAAGCGCCCAAAACATAGGACGTATCGAGAATTTCCTTCACGTCGGGAATCTTGTTCACATCCTTGAACAGTTCCGGATACTGCTGCGTCGCAATGTATCCGGAACTGTTCAAGGATGTGAACAAGAT
>Ga0209154_1001987_pt1 | contig 11702 bp, 9 predicted proteins | sample GraSoiAngelo_121_FD_185878 | JGI IMG/M metagenome (GOLD analysis project Ga0209154, IMG submission 185878) | Grasslands soil microbial communities from the Angelo Coastal Reserve, California, USA - 14_0919_12_20cm (SPAdes) (version 2) | ecosystem: Environmental > Terrestrial > Soil > Grasslands ... | reverse complement strand
GGATGGAATCCGTGGCGCGGCTGGCGGGCGGGATCGCGCACGATTTCAACAACCTGCTGACGGTGGTCCTCGGCTCGGCCGAGATCCTGCTCGACGACCTGCCGCGCGCCTACGCCCGGCGCAGCGATCTCGAAGAGATCAAGACGGCCGCCACGCAGGCGGCACAGCTCACACGCCAGGTGCTGGCCTACAGCCGTCAGCAGGTGCTGGCGCCGCGTCCACTCGAGCTCGACACCCTGGTCGGAGGGATGGAGCGCGCGCTGCGGCCGCTCGTGGGTGCACGGATCGAGCTCACCCTCGACCTGGCCGCCCAGAGCGGTGCGGTGCGGGTGGATCCGACGCAGCTCGAGCAGGCGGTGGTGAATCTCGTGATGAACGCGCGGGACGCGATGCCCGGCGGCGGTCGCCTGGAGGTCGTCACGCGCACCGTCATGGTCGACGAAGCGTTCGCCCGCGAGCACCCGCCCATGCGTCCGGGCCGCTATGCCACGCTCGCGGTGGGCGACACCGGCGTGGGGATGGACGATGAAACGCAGAGCCACTTGTTCGAGCCGTTCTTCACGACCAAGCCGGGGCGCCACGGCGCTGGGCTCGGCCTCGCCACGACGTACGGGATTGTGAAGCAGAGCGGCGGCTATATCTGGACGGAGAGCGCGCCCGGCGCCGGCGCCACCTTCACTATTTACCTCCCCTGGCACGAGCCGCTCGTCGCCGCCGCTGTGCCGGCGACGGAAGCGTCCGGCTCCGCGCGCGGCGCCGGCGAGACCGTCCTCGTCGTGGACGACGAGCCGGCCGTGCGGGTCGTGACCAAACGCATCCTCCAGCGCAGCGGCTATGCGGTGCTCGAGGCGGCCGGCGGCGTCGAAGCGCTCGACACCCTGCGCGAGCATCCCGGACCGATCCACCTGCTGCTCACCGACGTGATCATGCCCGAGATGAACGGCCACGACGTCGCGCAGCGGGTGCGGGAGCAGCGCCCCGGGATCCGCGTGGTCTACATGTCCGCCTACAGCCCCGAGGCGATCGCGCACGACGGCCTGCTGGACCAAGGCGCGGCGTTCGTGCGCAAGCCGTTCGAGAGCGGGCTGCTGCTGCAAACGGTGAGGCGTACGCTCGACACCGCGCAGCAGACCGCGACCACGGCATAGCGCGGCCGCAACGTCGTTCGCAGTCCACGCTACACCCCTGCCGAAACCGTGGCCCCGTTTTTGATGACGCTCTTGGCGTCGCATGTCGACCGCAGCCCGCGCCCGTCAGGAGCCGCGTCGTTTGGAGCTTGTGGCCAGTGAGATCGCCAGCCTTCCCGGCGTCGAGACGCACGCGTACCGGGGGGGTGAAGTGCTCCTCCCCACCGAGCGACTGAAGCGACTGGACGTCTACGTGCGAGACGGCGCCCTCGGGCTGCGCCTGGCGGTCGGGCGGGCGAACCACGCGATGCTCGATGTGTTCGGTCCCGGGTCGCTGGTGACGCCCCAGGCGTGGCATACCGAGTCGAGCACCGAGACACGCCACGCCGTCGCGCTCCTGCCCACCACGACGCTGGAGCTCTCCGCCGACGCATTCGAGCGGCACCTGACCGCGAGTTTGCCGCTCGCGCTCGCGGTCGTGGCGTGGGACGGCTGCCGCTACGCCGCCCTGCTCGACCGCCTGGCGATGCTGTCGCTGCGCGACCCGTTGCGGCGTGTGGCGAATACCCTGCTGCTCCTGGCCGAGCAGATCTGCGCCAGGGGCGACTCCCCCGCAGGCGCGCGCCTGGAGGTGAGTCAGGACCTGATCGCGGCGTTCGCCAACCTGAGCCGACAGACCACCAACCGACAGCTGCGCCGGCTGGCGCGCGCCGGTCTGGCGGGGCTGGAGCGGCGGGTGGTGGACGTGCGCGACCTGGCCGCGCTGCGCGGAGTCGCGGCGGGGCGCGGCCCGGCGCCACGCTAGCACCGAGTTGCCGGACGTCGCTTCCCCTGCCACTATTCCTCTTCCACGTGAGGAGAGACCCGCATGTCCCGGTCAGGCAGAGCCGCGCGCGCCGTTGTCATCGCGTCCTGCGCCGCCGCCTCGGTCGCGGCCCAGGGCGTCCATCCCCAGTTCGGCCTCGGCGGGGGATTGATGGCTCCGGTGGGCGACTACCACGCGACGGCGAGCGGTCAGGGGTTCAACACGGCGTGGCACGGGTTGGCGCTGCTCGCGTTCAAGCTCCCCGCTCTGCCGGTCGGGTTTCGCATCGACGCCACTTACGGCGCCAACAGCGCGAATGACCGCCTCAAGGACACCCTCAGCGCCGCGCTGGGCCAGCCGACGGACGAGAAAACGAAGCTCGCCGGCGTCAGCGTCAACGTCACGTACCCGGCGGCGCGGTCCGCACCGGTCAGACCATACGCGATCGGGGGGGTCGGCCTGTACCACACGACGATCTCCACCAGCACGAGCGCCTCGACCGCGGACCGCGCCGCCACCAAACTCGCCTGGAACCTGGGCGGGGGGTTGGCCTTCGCGCTGCGAGGGGTGACGCTGTTCTTCGAGGCGCGCTACGTGAACGTCGCGGCAGTGTCGGGTTTTCCCCGCACGACGTTTCTCCCCTTCACGACCGGCATTCGCTTCGGCGGGCGATAGCCTTCACGATCCGGTGCGCGCCTGTAGCTGATACTGGAGCCCGTTGTACGCTCCCGCGACGGCGACGTAATACGTCCCGGGAGTGAGGGCGCGGGTCAGGCGCGCGCAGTAGTTGAAGTGGCCGGGGTCGGTGAAGTCCGCGGTGTACGTGATCAAGCTGCCCCCGGCGTCGTAGAGCACGATCGCGGTGGCTTCCTCGAGCGCCCAGCCACACGACCCGACCCAACCCGAGGTCTCGAACGTGTACGTCCCCAAGCTCGGGATCTTCACCCGATAGTAGTCGAGCTGCAACGTGTCGGCCAGAATGGCGCGCGCGTACCCACCGATCGCCAGGCCGTTCGCGGTAGCGGGCGTGTGGTTGGGCTGGATCTGCGCCGGGAACCCAATCGTGAACGAGGCGGGGTATGGTGCCGCGCTCAAGACCGTGATGTCGGTCGGCGTTGCCGGGCCTCCCAATGCGCCCCACAACCTGCCGGGAACACCCAGCTGCTGGTCGCTGCTCTCGTCGGTGGCGCCGTACACGAGGTAGCGGCCGTCTTCCACGTTGTTGAACGCGAAGCTCCCATCCGGCTGAGCGGCGACCCGCTGCAAGAATTCCTCCGTGACCCCGGAATAGAGCAGCGCGTACACCTGGGTCGGCGGGCCATGGCGTTGCGTCAAGCTGTTGTAGGCGTTGACCAGACCGACGCCGTACTGTGTGGGCGGGCCGACGGCATAGCTCGTGAGGCGCGACCGCAGCTCGCTCGCCGTGAGTCCCGGGGTCTGGGCCAGCAATAGGGCCGCCACGCCCGCGACGTGCGGGCTCGCCATCGACGTGCCTTCGGCCCAAGCGTAGTCCGGCAGGCCGTGGGCAAAGTCCCAGATGGCAGAGAAAACGCCGTCGGTGGCGTCGCCGAGCTCGAAGTTTCCCCCCGGAGCCCGGAGCGCGACGTAGGACCCGAAGCTCGAGTACGACGCCGGTGCCCCGTCCGGCCCCACCGCCGCGACCGCCAGGACTTCGGGGTAGGCGGCGGGATAGTGGGGCGCGGACGTGCCCGCGTTTCCCGCCGCTGCCACGATGAGCGCTCCCGCGTTCGCGGCACTGATGATCGCGCTGTGCAGCGTCGTGTCGGTGTTCGCGCCGCCCAGGCTCAAGTTGATGATCTTGGCCCCGGAGCTCGCCTGCACCGTGCCCCCCGCCCCGTTGTCGGCGGGCAGGCCGGCGGCATACAGAATCCCCTGCGCGATGTCGTAAGAATCTCCGAACCCGTCCACCCCCAGCGCCCGGACCGGCCGGATTCGTACGTTCCAGTTGACGCCCGTCACGCCGACGTGGTCGTTGCCCACCGCCCCGATCGTGCCCGCGACGTGCACCCCATGCGCGCCGATCTCGTCGGGGTTCAAGCACGTGAAGGTGGAATCGTAGCTGTATGACGCCGGGATGGTCGGGTCGGGATCGTACCCGCCACCGTCATCGGCGCTCGTGATCGTGCCGCCGGCGCACAGCGTCAGGGTATCGGCGTCGGTCACGAAGTCGTATCCATCGGACGTCAGGTTCCCGGCGAGCGCCGGATGGTCGAAGCGCGTCCCGTCGTCGACCAGCGCGACCAGCACGGACGGGCTGCCCGTCGTAATGGTCCAGGCGCGCGGCAAGTCGATCAGGCCGTAGTGCCACGACTGGATGGCAAAGAACGTGTCGTTCGGCACGACCCGCAGCGCCGCGGCTGCCGGGCCGCTCGCCTCCGTCCCCCGCGTCCGGCCCGCCCCACCCACATGGGCGTAGGCCGTCTCGTCCAGCCATAGCAAGCGATTGCGAGTGACGGCGGCGATGGCCGGATCGCGACGCAACGCGGCGGCGACGCCGTCGAGTGCGGTCGAGTCGCTCACCCGAACCTTCGCCGCGAGGATAGCAGGCGAGACGCCGGTGACCGCGGCGCCTGGGGGGAGGAGGCCCACGAAACGGGCGCGGATCGCCGCGCCCACAGCCCGGGCGCTCGCCCTCGTCACGAGCGTCGCGGAGCCCACGGGCGGAGCGCCGAGTGCGCCATGCCGGAACGTGACGATCAGGTCGCGCGGCGTGGCCGCAGGCCGCGCGCCGCGTGGGCGCCGCGCCCGTAGCGCGGCGCGCGACGGGCGGCGCAGGAGCGACGCGATGCTGGGCGGCGTGGCCAGCACCCGGACCTGGTCGCCGCGTGCCTGCGCCGTCGGGACCGATGCACGGGACGGGGCCGGGAACACATTCGTCGTCGTGATCACGCCTTTGATGGCGCCGTCGCTCGGAATCCATCCGGTGGGGGCCGTTTCGCTGCTGCAGGCGGCGAGCGCCAACGCGAGGACGGCGATTCCCTGAAGGGGTCTCGGGTTCCTGCGGGCGGTGCCGATCGCTAAGAAGGAGAAGGTCACGGGGGCGGTCCTGGTGTCGGTGGGACGGCGCGACATACCGACAATCTGCTCCGGCGTCAGGCGGCCCGCAACGGAGGCCTGTGGCAGTGGCGGTCGCGCCACAGCGGCCCAGTCGCCGAACGTGAGATTGGACTGGCCCTCCTCTTGCGGTCGTGGTCCCAGTCCCGCACGACCGGAGTGGCCGATGTTCGATCGGCGACCGCCCTCTCTCGTCACGCTGCGTTTGCTGTGCATTGCGCCTCTCCTGGCCGTCTGCTCATGCCACGAGGGACCCACCAGCCCTGTCAACGGAACCCAGACGCTCGCGGTGACCAACTTCAGCCTCGTTTCCGGTGTCCTGGTGTATGCCGCCGGGGCAACTGGCGACGTAAGCCCGATCCGAACGATCACGGACAGGAACACAGTGCTGAGCAATGCGGCCGGCAAGCCTGTCGCCGACACGTCGCTTGAGGAGTGGAGGCGGGTGCTGGCGGTGAACCTCGACGGCGTGTTCCTCGGGGCCCGGCACGGCATCCGGGCCATGCAGGCGGGAGGCGGCGGCAGCATCGTGATCTACGCGCCCTCGGCGAACGGGAACGCAGGCCCTACCCGCACGATAGCGGGTGACAGCACAGGCCTGGACCATCCGGTCGGGATCGCGCTGGATACGGCGGGCAGTGTCTACGTGTCCAACACGTACACCGTTACGGTCTACGCAGCGGGGGCGAGCGGCAACGTCACTCCCGTCCGCACGATCCCGAGCGCTTCAGAAGTCGGGGGCATCGCGCTCGACCGGGCGGGCAACCTCTACATCTCGAACCGCGAGGGGATTGCGGTTTACGCGACGACGAACGGCACCGCAACCGCGATCCGCACGATCGCCGGCAGCAACACCGGGCTCGACTGCCCGGCCGGTATGGGGCTGGATGGGGCAGGCGAGCTCTACGTCGCCAACCCCTGCGGCGGGAGCATTGTGGTGTTCGCGGCGGGGGCGGACGGCAATGCGATCCCGACACGCACGATCGCCGGCAGCAACACGGGCCTGGACGGTCCATCGGGCATCGCTCTGGATGGCGCGCGTAACGTCTACGCCACGAACGCTGGCTACGCCACCAACGTGGGCAGCGTCACGGTCTATGCGGCGGGAACCAGCGGCAACACGATCCCGACCCGCACGATCGTGGGCTGTCACACGGGCATCGGGTATCCGTGGGGCCCGCGTGGCGTTGTTCTGGATGCGGCGGGCAACGTCTACGTCGCGGCCCATATCCCCGCCTTTGCGATCATGGTCTACGCTGCGGCGTCGAGCGGCAACGCCACGCTGAGCAGCACCATCACAGGCTGCCAATCAGGCTTGAATGGCCCCATGGGGATCGCCCGGGATGCTGCTGGCACCCTCTACGTCGCGAATCACCTTTCCGGCACCATCACCGTCTACGCGGCGGGAGCGAGCGGGAACGTGGCCCCGATCCGCACGATCGCCGGCGCCAACACTGGCCTGAGCTCTCCGAATGGGGTCGCGCTGGACGCCGCGAGCAACCTGTACGTCGCCAATTGGCCCAGCAGCATCACGGTCTACGCGTCGGGCGCGACCGGAAACGTCGCCCCGATCCGCACCATTTCCGGCTTCAACACGCGCCTGGTCTTCCCGATGGGCATCGCGGTGGATGCGGCGGGCCGGATCTACGTCGCGAACGAGGGCTCGAACGGCAACGGGGCAGGCGTCACCGTTTTCGCCCCGGGCGTGACGGGAAACGCGGCGCCCACCGCCATCATCGCCGGCACTCCCCGCTCAGGGCCGTTCTATCCGCAAGGCATTGCGGTGGATGCCGGGGGGACGATCTATGTGACCGATGCGGCCTACCCGACACCCACGATCAGAATCTATGCGCTGGACGAGTCCGGGAAGTTCGCGCCGGCGGCGGCGATCGCAGGCGGCAACACCCGACTTGCGGACTTCGTCGACGGCATTGCGGTGGATGCTGCGGGGCAGATGTACGTCGCGAGCGGCCGCGCCATCGTCATCTTCGCGGCAAACGCCACGGGAAACGCCACGCCTCTTGCGACCATCGGGGGCGTCGATTCAGGGTTGAGCGGCGCGAACTACCTTACGTTCTGACCGGCCTCTCCCATCGCCCTAGCGGATCACGAAGAGCTTCCCCACGAACCGCCCGTGGTACTCGCTCGAAGCCCGCAAGGTGCCGGACTAGCGGACCGCGGCCGCCGCCGAATCCCCGCGCTGCAGCAGCGCCACGAAGTCGCCCAGCTCCGCGAGTCCCAGGTCGGAGGCGACCCAGTATGCATAGGCCGGCGTCGCCCAGTGCAGCAGGTGGTAGCCCTGGCGGGTCGCCGCGCGCGGACCCGCGGTTCGCCCCCGATCCGCAGGCCAGAGGAAGACATTGATGACGTGCTGGCGCCGGCGGTAGGCCAGCGCCGCGACCGGCCCCCCGTCCACGTACTCGAGCCGGCCTCCCACGAGCGGGAAGCCCGCGCCCGCGAAGTCGTACACGGGGGGTGAGAAGTCGAGCTTGCCGTTGAACCACGGCTTCACCGTGTGCTGGTCGGACGACAGCACGTCGGTGAGATGCCCCGGCATGAGCGAGCGCACGTGGCTCGCGAGCACCTGATTGGTGATCGCCTCCCCCGCCGCGCCGCGCAGCGCGAGCTGCCGGCTGCCGAAGGCCACGAGCGCGAGCGACGCGGCGACCGCGAGTGCCCCCCACGAGGGGGCGCGGCGCCGCGCCCTCCGGCCCGCCTCGGCACGCACCCCGGCGCGCACGCCGGCCCGCAGCGTGTCCGGCGCCGGAAAGCGCGGCAGCTGATCGCGCAGCGCGGCACTCAACGCGCGCCGCCGCCGCTCCAAGCGGGCCGCGTCCGGCGCGGCGAGCTCGCCGTCCAGGTAGGCGTCGAGCTGGGCTGCAACAGCGGAATGCGTCACGTCAGCAGTCCTCCGGATCGGCGCACAGCGCCTCCTCGAGGCGCCGGCGGGCACGCGCTAGCCGCGACATGACGGTGCCGACCGGCACGCCCGCCACGTCGCTGATTTCCTTGTAAGACAATCCTTCGAGCTCGCGCAGCACGATCACCTCGCGGAACTCGGGGCCCAGCTCATCGATCGCCCGCCGCAGCGCGGCGCGCTGGCTCGTGGCCTCCACGGTCGCTTCCGGATGCCGGTCCGCCACACTCTCACTGTGCCGCTCCTCGTCGAATTCCGTCGTGAGCGTGTCCGCCCGGCGCCGCCGCTGCCAGGTGTACGCCGTGTTCCGAACGATCGCGAGTAGCCACGCCCGCCCCTCGGCGCTCCCGGCTCCGCGGAACCCATGGAAATACCGCAGCGCGCGCAGCGAGGCGTCCTGCACGACGTCCTGAGCGTCGTGATCGTTGCGCGTCAGGTAGCGCGCCAGCGTATACGCAGCGTCCAGATGCGGCAACACGACGGCTTCGAATCGCTCGAGCTCGCTCGACTCCAACCGGTCCTCGGGGTAGGTGGTCCACCTACCGGATAGAGACTCTGTATGTGGCAACAATATTCCCGGGGGAATAAGCACCCGGCGCGCGCGGTCCGATAGGCTGGAGTCCAAACTACACCCTTTAACGAGGAAGGCTGCTATGTACCGCGAGTCGAATGGTGTTTGGGCGGGAATGGTCGTCGCCGTTGCGCTGCTGGGCGCGGCGCCACAACCGCATCCCGGTGTTGCGTATACCGTGAACGTGAAGCTGTCGGAGTGGAACGTCGTGCTGTCGCAGGCGAGCGTCGCGGCGGGACCGGTCACGTTCGTGATCACGAACGCCGGGAGCATCCCGCACGGCCTCGAAGTGGAAGGACAGGGAATCGAGCAGGAGATCGAGACGATTCAGCCCGGGGCGAGCGACACGCTCACGCTCACCCTCAAGCCGGGGAGCTACGAGGTGTACTGCCCCGTGGGGAGCGATTCGCACAAGAAGCTCGGCATGGATACCCATCTCAAGGTCGTAAGCGCGACGAGCCCGGCCCCCCCGGCCGCCCCGGCCCCGTCGGGGTATGGCGCGTCCGAGATGAGTGAGGCCCACATGAAGGCGGAGCGGGTGCAGGCGATCCGGGTGACGGGCGGCGGGCCAGTCATCCAGATCCTGCCGGGGCCGTTTCCCTTCCCCGACAGCGCCGCTCCGATCCTCAAGGCATTCGGCGACGAGCGCGAGGGGCTCGAGTCGCAGGTGAAGAACGGCCCGTACTCGAACAACGTCGTCCGGACCTCCGGCTCGTTCGCCTTCACCGCGTGGGACAAGGGTGCCGTGCGCGACTCGGTCGCTGGCGTGGCCGAGTTCGCCACCCAGGACGGCGCCCGCTGGAAGCTCGTGATGGACCGGGTGCAGACCAAGGACGTGCCCCACCACCCGCGGTTCGGCGGCGTGATCATGGGCCTCTACTATCACGGCGTGACCCAGGTGCATACGCCACTCGTGCCCACGATCAACAGTGCTGTGGCGCTTTGGGCGGTCGCGCACCTCTACAAGAACGACGTGCTGGTCACCGACAACGCGATGGTGCATGTCATGCTGCTGTCGCGCACCCGGCGCGACGGTGATTTCGCGCTGAGCTGTTGGGATTGCTCCAAGAACAAGATCGAGGAGCTGCAGCTGCAGATTCTGCCGGGCCTGGGCGAGCCCAAGTTCGCCGCGCCCGGTGGGTTCCTGTTCGTCAACTGGGAGCAGTCGCAGGGGCGTTAGCTTCTCTCCATGGGTAAGGGCCGGCTCGAAGCGTTCAGCGACGGCGTCATCGCCGTCATCATCACCATCATGGTGCTGGAGCTGAAAGCCCCGCACGGGCAGGATCTGGCGGCGCTCGCGCCGCTGGCTCCTGCCCTCCTCAGTTACTGCCTCAGCTTCGTGTACGTCGGCATCTACTGGAACAACCATCACCACATGCTGCACGCGGCGCAGCACATCGACGGCCGCGTCCTGTGGGCGAACCTGCACCTGCTGTTCTGGCTGTCGCTCGTGCCGTTCACGACGAGCTGGGTGGGAGAGCGTCCCGCGGCGGCCATCCCGACGGCGATCTACGGCGGCGTGTTCCTGATGTCCGGTGTCGCGTGGCTGCTGTTGCAGCGAGCGTTGCTGCGGCGCAATGGGCCCGAGTCGCTGCTCGCCCGTGCCGTGGGGCGCGACCTCAAGGGAAAACTGTCGGCGCTGCTCTATGCGGCGGCGATCCTCTTGGCATTCGTCAGGCCGTGGATCGCCGACGCCATCTATGTGCTCGTCGCACTGATCTGGTTCGTTCCCGATCGGCGCTTCGAGCGAGCCATCGAGTAGGGGGATCGCCTCATGCCACGGTATACCGCCTTTCAGCGCGCTCATCGAGCAGCCCTCGTGCTGCTCGTCGTCGCCCCGGCAGTCCTGCGCGCCCAAACCCGACCGTCGGGCTTCGCGACCGATCGCCTGGCGCGCATCGACCGCGTCATGCAGCAGTACGTCGATTCGGGACAGGTCGGTGGGGCCGTCGGCCTCGTGCTCGAGGACGGTCGAGTCGTCTACCGGCACGCCGTCGGCTGGCTCGACAAGGAGGCGGGCCGCCGGATGACCAGCGATGCCTTGTTTCGCATCGCGTCGCAGACGAAGGCCATTACCACGGTGGCAATCCTGTCGCTCGTGGAAGAGGGGAAGATCATGCTCGGCGACCCGGTGAGTCGCTTCATCCCGGGCTTCGCGCACACCACCGTCGGGACGAAGAGCGACACCGGCCTCGTCGTCAAGCCGGCGACCCGTGCCATCACGATCAGGGATCTGCTCACCCACACGGCCGGCATCTCATACGGCACCGACGGGCTCATCGCGCCGCTCTACGCCGCCAAGGCGCTCGGGCCCGCCGCGGGGTGGGGGTGGTATACCGCCGACAAGGATGAGCCGATCTGCGCGACGATGGAGCGGCTCGCGACGCTACCCTTCACGGCGCAGCCCGGCGAGAAGTGGGTGTACGGCTACAACACCGACATCCTCGGCTGCGTCGCCGAGCGTGCCTCGGGGATGCCGCTCGACGAGCTGATCCGGACCCGCATCACCGGTCCCCTAAAGATGAATGACACGTATTTCTTCGTTCCCGCAGGGCAGGCTGCGCGCCTCGCGACCGTGTATGCGAGCGACTCGACCAATCACGCGCAGCGCGCTCCCGACGGCCCACGCGGACAAGGGAATTACGTCGACGGTCCGCGCAAGAGCTTCTCGGGCGGCGCGGGCCTCATCTCGACCGCGGCGGACTACGCTCGCTTCTTGGAGATGGTGCGAAACGGCGGCGCGCTCGACGGCGTCCGCATCCTCGCGCCCCACACCGTCGACCTGATGACGCACAACCAGAGCGGGACGCTGTTCGACTCGACCGGCGCGCGCGGTTTCGGGTTCGGCTTTCAGACGACGGAGCGCTACGGGGCGACCGGGATGGCGTCGGTCGGCACGTTCAACTGGGGCGGCGCGTACGGCAGCGCCTACTACGTCGATCCGGCCGAGCACCTCGTCATCGTCTTCATGATCAATCAGCTGCCGAACCGGACCGACATCGCGGGGACATTTCCCACGCTGGTCTATCAAGCGCTGGTGGCCAGCCGCCGCTAGCGCGTCGGCCTCACCGTCCTCCCACGGCCCGGTACAACGCCGCGTACGCCGTCGCCGCGTCGGTCCGCCCCTGCGCCAGCTGGTCCTGGGCCTCGAGCTGCGTGCGCTCCGCGTCCAGCACCTGGAGAAAATCCGTCACCCCTTCGGTGAAC
>Ga0209154_1001983_pt1 | contig 11715 bp, 8 predicted proteins | sample GraSoiAngelo_121_FD_185878 | JGI IMG/M metagenome (GOLD analysis project Ga0209154, IMG submission 185878) | Grasslands soil microbial communities from the Angelo Coastal Reserve, California, USA - 14_0919_12_20cm (SPAdes) (version 2) | ecosystem: Environmental > Terrestrial > Soil > Grasslands ... | reverse complement strand
TCAAACACAAACGCGGCCCACCGCCTTTACTTCGAGGGTATCACCGACGCGAATCAAATCATGCGGGTGAGCCGGCGCTTCTCCAACGTCGTTTCCTGTTCACCGGTCCTGCGCGGGCAACTCAGCGCGCGCGCCGGATTCGAAAATGCGACGGTCGATCTTTTTGGAATTGATCCCGTTCTTCACTCGCAAACCACGGACCTTCTGCACGAATTGATTGCGGGCAGCTTCGATGATTTTCGAAATAATACTAGCTCGGTCATCGTCGGCTCCCGGCTGGCCGAGGAACTCGGCGTCGATATCGGCGACACGGTGCAATTGCTTTCGCCCGGCGGTGAGTATTGGCGTTTCACCGTCGCAGCCATCGCGCGCGCCGGCGTCGGCTCGATTGATTCGACTCGTATTTACTCGCACGCCAGGGTCGCACAAACCCTGCTGCAAAAACCGTTTGGCGCGTCGATGATCATTTATAAGCTGCGTGACCCGGATCGCGCGCCGGCTCTGGCCAATCATTTCGAAAACCTATTTCAGCACGTTTCCACCAGTTGGCAGGAACGCGAGGAATCCACGTTGCAGCTTTTTCTGATGTTGCGGGTATCGGCCGCCATCACTGTCTCGCTCATCATCTTGCTCGCCGGTTTCGGTATTTTTAACGTGCTCACCATGTCGGTCCTCGCCAAGGTCAAAGAGATCGCAATTTTGCGCTCGATGGGTTACCGGCGGATCGATATCAGCGCGATTTTTTTGTGGCAGGGTGCGCTTGTCGCCGCGGCCGGATCTGTGCTGGGCTGTTTGCTCGGCGCTTTAATGACCTGGGGAGTGGGACATATTCCCATTCGGATTCGCGGCCTGCTCTATGCCAATCACTTTTTGGTGACATGGGATTGGCGACATTATTTCTGGGCGACAGTTCTTGCGATCGTGGCCGTGTTCATCGCCAGTTATGTCCCGGCGCGCCGCGCGGCTGAACTGGCGCCAGTCGTCACATTGCGCGGGTCAAGCGTATGAACGGGAGCGTCTGCCTTAGTTGCCAAGCGATTGAGCGCTATTTGGGCGAAGAGGAATCGCGCGTGCACGCATTGCGCGGCGTCTCACTCGACCTCGAGCCCGGCAGCATCCACGCCGTCGTCGGCCCGTCCGGCTGCGGCAAGAGCACATTGCTCTACATTCTCGGTCTGCTCGATCCGCCCGATGGCGGCCGCGTTTCAATCGAATCGGAAGCCATGTCGCATCTGGGCGATGACGAACTGGCGCGGAAACGCAACCAGCTCATCGGATTCATTTTTCAATTCCATTTCCTGATGGAAGACTTCAGCGCCCAGGAAAACGTCATGATACCGATGCGCCGGCTCGGGCGGCTCTCCGATGAGGCGATGCGTGAGCGCGCCGCGGTTTTACTCGGAGCAGTTGGACTCGGCGACAAACTGCGCCGTCCCAGTCGCCATCTCTCCGGCGGTGAGCAACAGCGCGTGGCCATCGCGCGCGCGCTGGCGAACGATCCGCGCGTGATTCTGGCCGACGAACCGACCGGCAACCTCGACACGGCTAATTCGGAACGCGCCTTTGAGCTATTGCAAAATATCGTGCAGCAGGGTCAGAAGGCATTGCTCCTCGCCACGCATAATCCTGTCATCGCAGAAGCGTGCGATTGGATTCACGAGATGCAGGATGGCCGCATCATCGCCAGCCACCCTCGCGGCCAGCGAAGTTTAGGCGCCTAAACCAGCGGACACGGACGCCGCTAACCGCGGATGCCTCAGATGGTCGAGCAGTCGGTCGATATAATCCGCCCACGACCGGAATTTTCTGGCCCGCGCTTCAACACATAATCGCGCGTAAGTGCCCTGATTGGTCAGCAATTCTTTGATCCCAGCCGCGAGGGCGTCTTCACTCGTTTGATCGACAATCAAACATCCGCCGCCGCGGGCGACTTCTCCGAGCGCGCCGTTGCTGCCGCAAATGCATGGCTTGCCATGCAAAAGACTTTCTACGATGGGCAGTCCGTAACCCTCCATCAACGATGGATAAACGGTGAACCGGCAATCGCGATACTCGCGCAACAGTGTTTCGTCATCGACATGCCGCAGCCAGCGGAGAGGGCGACCGCCCAGCCGTAGGTTCCAAATTTGCCGCACGATTTTGTTCAACGGCAGTCCGACGTTTCGTCCGATGAGATGCAGCTCAAACGATAATCCCTGCTGCCACAATTTTTCGGCTGCGCGCAACAAGGTAAGATGGTTTTTCCGGGCGTGAAAAGAACTGACATAAACAACGAGATTGCTTCGCGCATCGCCATCGGGCTGGTGCACGGCGCCGTCCAATTCGCCCGGCCAGGGTTCCACGCACGTTTCAGTCGCCGTGCAACCGTACTCTTTCCAAAGGAAACGCAGATCGTCGCGGGCTTCCTCCGAAACACAAAGCACGAGGTCGAAGAGTGCGAGCGATTCGATGTAAGGACGCGATCTCCGTCCTCGATTGTGATAGACGGAGGTGAGCCGCAAATCCGTCGCATCGTGGAAAATCGCGATGGTGCGCGCCGGAGTTCGTTTGAGAAAATCCGGCAACGCATTGCGGCGAAGATCGCGATAAATGTCCGGCACGAGAAAAACATCGCCGGCTTTCACTTCGTCTTCGAGACGAATGCGCGGCCGTGAGATCAAACGCAAACCCTCGGTGATGGGGTCGTGGCCACGCCATTCCGGTCTTGCCGTTGCCCATGAGCGGACCTCGAACGGGCGCGCGAGAAATCGGTGTTCCGGTTCGCCAAGCTCTTGATAAAAGTCGCCAATGTTGTTCCAGGAAATGGGCTGTACCAGCTTGATACATTGAGCCCGCCTTCGTCCTACTACGGCGCGGCCCGCCAGCTCCGCGAAAATCTTGCGCGTCATTCTCGGCATCCCCGTGTTTTGGACGGACCGGCACGAGCTGGTCACATCAATGAGCACTTTCATTTATGGAAGGGACATTTTTCGAAGCACGCTTCTGACCTCCAAAAATGCCGGAATATAATTGGCGACCGCATAGGCGATGACTGTCCCGGCGATAACGCCGGTGATTCCATATTTCCTCGCCAGTAAGATCGACAATGTGAGATTCAAGAGCGCGGTGATGGTGCCGTAAATCGTCATGCCTTTGAGATGACCGGTGGCGTTGAGCAGGCAACTGCCGACCAAAAGCGTCGCCAGCATGAGCCGCCAAAGCGCCATCCAGACGATCACCGAAAACGGCGGCACTGCGACCGCGCCCGCCCAGAAGCGAATGATGTCGCCGGCGAAGATGCTAAGCAGGCCGACAACCGCAAGCGTGCTAAGGAAACTGAACTTGAAATTGGAACGCACGGTCTGCCGGATCCACTCGAAGTCGCGTTGGGCAAACGCTTCGGTGTAAGCCGGCCAAAGCGATGGATAGGCAAGTGTCTGAAGCCCCGTCGCCAAAGCGAATAGGCTGAAGGTGACCGCGTAGGGAGTCACTTGCGCGGCCCCGAGAAAATGCGCGATCACCATGTTGTCGGTTTGCCAATTGATCATCCACCCGATCCCGATCACGAAAAATTTCCAACCGTCACCGAAAAGAGTCTTGGCAAAGGCCGGGTCGATCGCCAGGAATTTGGGGGATAGCCACGGCTTGTGAAAAGCGAACAACCAGGCTGCGCAGGTAATATTCGTAAGCAAGCCGAACCCGAAGCAGCCGAACACGAGCCAGGGAAGCCCGCCTCTAAACCAGATTACGCCGAGAAGCGCGACGAGATTGCCGAGACTTCCCGCCATGTTCCAAAGATTGGCCAGCGCGCTTTCTTGATGCGCCGCCAGTATGCGCGCAGGGATGAGCAGCGGAAGATTAAGCGCGAAGATCGACAAGGCAATCGTCATCGCGGGAACGATCTCAGCACGCGCCAGAGGTGATTGCAGATGGGGAAACAGAAATGATGTGATGCGCGGCGCGAACGCGCTCCCGAAAATGAGGATGATAAGCGCAATCGACGACAACATGAACAACGCTGACGAAACGTAGCGCCGCCCGACATCATGTGCGTTTTCGGCCTGGGCTTTACCCAGCGCGTTCGTAAGACTGGCGGCCAAGCCGAAATCCGTAATGCTCAAAAACGTCAGGACGCTGGCGATCGTCACCCACGCGCCATAGCGCTCGCTGCCCAGATATCCGATCGTGAGCGGAACCGAGATAACACTGACAATAATTACGAGAATGCGCCCGGCTAGACCGGACGCGGTTCCTTGAAAGACGCCGCGTGACCGGCGCTCACGATGGTCTCGCGGCGAACCACGGCTTAAAGTGAGACTGGCCCAGCGACGTAAACTCGGAGTCAAGGAGGCTGATTATAGCGCATTTCAACGGTTTCAAAAATGCAGCGCCGTAGGCGCGGTCCGCTTATATAGGATGCGCTCCCTTCCTCAAAAAAATGGAGCTCCTTATCAAGCCGATGTCTTATAAACAGGACGCGCCTGGGGCACTTAGTACTGCCGCTTACATCATTGAAATCTTGTGGAATCCATGCGCATCGAGATGATCGAGCAATATTTCCGGGATAAAATGAAGGAAGATACGTACATGGCGGACCTACTCGATTGGCCCGCGTTCATCAAGGCTGCGCTAATTTTCCTCGCTGCCTTTGCGACTTACTTCATTACGCGCTCTCCGGGGCTTGATGAATTCGATTCAGTGCAATTCGCGATGGGCGTTCGCGAATTCAATATCTGGGAACACCAACCACATCCACCCGGTTACCCATTGTTCATCTTCCTCGGCTGGATTGGCGTAAAGGTTTTCGGCGCCAGCCCTGAGCTTTCATTGCATTTTGTATCCGCTCTGGGTGGCGCGCTTTTTATTGCCGCGTGGTTTTTGATTATCCGGCTCCAATTTACCGAGCGACTTGGGTGGTGGGTCGCGACTTGCCTTGCGATTACGCCGGCTGTTTGGATGACGGCGACCAAAGTGTTAACGGACAGTCTCGCGGCCGGCTTTCTTAGCATGGAGTTATTTGCCGGACTTTGTTTCGTGCACCGCGGAGGACGTTCAGCTCTGCTAGCGACTTCTCTTTTCGGAGCGGCCGCCGCCGGCGCGCGACCGCAACTGATTGGCGTGGTCTTCGTTATTCTTCTCCTCTCCCTGAAACAACGCGCCGCCACGGTGAAGATGTCGCCGAACGCGGCGAAGCAAAACAGCTCCTTCAACCCGAGGAGCATGATTGAGAAAAGAGCGCAAACAGAAGGAGCTGGCCGACCCAGCCTGATTGATTCAACCGGCTGCCTTTGGGCGCGAAGCGGGTCGATCTTTGGCACGGGTGCTTTGATCGCGGGCTGTCTGGCATGGCTCTTGCCTATGTGGTATTTGCAAGCGCGGTTGCGGCCTGATGTTCCCGCGTGGCTCGTTTATCCGAACCTCGTCTACGGCCAATGGCGATGGCGCCTTGACAAGCCGCACACTTTTCTCGGCGCGGGCGATTGGAGCCCGCACTATCTTGCAACACGCGTTGCTCAACATACGCTCGGATGGTTCGGAATTGGATTCGGGTTTCTCCAGTCGTTCACTGTTCTTGCGATCGGAGCCCTCATCGTGGTTTTCGGATTTGCCGCTTACCTATTTTCACACCAGGAACCGGCAGATCGAAAGTTTTGGCGATTCCATGCGCCTTGGGCGATCATGCACTTTGCAATCATCTTTGTTTGTCTCGCCGCGAGTCAGCGGTATTACCTCGTCATTTTTCCGCTCTTGTTAATCGCCCTGACGCGCGGGTTCTTACGCGTGCGCCCCCCATGGAATTCGATTGCGCTGGCGCTGCCAGCTTTGCTTCTCTACGTCACGCTCCCGGCGGCGATCCAGAATCACCGCGAAGAATCGCCATCCACGCGCTTGGTGCGTTATCTTGAGAAACTCTATCCGCCCTCACAACGCGGCAACGTTGCGTTGCTCTTCGTCTATGCCAGGCGTCATGTCGAATGGTACGCGCCCGAGTTCAAAACATTCCGGGACGTTCCTCCCCCGCGCGACTTGCCCGAAATCTTGAAAAATGCGACTGCCGTTTACACCGATGATGCCAAGCTTCTTTTGCCAACAGGATGGCAACGCGTGCCGCTGGCCGCCTTTCAGCGTTCCATAATCATTCACACCAAGCACCATTTTCTGTCGTTGTTTTTGATCGAGCGTCATTCATGAAACGCATTTTCGTTCCCGGGGCGAGCTCTCGTCCCGTTTTCGGGCGTTTCGATAAATCACAGTTTGACCGCTCTTCGGGTTCTCGAAGTCCCACGAAATCTTGAAACCGGCTGCAAGGCCTAGAGTTACGAGCCTGAAACGTTGGAGAAAGGCTCTCGATGTTCTGCAATCGTGATCGGATAAGAAACTGAAATGTCCGCTGCTTTTGCCAATCGGAACTGGATCAGCCACACCCGGGCGCGCGCGCGCGCGATCATCAAATCCCATCCGGAAGTTCGAGATCTTGCCTCAAAAAGCGCTGTGCCGAATGCTTGCTCGAGGGAACTATGATCGGACAAATCGAGCGGCAGTTCCTGTCGGCCACATTGCTAGGTTACTCTTTCGAGCGATTCGGAGATTGACCTCATCCACACTTGCAAGAACGGTCTTGCAGTGAATGGATCACGTTCTTCGACATATGAATGGAATCGATCTCGCTAACCCGCCTACCGAGCAGATCATTGATTCCGGTTACGCTATTCGGACACAACGTAAACGTGCCATTGCCGCGGCGGTCGCCGTGATTCTTTGTGTTTTAGGCTGGCTCGGCTTTGAGATACCAAGGGGAATTCTCACCAATACAGATGAGTTGTTCACGGCCGAACGGACGCGAGAGATGCTAGACGCCGAGCCGTGGGTGGTCCATTACAACTTTCAGCGGTCGTTCGAAAAGCCCCCTTTGCAGTACTGGTTGACGACTCTGACGCTGCCGCGGCTTCAGAACCGAACGTTGGCTGTTCGCATCTGGCCGCTTCTTTACGGCGGCCTCACCATGGTTGCTCTCGGCTGGTTGGTTTTCCTGGTTGAGCCTAACCGGCCGTGGCTCCTCCCCCTCAGCGTCGCGGTTCTCGCTTCATGTCCGTTATTTTCTAGGGAAGCGAGCCGCGGCCTTCTGGATGCCGGGCTGGCCTTTTTTACAACCATGGCGATTGTTCTTGCCCAGCTCGCGCGAAATCGGCCCGTTTGGTGGTTAGGGGTGGCAGCCACCTGCTTGCTTGGAAGCTTGCAAAAATTCCCGCTGCCTTTTTTGGTCTGGGTGTTGATCGTCTCAGTGTGGATGACGTCTCCCGTCGAACGTGCCAAGCTGCGAAGCCCCTGGCTCCTTGCCAGTATGGTTCTGGCCATCGCGGCCATGGCAATTTGGCCACTAATTCAAATCACAAAGTATGGGATGTCCGTCAGTCATGTCTTTCACGAGGAAGTTGTTGTCTGGACGGGGGCAACCAAACTAGGCACGCGACCGTACTTTGAAATTCCAATTGGCTTGGGCAGGCTCGGAGGCGCCTGTGGTTTGCTTTCGTTTTTGGCCGCGTTCGTCATTCTCCTTTCAAAAAAAGAACGATCGCGCGCGGCGGCGCGGGAAATCTCAATCGTCAGTCTGGCAGTGATTGGGCTGGCGGTCGTCTCCAATTTTCGCAGTGTTCGCTACATCGTACCGATTGTTCCATGTCTCTGTTTTTTGCTGGCGCTGGTTTTGTATAGATTCTTCGGGCAGCGGCCGGCGGTTGGCGTTCGAATGATCGCAGCTCTTGTGGTGCTGTTAACAGCAGGATTTGTCCACGCAACCATTCAGATCAACCACGCGCGAAAAAATGCGGGCGACGAAAAGCTGATCGCAGAAAAACTGGGCCAACTCCAACGAGCGGGAACGAAGACGGTCCTGATCAAAGCGGAAAAGCCAGGAGGAGATTTACTGTGGGATTCCTTCTATCTCTTTCATGGGAACTGCCGATTCCCAGTGAAACCATACACGGTTGATGAAATGCGCGGCCATCCACCTATGCCACCTCTGATCGGCGCTTGCGTTGCACGTGATTTTCCTGTTATCCGAGACATATATCCGAACGTCAAGGTGGAACTCGTCCGTGCCCAATTCATTTGCTGGCAAGTCGACACACTATAACCAAAAGCAAAAAGGTGCGAGAGAGCGTGTTCACGGCGAAACGCATTTTTCTGAGCGGAGCGAGTTCCGGTATTGGTCTGGCCATCGCGAAATTGCTCGTTGCTCAGGGTCACGAAGTCTGGGGGACATCGCGTAATCCCGAAAAGATCCCAGCGTTGCTACGATTGCATCCGCTCCGCCTTGATCTCGCTGACCCATGCTCCGTCGACGAGGCATTTAACGCGGCGCTAGCGGAAGCTGATCATTTCGACGTTTTGATCAACAACGCTGGCAGCGGCCACTTTGGGCCAGCGGAAAATCTTTCCGCGGAGGCGATCGCAAACCAATTTCAAGTCCTCGTCTTTGGACATTTGCAATTAATGAAGCTGGCGATGCCTGCGATGCGATCGCACGGGCACGGCTTGATCATCAACGTGACCTCGCTTGCCTCGCGCCTGCCCGTGCCATTCATGGCCGCGTACAATGCCGCAAAGGCGGCCATGGCCGCTTTCACCATGTCGATCCAACTCGAGTTGCCCGATTCCAGAGTGCGCATTGTCGATCTTGAGCCAGGCGATATCTGCACTGAGTTCAACAACGCGGTGAACAAAAGCGCGCAGCAGGATCCGCGATACGAAGCGAGCGTTGCGAAAACGTGGACCATGGTCGAACGCAACATGGCGGCTGCGCCAAAACCGGAATCGGTCGCACGCCGCGTCTGCGCTTTGATCGAGCAGACAAATCCGCCGCCGCGGGTGACCGTCGGCGATGCTTTCCAGTCGAAGATTGCGCCGCTCATTTTCCGATTTCTGCCGCAGCGCATCCGAATCTGGGGCTTGAAAAAATATTACGGGATATGATGCCCCAGCAAAGATCGATATTGTTCTCTCAGCAGACTCGGATTGCTGAAGCCGCAATCTTAATGGCAGGGTCGGGTTCGCGGTTGCGCGGCGCGGACGAGAGTTTCTTGAAACCGCTGGTTCCGATTCTCGGACGCCCGCTGATTTCTTACACCATCGACGCGCTGGCCGGAGCTGGGATCCGGAAAATCAATGCCGTCGTCGGATTTGAAAGCGAACGTTTGGTCGCCGCCGCAAGGCGATTGGTTCCGGCTGGGATTGAGATTTGTTTTATCGAGAATCCAGAGTGGCAAAAGCAGAACGGAATTTCCTTTCTCGCAGCGAAGGACTATGTGGCTGCACCATTTTTACTTACAATGAGCGATCACCTTTTCGATGAGGCGATTGTTGATCTATTGATTGAGTCTGCGGACCTTGGTTGCCTCAATCTCGCAATAGATAGGAAACTGAATTCGATTTTCGATCTCGACGACGCAATGAAAGTTCAAACACGTGGAGATCGCGTTGCCGCAATTGGAAAGAATTTAGAAAACTACGATGCGATAGATGTGGGGTTATTCATTTGTCCGTTGGAAATTTTTGAATACTTCGAGCGAGCGAAACAAGGCGGCGATTGCAGTCTCGCCGATGGCGTCCGATTAATGGCTGCGGACAACAAAGTGCGCGCGATCGATATTGGCGACGCCTGGTGGCAGGATATTGATACTCCGGAAATGCTGCAACAGGCTGAGAAAAAATTGAGCACCCCGATTAAGAGTTGAACCCAGGTTGCGCCCGCCAATTGTCGAGTTGGCTGGCGGAGCGCGCGCAGCCGAGCGTGCAGGTTTCGTGACAAGGTTTATAGCGATGAAATTGCTCGCGCAAATCTTCGAGACTGTAATCCATCAACTCTTTAGACCAGACCGCGCGCGTTTGCGAGCACCAGCTCACCTTTCCGTGTTCATCGATATATAGATAACGGCTCCCAGCCCGGCACTTGAACGGCGCCGTGCCGTCGCGCACCAGCCGCTCACGATAGTTGGAAAATTCCATCCAGTTTTTGGGAATCCTGGAGACGATGTTTTCGAACGCCTTCAGCCGGTCACGACCGAGCTTGAGCTGGCCGTGACCGTCATGGATAAGGAGAACACGCGGGGTGAATCCCATTTTGCTTGCGAACGACACGACTTCCTCCACCTCCTCAGAAGGACACGCGCCAATGACGCCGCTGACGGTAACTCCAAAACGGGCGTAATCACGCAGCCACCGCAGGCGCTTCTTAAGATTCGCGAGAACCTTCTGCGTCGTTTCATTGGCCTGAACTCCATCAATGGAAATCTGCATTTCCTGGAGTCCGGCCTGATTCAGTTCCTCGATCAAATCAGGTCGCAAGAAAAAGCCGTTGGAAATCATGCCCGTCCGGAAGAAACGAAGCTCGCGGCATTTGCGAATCAGACGAATCAGGTCCGGGTGGAGCATCGGTTCGCCGCCAGTCAACGATATCCCGAACGTACCCAGGCTTTTCAACTTCTGAAGACGTTCTACCAAAACAGGCAGCGGGACCGGGTTGCTTACTTTGTCGTATTCGGAGCAATAACCGCACGAAAGATTACAGCGGCGGATGATAACCATCTGCGCGAGGAACGGACTGTAACGGAGGCGAGAAAGAATGCGCGGCGCCAAACCAGTCGCGGATGCGGCGGAATTCTCATTACGCGAGAAAATCTTAGCCAAAGCCATAGCCTGGGCGAACTCATTCTGCCGAGTCGTCGGTTTGGCCGGTGCTCGACTTGCTCCGGTAAGATCGATCAATATCCAGTGTTCACAAGACGATGGTTGACGCATCTATTATTTTGGCCGACGGGTCGGCCGCCCTGATCGAATTGTGCGGCATCTCGATCCTGGAACGGCTCCTGCGAACGCTTCAGCGTTGCGGAATTAAGCGCGCGATTGTTCTCTCCACCACTCCGAAGCTGATCGCGGAGCAGCTCGCGCAGCCCTCATGGGCTCGCGCGCAAATCGATGTAACAGTCCGCAACCGGGAGATCAGAGTGGTGACAGTGGATCAGATTGTCGATATTTGGCCGAAGTCAGCGCAACTTCTCCTCCTCGTCCGGGGTGATGCCGTTTTCGACATCCGTTTGTTGCGTCTTCTCTCGACACAAAGTTCAACTACGGCGCTGGTTGATTCGGCCGTACCGCCCGAACTTCAATCACTGGTGGCGTCGGCGCCAAACACCAGCCGGGGGAAATTCTGCGGCGCGGCCCTCCTTCGATATGAATGGGCCGTCGCCCAAAGCGGTTCCTTTGATGAGGTTGTCGCCAATGGGTTGGCCCAGCGCACGGTCGCGGCTTTAGATGTGGCCGAGCAGCCTTTGTATTACGTCACCATGCGTCGAGAGATACGACCTTTTTGGTTTCACGCACCGCCACCGGCATACAAAAAAGCGGCAGAGCGCGTCCTCCTCGACTCAATACAGAAAGGGACGCAGGACATTCCCGCTCTGGTTCACGCTCCGATCGAGAATTTTCTTGTTTCGCATCTTTGCAAGACTTCGATCACGCCAAATCAACTGACGATCCTCTGCAACATCGTCGGTTGGATAACCACGATCCTTTTTGCCACCGGCCGGCTGCCCTGGGGAATCGCGCTCGCATTGATTGTCGGCGTCCTTGATGGTCTGGATGGCAAAGTGGCACGAATCAAAGTCGAGACGTCCAAAAGCGGCAAACTCGAGCACTGGTTCGATGCATTCTTCGAGATCTCCTGGTGGACTGCGCTGG
>Ga0209154_1001981_pt1 | contig 11726 bp, 8 predicted proteins | sample GraSoiAngelo_121_FD_185878 | JGI IMG/M metagenome (GOLD analysis project Ga0209154, IMG submission 185878) | Grasslands soil microbial communities from the Angelo Coastal Reserve, California, USA - 14_0919_12_20cm (SPAdes) (version 2) | ecosystem: Environmental > Terrestrial > Soil > Grasslands ... | reverse complement strand
AGCCGATCTTTGTAGGGAAGGATCACCATATCTTTTTCGCCTTTGCCGTTGCCGGCATAATACCACATGAGCGCCAGAAGCATCGCGGCATTCTGGGTCACATCCTGTGTACGAGTGTGCTCGTCCATTGCCGAGGCGCCCGCGAGGAAATCATCAATGTCAAAACCCTGAAAGGCCATCGGCAAAAGCCCGACGGCGCTCATCACCGAAGTTCGCCCCCCAATCCAATCGTGCATTGGGAATCGGGCGAGCCAACCGTTCTTTTCAGCGTACTTGTCCAGATCGCTACCCACGCCGGTCACAGCCACCGCGTGCTTATTAAATTGCAGCCCCTTTTCTTTGAATTTTACTTCGGCCTCGAGCATTCCGTTTCGTGTTTCCTTTGTCCCGCCAGATTTTGAAACCACCACGACAAGTGTCTGGCCTAGTTCATCACTCATCTTCTCAAAGACGCGGTCGAACCCGTCCGGATCGGTGTTGTCGAAAAACAAGATGTCCATCGGATCATGCCGTGATCCGAGCGCGTCCGAGACGAATTGCGGCCCGAGCGCCGAACCGCCGATGCCAATGAGCAACACGTGCTTAAAAGATTTTCCATTTTCAGCCGTGATTTTTCCGCCGCGAATATCCGCCGCGAATGTCTTGATCCGCTTAACCGTCTCTTCGATCTCGGTGCGAATTTCCGGAGTCGGCGCCAAGGTGGGATTCCGGAGCCAATAATGCCCAACCATTCGCTTCTCGGTAGGATTAGCAATCGCCCCGGCTTCCAGCGCTCGCATGGCTGCAAACGCGTTGTCGATTTTCGGTCGCATTTTTTCGAAGAAATCATCCGGGAATTTCATCCGACTGATGTCGACAGAGAAGGCGGGGTCGCGGTAATACAAAAAATACTGCTGAAAACGCTGCCAGAGTGAAGAGGACGACATAGACACAATATTAAACGACATTTGAGTATCGATCCTCGAGTCTGCAAATCCAAATAAAACCAAGTCGGCAATGTGCCCGTCGTCGTCAGTTTCCGTGGTTGGCTTCTAAACCGTACCCGCGACCACAGGGGAAAGATACGTACGAAATTCGATTGCGGCGTTAAGTCAGGGAAAATAACTTCCTCGAATGGTGTTATGTGCCAGCGGCAGGCAAGGCATGCCACATTTGTTCTCAGGATTGATCGCCTTAGGCGTGGCAGCGGCCGTTTTGCTTGGTGGGGGAATCGTAGCAGTTCATCTCGAACACGCGACGATTGTCTCGACTGCCCCGGAGTTGTTTCCGCTTAAAAAGCAGGGCCTGGCATTTCAGCGTGCAGCTGCGCATGCTCGAAGCGTATTGCCGCTTTACGGCAGCTCAGAGTTGGTAATACCTCCGCTTCCAGAGAGGGCGAGTATTTTTTTTCGCACTGCGCCAACGGGGTTCCAGGTTTCGCCCGTCGGCGCTGGAGGCGCGAGCTCACTGAGCATGTTGCAAAAAATTGGCGCACTCGGTTCCGATTTGCGCGCCAAAAAGCTTGCCATCTCGCTTTCGCCCGGGTGGTTTTTACGAACCAGGTGGGATGGCTACAAAGGAAGTTTTTCGCTGATGGCAGCGAGTGAAATGACGTTCGGGACCGCACTCGATTTCAAGCTAAAGCGGAACATTGCTTCACGCATGCTAAAGTACCCGGACACGCTGGAAGCCAGTCCATTTCTCGAATTCGCGTTAAAGCGGCTCGCTTCCGGCCGGTTGCTCGATCGCGTCGTTTTCTGCGCGTTGTGGCCGCTCGGAAAATTACAGACTGCCATACTGGAGTTGCAGGATCATTTTGCGGCGTTCACTTACATTCGCCACAAAATCAAGCCGGCACCGCCGAGCCGTTTAGAGCTGCTCGATTGGTCGAAGCTTATTTCAAACGTAAGCGGACCCGAGAGCGCCGATGGAGAGACGCCGACAAGGGCTGCGACCCTGAACGAAGAAAAAATCCCTGGTCGTGGTGACGCGAAATTTCAGAATGCCATGAACGCGTCCCAGGGCTGGACCGATTTGGAATTGCTCTTGCGCACGCTCGCAAGGATTCACGCTCGCCCGTTATTGCTTAGCATGCCAATAGCCGGCGACCTTTACGATCGCAAGGGGGTGTCGCCCTCGGCTCGCGAAAATTATTACGCAAGGCTTCGCGCCCTCGTGCAGCGATACCATTTTGCGCTGGTTGAATTTGAGGGGCATGACGAAGATCCCGCTTTTCTTTATCGTCACCAGAGTCACCTCACTGCGAAAGGTTGGATCTATTACAACCGCGCCCTTGATGATTTCTTTCATGGGCGTGTCCCCCGGAGCTGATCAGAGCGACACCTGCTGCAATTGTTGGAGGCTCTGTCCCGACTCGAGCTTATGTAGGGTAATATCCTACACGATCTTTATACTCTGACTTACATGCGGGGCTTTACTCGCAAGCATAGTCTGGAGTCAGCATGGGCTCCGCCCGAACCAGCACACCACATTTGTTTTCAGCCGTTATCGCCGTCGGCGTCGCTGCGACGATTTTGTTCGCTGGCTGGACGGCCGCGATTCACCTTGAACGACGCACCCTCGGGTGGACTGCGCCGCAGCAATTTCAGCTCAAAAACCAGGGGATGGTCTTTCAACGGACCGCTGCGCGTGCGAGGAGGGTCTTGCCGCTTTACGGTAGCTCGGAGTTAATAATCGGAGTCCCGGATAGGGCGAACAAATTCTTTCAAAACGCACCCACAGGGTTTCAAGTGTCGGCAGTCGGCACCGTTGGAGCGACGTCGCTAATCATTTTGCAAAAGATCGCAGCTCTTGGATCGGACCTGCGCGGCAGAAAGCTTGCGGTATCGATTTCGCCTGTCTGGTTTCTGATGCCCGCTACGAGGGTCGATTGGTACGAAGGTAATTTCTCGTTGTTGGCGGCGAGCGAACTGACGTTCGGCAGCACCGTCGATTTCGAACTGAAGCGAGATATTGCTTCACGCATGCTGCAGTTTCCAGGCACGCTCGAAAAGAGTCCTTTGCTCGAGTTTGCGCTGCGGCGACTCTCCTCCGGAAATTGGTTCGACCGACTGATTTTCTGCGCGATCCTGCCGTTAGGAAAAATATACATGGCCGGCTTGGAGTTGCAGGACCACTTTTCGGCAGTCGCTCATATCCTGTACGCAACTAAGCCTGCTCCCGCACTGCAGCGGCAAAGGCCGGATCGGCCGACGCCCGTCGCAAAAGCGAGCGAAGCCAAAATTTACGCACAAGCCAAGGTCGAAAATGCGCCTGCGAACGGTGAATCCATAGCGCCTGGTCGTCTTGATTCCCGGTTTCGTAACCGCATGAATGCGGCACCTGAATGGGCCGACTTAGAGTTGCTATTGCGCGCTCTGGCCAAGGTTCACGCCCGCCCACTCCTTCTCAGTATGCCGATGGATGGACGCTTTTATGATCAGCAGGGATATTCTCGGTTGGCGCGCGAGAATTATTACCAAAAAATGCGCGCCCTCGCACAGCGATACAATTTTACGCTCATCGAGTTTGAAGACCACGACGAGGATCCAGCGTTTCTTGACGCTAAGCATACGCACCTAACGCAGGAAGGCTGGCTGTTTTACAATCGTGCTCTTAACGATTTTTTTCATGGACGCGTCCCAGGGAGTTGATTGATTGTCGATCGTCTATTGCCCGATCCGCACGATCGTAATGCTCCACGCTATTTATCTGTTATGAATGCCGGCTTTCACGAAAAAGTGTTGCAACTGGTGGCGTCGGTTGCCGAAACCGATGAGGTCCTCGCCAACCTCGAGCTACCTCTTTACGAATGCCAGCTCTTGGATTCTATCAAGACGGTGGAGTTGATGATAAGAATCGAGGAGGAATTCGGTCTCAAGATTTCCCCGGCGGAATTCGAGCGCGAAAATTGGGGGACGCCGCGCAGGATCATCGCTGACCTTGAGAAAAGGATGCGGGTGAACGCGTGAGCTGGATCAGGGCACATCCGGCGCTCTGGCGGGCGCTGCTGATTCTGTATTACCTTGCTATTATTGCGGGCTTAATTGCGATCTACGGTCGAGGCAACTTTTCCACGCCGCCGTTTGTCTATCAGGGTTTTTGAGTGAATCTCATCGAGCAAATCGATCATTGGGCTCTAACGGCTCCGAATGCGATCGCACACATCAGCGGAGATAAGAGGCTGACTTATGGCGAGCTCCGCCGCCGTTCAGATGCCCTCGCTGCCCATCTAACAGAACGTTTTGGCAATAATCGCTCTCCCATTGCGGTGCTCGGGCATCGGGAGCCTCAAATGCTCATCGCGTTTCTCGGAGCGGTAAAATCCGGCAGGCCCTACGTTCCGCTCGACACAGTATTGCCTCAACAACGCATCGACAAAATTCTGGCAATCTCGCGCCCTGCATTGCTTCTCTCGCCGGAAGACGTCACGAAACTTTCCAGCTCTGCCCCGTTTGTTCCTGCTACGCGCGTGCAACGCGACGACCCATTTTACATTTTGTTCACCAGCGGCAGCACTGGCGAACCGAAAGGCGTTATCATTACACTTGGGTGTCTGGAGCACTTCGTCGCGTGGATGCTTAGGGAACAGAAGTTCGTCCCTCTCGGCGAGACCTTTTTGAACACGGCGCCCTTTTCATTCGATCTCTCTGTGATGGATTTGTATTGCAGCCTTACCACGGGAAGCACGCTATTCAGCATAAGCCGCGATTTGGTTGCGAATCCGAAAATGCTTTATCGCGCGCTTGGAAATTCAGGCTCTACGACGTGGGTTTCTACGCCATCGTTTGCACAAATGTGCCTGGTTGAAGAGAAATTTTCGGAAGGAATGCTTCCACGCATTCGGCGTTTTCTTTTTTGCGGTGAAACACTTGCCGCGCAAACTGCGGCTCGTTTGCTTGAGCGTTTTCCGCGAGCCCAAGTGTGGAACATGTATGGTCCGACGGAGGCAACGGTGGCCACCACTTCCGTACGAATAGACCGTTCAATTTTGGAAAAGTATTCAGCGTTACCAGTGGGACGCGCGATGCCTGGGACCGACGTTTTCGTTGTGAATAGAGCTGGCGAAACTTTGCCAGCAAACGAGCAGGGCGAAATTGTCATCGCGGGGCCGAATGTTAGCCTCGGTTATCTTGGACGCACCGACCTTACCGAAGCCGTCTTCTTTGATCATTTCGGTCGACGCGCTTATCGAACTGGCGACCAGGGCCGGTTTCATGACGGTTTCCTTTTTTTTGAGGGCCGGATGGATTCGCAGCTCAAGCTCAGCGGTTACCGCATCGAACCTGGCGATGTCGAAGCAAACCTTCTGGCCTTGCCCTCTGTAAGAGAGGCAGTAGTAACACCGGTGATCAAGAACGGCGCGGCCCAATCGCTCGCCGCTTTCGTAGTGCTAAGCGGCCAAACTGAGAGATCACATTTCGAATTAACACAATCGCTGCGACGGCAGCTAGCTGAGCGGCTGCCAGTGTACATGTTGCCGCGCAAATTTGTTTTTCGCGATGTTTTTCCGCTGACGGCGAACGGCAAAGTCGATCGAGCGCGGCTGGCCCAGTCGCTGTGATTCCATACGCCGATTTTACCTATTTTGGACTGCTGCTTTACGCGGCAGTTCCGACGCTCATTCTGGGGCTGTTTGGCAAAGCCGGCTGGCGGTGGGCGGCCCTCGTCACTGCCGGGATGCTCCTCGTGCAGTATCACGGGTTGTTAAACATTCGGCCCCATTTCCCGGTCCGCGAGATCTGGATCGTCATCGGTTTCGCCGTCTGGCAATGGGCAACAGTCTCCGTATTCGCAAAAAGCGGGGCACGCGGCGGCTGGCCGTTCTATGTTGCGGTTGCGGCAAGTCTGCTTCCGATTGCCGCGTCCAAATTTTTTCCGGTCGCGTCGCCGGGGAGCGAGTTTGGTTTTCTTGGAATTTCCTACATCACGTTTCGGGCATTGGATGTCGTATTTTGCTTGCGCGATAAAGTCATCGCCCTCCCCGGAACGCTCGATTTCCTGATGTTCCTTTTTTTCTTTCCAACGATTTCAGCGGGTCCGATTGACCGTTACCAACGTTTCGCAGCCGATTGGAGAAAGACCCGAACCCGCGCTGAATTTCTTGTCGATCTCGATGGCGCGGTGTATCGCATTTTTCGGGGGTTTCTTTACAAATTCATTCTCGCCGCGCTCATTAAACAATACTGGCTGGAGCGAGCTGCCAGCAGTGGGAGTTTCACAGCGTTGGTCAGCTACATGTATGCGTACAGCTTCTACTTGTTTTTTGATTTCGCCGGCTACAGCGCTTTTGCCATTGCCCTGAGTTATCTTTTCGGCGTCCATACTCCTGAAAACTTCGACCGACCGTTTCTCGCCCGGAACATCCGCGATTTCTGGAATCGCTGGCACATCACTCTCTCATTTTGGTTTCGCGACCACGTTTACATGCGCTTTCTCTACGCGGCGATGCGCGGCAAATGGTTTGCGCACAAGGAAGTCGCTCCGATCGCAGGCTATTTTTTAGCCTTCGGACTGATGGGCCTGTGGCACGGCCCCGAGCTTCATTACATCGCTTACGGATTTTATCAGGCGGTGTTGCTCTCTGCGTTCCACATTTTTTCCCGCTGGAATAAGGTGCACAGCTATTGGCGCGACGGTCTGGCCTCGCGGGTCGTGGCTATCTTCATCACGTTTCAATTTGTTTGCTTCGGCTTGCTGATTTTTTCAGGCCGCATTGGGGCCGCCCCCCTCCCTCATTTTGCCAGCAAGATCGATCACACTGACTGCGCAGCGATTTCTGGCTGGATTTGGGACAAAAACGATGTGGATGCCGAGGCCCATGTTGAACTTTGGGATGGTGATCAGTATGTCATATCGTTCCCGGCGAATCAGTTTCGGGAGGATCTCCGGGATGCCGGTTACGGAAACGGCCGGCATGCCTTTAATATTCCGACTCCGCCGCAACTTAGAGACCAACGTCCACACACAATCCATCTTCGCGTCGCCGGCACAAAGCAGGAGCTAACCGATTCACCTAGAGTAATTCGCTGCCAATAACGGGACCAGTCCCGGGAGGCCCTTTGAGAGTTAACGATCCGAGAGCGACTAATGAACCTCCTTGGGCGCTTTAACGCTTTAACGATTCAACAGGGCGAAGCCATTCGTCATTTGACCGGGATACTGCCTTTCTTAGCTGACGCGTCTGCTTGCGGTGCGATCTCGTATTCTGGCTTGGGCGTACCCATTAGCCAGTGATCGAACCAGCCAACGATATGCTCCATGCGCTCGACACGGTGCCACGGCTGACCGGAACGCGAGAGCTCGTGCGATTCATTAGGGAAACGCACCATAACGGTCGGAATCTTGCGAAATTTTAGCGCACGAAACATTTGTTCACCGCCAGCGCCCGGCGGCGTCCGGTAATCCGCTTCCCCGAGGATAAACATCATCGGCGTCGTGACATTCTTGATGTAATTGATCGGCGAACGCGCTCGATACTCTTGCGGGTCTTCAAATGGGGGTACTTTGAACCACGTCGCCTGGAAGAGTGTGAAGTCCCCCGAATACCACCAATCTTCCCAACTGGCGATGTCGCGTTGCGCTACTGCCGCTGCAAAGCGGTTGGTTTGGCCTACGACCCAGTTAGTCAGCAGGCCACCGCCGCTACCGCCGGTCACGCCAAGCTTTTTCTCTTCGATGTAACCACGTTTGATCGCGTCATCCACGCCGGCCATCAGGTCTTTGTAGTCGTCCCCTGGGTAATGATACTGAATGATATTTCCAAATTCCTGGCCGTAAGTGGTGCTCCCGCGTGGGTTCGGATAAAGCACCACGTAACCCTTGGCTGCCATCCACTGGAATTCGTGATCGAAAATATTGCCGTACGCGACGTGCGGTCCGCCATGAATGTTCAGGATCAAGGGATATTTTTTGTGCTCATCGAAGTTCGGCGGCTTCTGCAACCAGGCTTGGATGTGCTTGCCGTCAAAGCTGTCGTACCAAATCTCTTCCGGCTCGGTTAGGTTTAACTTTGAGAACAGTTCGTCATTGACATGCGTCAATTGCGTGGGCGTCGCGCCAGGGGTGGCGCGGTCCAGGACAAAAAGATCATTGATGCGAGTTGGTGTCGAAACGACGTAGATCAATTTCGAGGCGTCAGGCAACGCGCGAAAACTCATCACCCCCTGGTTTCCAGAAGTTAGATCGTGCACACCAGCCCTGCCGAGATCCGCGTCCTGGGCTACAGGCAGATCGAACAGCGCGAGATTTGCTTTCCCTTCCTTCGTGTAAACGGCGATGAGGCCTTTGCCATCTGGCGTCCAGATCGCCTTGTTTTGTCCACCTGCCCGCGGCGGCGCGCTGTCCCCAATCACAAAACCGGGCACATCGAAATCAAAGTTCGCGGTCAGATTGCGCGGCTTTGCGTTTGGCAAAAGATCGAGGACCCAGAGATCGGGCTGCGTGTATGAGTTGATCGGTCGTGTGGTTGATGCGGTAAACGCGACCTGTTTCCCATCGGGGCTGAGCGACAGCGCGCCTCCGCCGGGGCCAAAACCCCCGATCTGTAAATCAATCGTTGTGATTTTTACTGGTTCGCCGCCGGCTGCCGCCACCGAATAAAGATCAGTCTTTGGCAGCTCGTAGTACGGTTCGTCATTCCGGTCCGATGTGAAATAAATCTGCGAACCGTCCTTGGACCAGGTCGCGCTATCTTCATCAAATCGGCCTGTAGTGAGCTGGCGTGGTTTTACTTTTTCGTCAGCGCTGTGGGGCGCGGCCACAAGCCAAATATGTGTGGGATGCTTGGGATCGATGTAGCTTTCATTATCCTGGCGATAGATGGCGCGCGTGACGACGCGAACATCGCTCTCGTGCTCATCTGCGCTTGCGGGAGCATTCCCACTGCCCATTTTTTTTGATTCTTCTTCTTTTGATTTTTTCTTTTCCTGCTTGGCCAGGTCTTCCGCGTTTGTCTCGCTCGTGAACGCGATTGTTTTTCCATCCGGTGCCCAGCTTGGATTCGCTGCGCCTTTCGGTAGATCAGTAAAGGCAAATGAATCGCCGCCTGTCATCGAGAGGATCGCCAGTTGTGGCGGCTCGGGCTTGCCATTCTTTTCAGTCGCGCGCAGAAAGAGCAAAAATTTTCCATCCGGCGACCACCGAGGGACGGAATCGTGATCGCCTTTTGTTAATTGATGAGGCTCTTCGCCGCCTGCGATTGGCACACTCCAGATGGACGTATTGTAACCTTCCTTCTTCTCATTAACCGTTACGCGCACAAAGGCCGCGTGTGATCCATCCGGCGAAACTTGCGGGTCTCCGATCCATACGAAATCGAACAGATCTTTTTCGGTGATGTTGCGCTTCTCGGTGGACGCAGTGCTGGTTGCTGCGATGAGAGCGATAAAAATTATGAAGCACGAATGACGAATCACGAATGAATGACGAAATCCGAAGCCCCAAGTGCAAGATCGAGATTGTTTCGTCATTTGCTCATTCGGGCTTCCTTCGTCATTCTCGTCACATATGAGCGATGACATTGTCACCGAACTGCGAACACTTGATCTCCGTCGCTCCCTCCATCAGCCGTGCGAAATCGTAAGTAACGCGTTTGCTCGCAATCGCGCCCTTTAAACCTTTCAGAATTAGCTCGGCCGCTTCTGTCCAGCCCATGTAACGGAACATCATTTCGCCTGAAAGAATCACCGAGCCGGGATTGACCTTGTCCTGGTTGGTATATTTTGGCGCTGTGCCGTGGGTCGCTTCGAATACCGCGTGACCGGTGATGTAATTGATATTTCCTCCGGGTGCGATTCCGATTCCGCCCACCTGCGCGGCGAGCGCGTCGCTCAGGTAATCGCCATTGAGATTGAGTGTGGCGATCACGTCATAATCTGCGGGGCGCAACAGGAATTGCTGAAGCGCGTTGTCGGCGATGGCGTCGTTGATCACGATGCCCGCGCCCGGTTTGCCCATGGGAATCTCGCACCAGGGACCGCCACCAATCTCTTTCGCGCCGAAATATTGCTTTGCTACTTCATATCCCCAGTCGCGGAACGCCCCCTCCGTGAATTTCATGATGTTGCCCTTATGAACCAGCGTCACGCTCTTGCGGCGGTTCGCAATGGCATAAGAGATCGCGCTGTGCACCAGGCGCACGGTGCCGGATCGACTGACCGGTTTGATTCCGATTCCAACGCAAACGTCGTCCCTTTCCGGTGCGCCAACTTTTTTCCAAAAATCCGACGCTTTCTGTTTTGTTCCGAAGCGAATCTTCTCGAATTGCTGCGGAAACTCTTTTTTTAGAAAATCGAGAACCTTTTGCGCATCCGGCGTCCCGGCGGCGAATTCAATGCCTGCGTAGATGTCCTCCGTGTTTTCGCGGAAGATGACCATGTTAACTTTTTCCGGATGCTTGAGGGGCGAGGGGACACCATTGAAGTACTGTATGGGCCTCAGACACACGAAAAGATCGAGGAGCTGCCGCAACGCCACGTTGAGAGAACGGATGCCGCCTCCCACTGGCGTGGTCAGCGGACCTTTGATTCCCACGTGGTATTCGCGGAACGCTTCTACTGTATCCTCCGGCAGCCATTCACCGAATTTGTCCTTTGCTGTCTGGCCGGCGAACACCTCAAACCATGCGATCTTTTTTCTGCCGCTGTATGCTTTTTCGACTGCGGCATCGAACACACGCTCACTCGCGGCCCAGATGTCCGGCCCGGTTCCGTCTCCGCGGATAAACGGAATGACCGGTTGATCCGGGACATTCAGTGTATCGGTTCTGGTAATCTTTTCACCTGCAGGCGGAGCGACATCTTTATATGGCATAAGGGGCAAACTCTAGAGGCGGCTGTCCTCAGCCGCAACAGAAGTCAAACCTCCGCGGCCTGTCGTCCATGGTCATTCGAAACCGTTCGATTTGCAGTCTCAATTTACCGACACATTGGTCAAAAAGGGCGGGCGCTGGCGTTTGTTCGCCGGCCATGTCTCAAAGTTGCCGGCGAAAGAAAATAAGTCGCGACTTGCAGAACCCAATCTTGCAAGTCGCGCGATTGGCTTGCCTGACGGCAACAACGGTTTCGAGGGAGAAATTGCCGCGCGAGGATTAGCCCCGATCTTGCAGTTTGCTTTGCTTCGAGCAGCTGGGCATCTTCATCTACGTGAGCCAGAAAGAAATTGTGCTGGATGTCATTAATCAGTTGCCCGATGAAGTTTCTTTAGAGCAAATCGCCGAGAAGATCGAATTTCTTGCGGCAATTCAAAAAGGGATGGATCAACTCGACGGTGGCGAGGGCGTCCCGCATGACGAAGTCAAGCGACAGCTCGCCACATGGCTTGCAAGCTGATTTGGTCGCCTGCGGCTCGCGACGATCTGCGCGACATCGTTCGTTTTATCGCCCGCGATAATCCGCGTCGCGCGGAATCCTTCGGATATGAATTGATGACACGAACAGACATTTTGCACGATCATCCGGAAGCAGGTCGTATCGTTCCAGAATACCGCAATCCCAGAGTCCGAGAGATCATCTATCCACCATATCGCATCGTCTATCGTCCTCGATATTGAGCAACAATTGGTACAGATCGCCCGCGTGTGGCACGCTGCGCGTGGCACTCCGTTAGTTTGACCTCCGCTCCACCCATGCTCGGCCGCCATGCTGTAGCCTTGCGCAGAGGCTGGCCTCTGCTATAATCCGCGTTCCTCCTCACTCCCATGTTTCCCCGGGAAGCCAGCAAGCGGCGCTGTAGCGGCGGCTGTGTCA
>Ga0209154_1001976_pt1 | contig 11738 bp, 15 predicted proteins | sample GraSoiAngelo_121_FD_185878 | JGI IMG/M metagenome (GOLD analysis project Ga0209154, IMG submission 185878) | Grasslands soil microbial communities from the Angelo Coastal Reserve, California, USA - 14_0919_12_20cm (SPAdes) (version 2) | ecosystem: Environmental > Terrestrial > Soil > Grasslands ... | reverse complement strand
ATGAACTACTAGGTACGAGTCGACGATACCACTTACGGTATTGACTGTTGTTAATGCGTTGCCGGGGTTGGTTATGTTGAGGAAGAATCTGAAAGTCCCATCGGGATACTGTGTTGTTAGCGTGTAGTTGAGTAGTTTTGATGAGGATGTGAGGATGTTGTACCAAGCGCTGCTGGAGCATGATCTAAGATCGTTTGCTATCGAGAGCATGTGAAAGGCGCCCGTCGGGTACAGTCCATCTCCATTGTCCGGAAGGGAAAAGTTCCCGTTAGACTGGAGATACAGGCTAGTGAGGTAAGACTCGGCCCGGTACGCCGAGTATGCATAGGTCAGATTGTTGTGGAGGTAGACGCTTGAGTCTAGATCTCTCGCGAAATCCTCTACAAGGTAGGATTTGAAGGCGTTGACCGTGACGATGTTACCGTCTGACCGCTGTCTCTTGACAAGCTGGTTCGCGAGACCTGTCTCTAGTGTCTGATAGGATTGGCTGAGAGAATTGCCTTGGAGCCTGAAGTAGCTGTCAGTGTAAGTGATTGGCTTGAGAAAGCGGAGAAGCTTGGCAAAGTCGATGAGTGGGTCTGCGGCTGCTGATGTGGCCCCCGTCTGGTTGTAGTTTGTGCTCAGGTCTTGGACTGCTGTTGTGTAGTCTGAGGCCGGGGGTAGCGTAGATCCGCTATAGTATGCGAACCAGACAGCATTCGAGAGGGTCCAGGCGACCGTGTCGAAATAGTCGCTTCTGGAAGGCAGGTTGAGATGCATGTTCTGGGTGACGTTGATCAGGTCTGACCTTGCGGTCGGGTCGAGCGTTAGCCCATAGGTTCTTGACAGGAATTTCTGCGCGTCGAGGTGTACTTGGAACTGTGTATTGAGGTTTGCAGGGGACCATATTCCGTAGTTGATAAAGGACGGATTCTGAAGCAGAATGTGTTCTGCCTTGGTCATGTTCTGGATAAGTGTCCTGGTCATTGAGTTGCCGATTTCTAGTTGTAGATATGTCATAGTTCTGCCTACCAGGGATGTTGCCCAGAGTTTGTTCGAGGTCCCTTGAAGCGTCGCGGTGCCATTAGGAAGAACTCTTGACTCGGCCCATGTGAGCACTTGTCTCATTGAGGCGTTGATCGCGGCGGTGTTCAAGGTGGGAGGATTTATCGGGATCGCTGCGGCCGAGGATTGGGACCCGGGAAAGGTGTTAGAGGCAAGTGGGGTGCTCGACAAGATGATCCCGATTAGGAGGAAGACTGGCATTCGAGCCAAGGAAGCTCTAGACCCCATTCTACACGTCTCCTCTCGAGCGCGTTTTGATCGCTCGATAAGTGATAATTGTTACCGTTTAGTCAAGTTGTTGCAGACTTCCCAATAACGACCTTGCGAAGATAGCATTCGTGCTAGGAATGACGTTTGTCTTCGTTCCGATAGACGCTATCTTGGAGATAAGCGGAGATGTCGGAGTCTTGAACTTGGAATGGGATTCGGCCAGCCTCTTAGGCTACCCCGGCTGGTAATTACTTCTTCGCGTTTTTCTTCTTAATCGGCTTGGCCTTAATGGACTTTTTTTCCGCAACCGCTTTCTCTTTGCGGTTGGGTTGCCCTTTACCCTTAGTGATGAGGGTCCGCAGGCTACTGTTAACATAGCCGCCCCATGCGTTTGAACAGGCATCGTAGCACTCGACTTCGGGAATTAGTCCTACGTGAGCGAAGCGGACTTCGGTTTTGTCACCTTTTTTACCGATTTCAAAAGTGATTTTTGTGCCGTTCCACTCGGTTTTGTCTTCAATAAAATTGAGGTAGCTGTCTAAAACAAGCCAAACGACTTTCTTGCCAGGAACTAGTTCTGCTATCTTCTGTTTCGAATAGTGAACGTCCTTGTAGCGATACGTCCACTCATCGCCGAGTTTGTTGGTGCTGCCTTCAATGTTCCCTGACCACCATCCACGAACATCGTTGATAGCAGCGAAAACTTCCTCCGGAGTCTGGTCTACGGTAAAGGCAGTAGAGTAATTTTGCGACTTCACGATATTTCCTCCGAAGCTAAATAATTGTCTAGCGGTTTTTAAGTGTTCTCGCCCGCGGGTCGCGGAGCGACCGCCAATAACCGGAAAAGTGAACGAGTGGGTCACCGCTGACGCGGTTAGTGTCCTCGCGGCAGCGGGACGGCTTGAACTTTAGGACCATATCCTCCTCATGACCCCGATGCCGCGACGGTGAGTGGGATTTTCTGTAACGGTTCCAAACAAGTTGTCTGGGTCGTGGCTTGACTAACGTACCGAATGGATAGCGGGACCATAGCTTGTCGGGGTCAGTATTCGATCCTGGATTTCTCCGACAAGGTCGCCGTGTCGAGCATTGGTGGTTTTCTTGATCTCTTTCCATTCTGCGTCGGACCTGAACTGTTCCCAGGCGTGTCGCATTGTCTTTTCATCCGGCCAGGCGAGTAGGTAGACGAACTCTGTCCTGTCTCCCAGCTTTGTCTCCCACGTGCCGAGGATGTTGAACCCGTAGGATCGCATGATCCGCCAGGCGTGGTCGCGGAACCTGTTGTGAAACGCTTCCATGTTCTGTTCGAAAATCTCATAGATCCTAAGCTGATGAATCATATCCCTCTCATCACGACCGATTAGTCATGACGGGCGATCTCTTTTCTGTTACGATGCGGATGCCTCCTATCCATCTGCGAGGCATCACAAGTGAAGTTTAGCATTGAGCTACCAGTCCAGTTTCGGGACATCGACGTAATGGGCCACGTCAACCACGCGACGTATCTCCAATACATGGAGACCACGCGTGTCGAGCTTGCAAGAAGCCTCGGACAGGTAAAGAAAGGGTTCCGTTCCAGTTTCATCCTCGCTTCGGCTCGCTGCGAGTTCAAGAAACCGATCACAGACGAACGCCGCATAACCGTCACGGTATGGGTTAGCCGGATAGGAGATCGCTCATGGGACCTCGACTATTCTATCCACGGACCCAGACGAGTAGAGTACGCCGTCGGTAGGACCACGCAGGTAGCCTACGACTACAAAACCAGATCAGCGGTTCAGATCTCCAGAAAACTGAAGAGAGATTTAGTGAAGCATCTTGGAACGCCCCTCAAGTTCAGAGAGACAGGCTAAAGCCCGCCCACCAGAGCTAGGCCTTTAGATTGAAGCTTGAGAACCGTAGAGTCAAGTGCCAAGCTCCATCAGTAACAACAAGAGTCCATCTCTGACTAGGCGTTACCTGTGACGGGTGCAGAGTTTGAGATCATGTTATCCGTGATTCACATTTGCTCAGGGCCTTGGCTATGAAGTGAACATGAAACGTGTGGCAAGCCAGGCTAAGAATCCCATGAGGCCACCAAACAAAGCACCGCTCACCGCCATCGCAATAATCAGAGATAATCGACTTTTTGCCCTTACCACTGATCCTAAGCCGAGTCCGATGAGCGTCCAGCCAAGGCCTGCAAGAAAAGCCAGCTTGTTCGCGAGCGGGTCGTTCTCGGGCGACACGGCAGAATGGGCCGGGGAAGACAGCCAGGAGAAGAAAACAACAACACTGGATGCAATGGCTACCAGACCCGCAGTTAGTAGAATGATAGAACGAAGCCTAGACACTGCTACGAAAAACAACTAAACGACTGGGGGGAAGCGCTCCTCAACAATATCTCTTGCCCTTCTGTCATTATGAAAATGGACGATTACCTGTGGCGGCTCCAGGGTTTGCGCTCGACAAGCTCCACGTGCCCCTTACGGTCTTTCGAGAAAACAAGAACACAACCACAAGAAATCTTCTCGTTCCGTTGAGTGATCTTGGGCTCGCTCAAAGACCCCGTCAAAGAAAAGAGCCAGTCAGGGTCGAATGTAAGCAGAGCTATCCAACAGAGCAAAAACCCTCGTACTCACGCCTAGAGACTGTCAACAAAACAAGGGTCGAAAGTGATGCCGCCAGCAATCTTTTTTTCTTGGGAGGACAATAGAGGAATATCGGGTACCCGTTGGATAGAGCCAAAGCTCTCGGTATCATGGTTAAGGGATTCACCCTTTTCGCTCTCTATCTGGGCCTAGCAAACTTGTTCTTCTTGCTCAATATCGTATCTCTGCCTTTGGGAGCGACTATCAACAATTTCTTGCTTCCACTAGTCGCCATTGATATCGCGATTCTGAATCTGTACGCGATGTATAGACGCCGCCAAGTCCCCAGGACAAAGTGAAGATGCGAGCCCAAACTCTCAGGTTTGTAGTCGTAGCCTTCTATCTCTTACTCCTAATCTACTTAGGAATTAGCATGGCCATCCCAAACACTTCTCTGGGCTTGAAAGCAGGAGATGTCCCCGATGGTTGGTGGCTCATCATAATTATCGCCCTCTTGCCTGTTCCGATGCTCACTGTGGTTGCCGCAGAAAAACGACAGCGGAAGCTTGAGAGCCAGAAAATCATGGGGACATAGTGAGACGCAAACTAGAACTCTTAGGCTCGTGCTTATTCCGCCAACAATCCTCGTTTTCTATGCATGGCTCGCGATATTCCTCGGTGAAAACGCGATATATTTGCCGCTGTCGGTCCAAATTAATGCCCTAAACTCATGGCTGGGAAACCTTGAGTGGCTGTTCCTATACCTGTGGGGTGTAGGATTGTTGTATATCACCAGTGGAGAGAAGCTAAGTGAAAGACGGCGGAAGCTGAAAGGATCGAACCTTGGCGGACAGCCTTCTGCCAAGACAAACAAAACAAATTGATTTCCAAACGATTAATTGAATGAAGAACTCTGGGCAACAAGGACTTGAAGCGTCTTACTGGTAATGGTTTGTGTTCTACGCCGGTTGTTCCGTTTTGCCTGAATATGCTTCAAGGTTTGAGATTCTTTCTCGAACATTCGGTTTGCCAAGGTACAGTCCCCAAAGTGACCAGTCAGTCTGTCCCTCTCCAACTCCTCCTTGGTTCTGACTAGTCGCTATCTTGTTAAGCTTAGTCAGGAAGGCGGTCGCTGAGACTAGGTCCGCCGCCCTTCTATCGGCAATCAACCTGACCCTTCTTGTGTAGAGAAGCGCGACTACTAGAGCCGCGAGCGGGAAGATTCCGACTATTGGTAGGATGATGAGGTAGCCCAACTGGAAGAGAGCTATTCCGAGTAGCAGAAACGTAGCGACGCTCATGGCTAGCCCTCTCAACATTCTCTTGCGAAGTTTCTTCGAGGAGATCAGAGAAGATGCTATGAGTGGTCTCCAATCATCCGGTTCCAGCACTCCCTTCACTCTTTCAGATAGAGTAACGCACCGGTGCTCGATGAGGCACTCATCATGTGGAAATTCAGCTCCTCGTCTCCTCCTCGAGTCGAGGGATTCCCAAGACACGAAGGTGGGCTTGCAGTCTGAAATGTCGAGTTGTAAGCATAGCTCTCCGGTAATATCGAGAATTCGCTGATCTAGTTCTGGGACAATTCGCCGCATGGTCAAGGCGACTGCTCTCCAAGAACCTCTAGAATAGTTGATTCCTCGCTCCGCGAAACCCGTGTCGATACGTCAAAGTCCAGATACCCCATTGGGCAAGGACTTTTCAAAGAATAGAACATAGATCGACAGCGAAGATCGGATTTGAATATTTACTTCCTCGCCGTGGGATCTGCAACTCTCCTTGCTAGCGCTGTCGTCATAAGTCCCTACTCACAGTTTGGAGCATACCTGAGAAGAACTGGGCGGCCGGTAGTCCGCTATATGAAGCCCATCGTAGCTATTGGTCTCGCCCTCATCGCCATAGGATTAGCGCTTCCCAGTTGAAGAGCGATAGATCATGCTGGCTGGTCTCGTCCTCTCTCATCTCTTCAATCTCCAGCGTTCTTCAGCAATCCTTTTTTCTCGGCTGTCTCAAGCTATCTCATTATTCTAAGACTGTGAGCAAGACAAAATGCGAGTGCGTTCCTTTGTGATTGGTGTAGTCGCATTGGTCGTCGGCGGGTCGTTTCTGGGTTATCTGCCATTAGACCCAATCTGGGGTTTCGTGTTGATAGTATCGGTCGGGATATTCTGGCTTGTGGACAAAGAGAAGGAGCTGCCACAGTCGCCCGAGTTAAGCGAGCCCTTGAACACGAGAGACACTACCAGAGTTATTGCGTTCTTCATTTTCTTGATAGTGATTGGGCCATTCAACCTATTACCATACTTGATGGCGATTGGCTACTCTTCTGGAACAATTGCCATGCTCATTACATTCGATGCCTGCCTCTTCATAATCATAGTCGTAGGGGTTCTGTCTGAACGCCGTAGGAAGAGAATCCGTAACAAAATTCAAAAGCTCTTAGAGGACAAGTCAGCCAGCAAAACCGGACTGTAAAGAGCACACCGCGTTCTTGATTAGCTGGACTCAGCCCTTCTATTCTTAGGATGATTCGAACAAGATGCCCAATTTGGGCTGTCGAGGTCGAGGCAACCCTCTACAGAGCTCATCGGGAAGCTTCGCATCCAGACTATGTAGAATGGGGTAGCTCAAGGTAAGACTCTTCATTTATGTTATCCTCCCCTCCTGGGTTTCACTATTCGTTGTGGATGCGTTATTCGGTCGATTTCTAACCCCGGATTTTCTTTTCGCTGGTGTTGTCGCATATGTACTCGGAACATTAATTGTCGCTATACTGGTAGAACGCAGGAAGATACGAGAGCTTAGAGCTGCTTGGAAGGAAACTCACCCGCTTTTCGAGGGGGCAACATAGACTTGAAGCGTCGAACTGGGAATTGGCGTGTCTTACAAATCCTCGCCACGATTAATCTGGCGGTCTGGATAGGGATAGTCGTCCTATTATGGTTGGGTCTTGCTTCTTTGAATAATCTGTCGATTGTTTTTCCTGCCGTCGCCATCTTGGTAATTACATTAGCCTATCTGAGGCTCTACCAAATGCCTCAGAAAAAAGAGTTCCGCACAACAGTGACGATTCCCGAGATGAATCGAATCGTTCCAGCAACCTTTTTTTTTCTCGGAAGCCATCTAATCCTCAGGAACCAAATGGCGAGTGACACGCTCGTCAAACGACTACTTTGGGTCTACAGCATCTTCATGCTATACTTGGTAGTGGCAAGTCTGCTGGGGGTTGTGGGTGTTGTGTATCTTCCCCTGCGTATGGACTTGCCCCCTGTGTATGGGCATGACGTATCTCTCTATCTTTTCCTTGTTTTGTATTGGACGGTAATTGCCCATCGCATCACGGTGAGACGCCAGAAAAAACGAGCACCTCCGACCAAACCGTGGTAAGTGATATGCATAGACCGGACCGAATTGGTGGCTTGGTCCTCACGTTCGCCGTGATCGCACTCTACATTGGCGTCGCGAACCTTCTAAACTCGTTAAGTCTAGCTTCTCTCCCGCTTGGGACAGTTGACGCACTCCCCATCATGGTAATTGATGTGGCTATCCTGAATCTGTACATCATCCGCCAGAGAAAGCGTGCCCAGAATTAGCGATCTCAGTGGAGACAATGACATCAGGGGACGTTTCGTCCGGCGCCGACGAGCTTAGTGGGCAAATGAGACCGTTGGTGCCAAGATGGCAACTGTTTGCGGGGTTCTTAGGGTTCCTTCTGTTGTTCCCAGCCGCCTACCCACCCGCGTTGGACGCCAACACCGTCTTCTTCGATGTTGTTCTACTAACGGGGTTAGCAGCGCTATTGGCCTATCTTCTTCGAAACAAGACTGTCAAGGTCAGGATCAGACCCGGAGAAAGATGCTTGCTCATCACTAGCGAGTGGGAGCCTAACGCGGGGCAACTTGTGCCCTTGAGGGTCCAGATGAAATCCGACAAGGTGATCGAGGTCGAAAGGAAGGGCAAACGTTGGGAAGTCAAACGGATCGAGCTGCAATTCACAAGTCAACAAGACGCGACCAAAGCGATAGGAATGCTCAAGCAAATATCTTCGGGGTCGGTTCTCCCCGGGAGTTAGAATCAAGGATTCTGCAGGTTCGCTATTCTCTTGGTTATGCTTGGATGGTCACCGTACTCAGGCCAATCATTCCCACGCGAAGCATCAAGCTCCCGCAGGACCTCAAGCTTCCGCAAGATCTCGATCAAGGATTGCGTCCCAATAACGAGTGCGGCTTGTCTGTCTGCTTTCAAGACGAGGCTCCTACTCAATCGTATAACATTGTAAGTGCCGAGAACAATAAGGACGATGACCCCGACGACAATGCCACCAACAAGCTCGTCAGAAGGATGCGGGAGGAACAAATAGGAGAATGCGAGAAACCCTAGGAACAATAGCAACCCGGGCAAGAGCCTGAACAACGCTCCGATGTTGTAGCTTTTCTTCAGTTGTCTGTAAAAGATCAGCGAAGGCGCAAGAATAGGGCCCCAATCTTCAGGGGCAACTCGTCCCTGTAGGATGGGAGAGATGATCAGCCTTGCACCTTGGAGGACAGGAAAATGTGGAGTGATGACTTTAACACCCCTAGAACCCGGATTCATGGCCTCCTGCCACGACACGGCTGTCGGAGAGAACCCGCTCAGACCTAGGGCGTCGCTGGTCCTACGTGCAGCCTCAAGAATCGTCTCAGTCTCAGATGACAATTAAGCTAGGTTCTCTCCCCAACAATCAATTCCAGTTAGGATCTTATGATAGTAGAGCTGTCCAACCGGACAAAAACCTCGTGCTCCTTCGCCTCGAAGACCGTTCCGCACGAAGAAGGATGTTGAGGAAATGCCGTTCGGAGAATAGAACATCCTGTTCTAAGCCGTAGAATTAACTTCGTCTGCAACCTATTCACATGTGAGCCTGGTTCCCCTTGGCTAATGCACGCCTCCTCCGGGTCTTGCTTGTGGCTTCCATATCCATTCTTGCCGCCCTCGGTGCTACGATAACGACACAAAACAGGGTGCCGACCGATCTGCCTTTCCAGCAGTCTCCATATTACACCCTAAACGCCGTTCCTGGATCACTCACTCTCATGCAGGGCTCGACAATTCAGTCGGTAATCACCATAACCAGCCTGAACGGGTTTTCAGAGACTACTCGGTGCGGCTCTGCCTGGTGGGGACACCTAGACCTTAGAGCCAGTGTCTCCCCTTCCACAACCCTTGGCCTTTTCGCCGTCGTGAGTCCGTCATGTCTCACCTTGAGATCAGGAGAGACCGCCACCGCAACCCTTGTCGTCAGCACAACAGGCCTAGAAGCTCCAGGTATCAACCATGTCATCGTAAGCGTCGGGTTTCGGGTGTCGCCGAGCGGTTGGTCCTCAGGGAGTTCTACAACCGTCTTAGTCCACATAATACCAGACGAACCCCAGACCTGATCGGTAGCAGCCGGCACAGGGAATTACAGACTTGGGATCCCTAGGTATGCTCAGGCTTGACCTATGGCGTACAGACTTCCATCGCCGCTCCCTACGTAGAGGGTTCCGTCAGAGCCGATGGCTGGGTCTGATAAAGAAAGGGTTGGACATGCGAATGTTGAGCATGCTATGGTAGGCTGTATCACGAAATTCCATGCCTGGGTGCCATCTGGATGACCGCATACAGGGTAGCGTTTCCGTAGCCGGAGGGTTCAGGGGCACAGCTACAGTAATGGTCGAACCAATCTCCAAAGTATAGAATCCCATTGGATCCCGTTCCTACAGAAGATTCTTGGACCATGCCATAGGAACAGCATGGATCCCCAGAGCCGCCTTCTGTCTCGGTAGGGAACCGCCACCTTGTGCTGCCGTCCTGCTTAATCGCGAAGAGCCTGCAGGTTTCTACCCGTGATGCTTCGTAGGTCAGAAACAGATTGGATTTTTTCGACCTTGACCAGTAATGCTCGGGGAGATCTAGTAAATTGTGGGAAGTTCTCGGAGACTTTCTTCGGCTGCTGCAAGAACTCTTTCAACATCCAGCTCGTCGTGTGCTGCAGAGATCATGATTCTCTCCATACCGTCAGGATGGAAGTAGACCCCTCTCTGCAGCATTAGGTTACGAAATGTCCTGAATCTCTCCGTGCTTACATTGAGCGTCTGTCGATAACCCGTTATCTTGCTGTCCTTGGTGAAGAACACCTGAAACATGGGACCAAGACCTTGAACGATCCCCTCGTGATCGTATCGTTCCATCAGTTCTCCTAGTCCCTCCATGACTCTCGCTCCGATAACGTGCATGCGCCTGAATGCCTCGTCATCGTTCCTAGTGAGCTCCCGCAACGTTGCGTTGGCCGCGGCAAGGCACATCGAATTCCCATTGTATGTTCCTCCGTAGCCGATTCGTCCGGGCCCAATCATGCCCATGACGTCTCTTCGTCCTGTGACCGCAGCGATCGGTGTTCCTCCTCCTAGCGCCTTCGCAAAGCAAGACAAATCGGGCTTTACGCCATAGAATTCTTGAGCGCCGCCAGGAGCTAGACGGAACCCGGTTAGAACCTCATCGAATATGAGGAGAACATCGTAGTTGTCAGCGATCTCTCTAACCGACTTGAGATAGTCCTCGTCCGGCAGAATCACGCCGGAGCTTCCGAGAACTGGTTCCATGATAATTGCTGCGAGGTCCGCTGAGTTTCTCTTGACGACCTTCTCTAAGGCAGTTGTATCGTTCCATTTTGCAATGACAACGGTCTTTGCTATCTCTTCTGGGATTCCGGGATAGAATGGAAGCTTCGAGGGCGATTCTTCTAGTCCAGCGATAACCGAGGGTGATTCGACACTGAAGAGCACGTAGTCGTGGTGTCCGTGATAGTGGCCTTCGAACTTGAGGAGGTTCTCCCTGCCCGTGAAGGCGCGAGCAATCCGGACGGCCTCCATTGTAGCCTCCGTCCCTGTGTTCGAGAAGCTGACCATCTCGGCGGAGGGAACCATCGACTGAACCTTCTTTGCAACCTCCACCTCCAACTCGGTAGTGGTCCCAAGCATGGAACCGTTTCGGAGCTGGTCGGTGACAGCGCTGACGATTGCTGGGTGAGCGTGTCCGAGGATTAGGGCACCGTAGGCGATTAGGAGGTCCACATACTCGTTCTCATCAAGGTCGCGAACTCGGGATCCCAGACCGTTCTTGAAGAGAATTGGAAATGGGTCGTGAGCGTGAACGCGGATATTCGAGGACGCCCCAGAGGGAAGGTGCTTTCTAGCTTCTTGGTATGTGGTGTAGGATCTGGAGAAGTTCGTGAGGAGGGGTAGTGAGGGACGGGCTATTCGTCGTTCGGCTTCGGCCCTTGCTTGGCTGAGGGCGTTCTCTGCTTCGAGCTTTGTGAACAACGGCTGACTCCTCCCATGTCTAATAGTCTATTCCTCTTGACGGGTATAAAAAGGTGTATTTTTTCGGTGTTTTTGTTAGGGTTTCGAACTTTTTATCCGTTGTACGTACTCGCGCTCCACAAAATCATCCGTCTGGAAACAACACAACTGTTTCTGCTCCTTCAGCGAGTCCTGACCAAGCCCATTATTGTAGGCGTTGGTTCCCATTCTCTAATCGCTGCAAGGGATGCTCATTCGAGAAATAATCTCGCAGCACCCGATGATGGATATAATGGGCCTGGGAGGCGAACCCCTCTGGTTCGCGTCCCATTGAGCCTCCTACCACCCGCTGATTGTCTTCGTCCTTTCGCCGTGCATCAGGGTCCGGTGGTATAGAGGAATATCTTGCCTACAATCTTCTCTCCTGCTTTTGAGGCGTGGCTGGATGATGCTATGTTGGACTCCGATATCTCGTTGATCAGGGTGTGGACATGCCTTGATTTGAGATAGATGAGCCTAGCTTGCAGATTGTCCCTCATTATGCCCATTCTCCTGAACTGTGGTTCAACGTAGAGGCCGTGGGACCTTGCCATTC
>Ga0209154_1001975_pt1 | contig 11740 bp, 14 predicted proteins | sample GraSoiAngelo_121_FD_185878 | JGI IMG/M metagenome (GOLD analysis project Ga0209154, IMG submission 185878) | Grasslands soil microbial communities from the Angelo Coastal Reserve, California, USA - 14_0919_12_20cm (SPAdes) (version 2) | ecosystem: Environmental > Terrestrial > Soil > Grasslands ... | reverse complement strand
TGGCAAGAAAATTGATCTTCTCGGGCGTGACGAAGTCGGCGGCGAAAACGAGGTCGCCCTCGTTCTCGCGCTGCTCGTCGTCCACCAGGATCACGATCTCGCCGGCGCGAATCGCCGAGACGATGCTGGTGATCGGGCTGATGGCAGCGGCCTCTCTGCGCATAGCCCGAATTTTATGCCTGTTTTACTCCTGCGTTTCGCCTTCCGCGCCGCCGGTCCTCTCGCGGATGCGCGCCGACTTGCCGGAGCGCGAGCGCAGGTAATAGAGCTTGGCGCGGCGCACGTCGCCTTTGCGCTTCACCTCGATCGAGGCGATCAGCGGCGAGTAGGTCTGGAACGTGCGCTCGACGCCCTCACCTGACGATATCTTGCGCACGATGAACGAGGAATTCAGTCCGCGGTTGCGCTTGGCGATCACCATGCCTTCGAACGCCTGGACGCGCTTTCTGTCGCCCTCGACGACGTTGACGTTCACCACCACGGTATCGCCCGGGGAGAAATCCGGCACGTTGCGGGCGAGCCGCTTGATCTCTTCTTGCTCGAGTGTCCGAATCAGATCCATGTCAGCCCCTGTACTCTTTCTGGAACTCCGAGAGCAGCTTCGTTTCCTCTTCGCTCAGCGGCCTCGCCGCCAGCAGATCGGGCCGCCTGAGCCAGGTCCGCCCCAGCGCCTGCTTCAGCCGCCAGCGCCGGATGTTCTCGTGGTGCCCCGAGAGCAGCTCCTCGGGCACTCGCGCGCCCTGGTAGACCTCGGGCCGCGTGTACTGCGGGCAGTCGAGAAGGCCCTGCGCGAAGGACTCCTCGAGCGCCGATTGTTCGTCGCCCAGCGCCCCCGGCAGCTGGCGCACCACCGCGTCGATCAGCGCCATTGCCGCGAGCTCGCCGCCCGAGAGCACGAAGTCCCCGAGCGACAGCTCCTCATCGACGCGCCGCGCCAGGAGCCGCTCATCGACGCCTTCGTAGCGGCCGCAAAGCAGCGTCAGCGCGCTTTGCTTCGCGAGCTCCATCACCTTGCGGTGATCGAGCCTACTGCCCTGCGGCGACAGGTAAATGGTTTTTCCATTTGCCCCGTTCTGCCTGGCTGCCTCGAGCGCCCTGTCCAGCGGCTCGGCCAGCATCACCATGCCGGGCCCGCCGCCGTACGGACGGTCGTCCACCGTCCGGTAGTGGTCGCTCGTGAAATCGCGCGGATTCCACGTCGCGAGGCGCCACAGTCCGGCCTGCAGCGCGCGGCTGGTGATGCCGCTCCCCGTCACCGCGGCGAGCGTCTCGGGGAACAGCGTCACCACGTCGAAGCGGATCACCAGTCCGCTTCCCAGGCGACTTCGATTCGCCGGTTCGGCAGATCGACGTTCTTCACCACCGCGGCGACCCACGGCAGCAAGCGCGTGCGCTCGCCTGCCAGTTCCATCACGTCGTGCGCGCCGTTCGTGAACAGGCGCCTCACGACCCCAAGCGCTTCGCCGCGCTCGTTCACGACCTCCAGACCCACCAGGTCCGCGAGGTAGTAATGTCCTTCGCCGGGCTCAGGCAGCGAGGCGCGCCGCACCGAGACCGCCGATCCCTTCAGCGCGAGAGCCTGCTCGCGCGTGTCGATTCCGGCGAGCTTACCCACCACTGCCGCACCGTGCAGCCTCGCCTCGCTGACGCGGTACGCCTCGGCCCCGATCCACCACTCTTTCGCGGCGGCGAGCGCCTCGCCCGCACCGCGCTCCGGTGAGAGCTTCACCCATCCGCGCACGCCGTAGGATCCGGCGACGCGCCCCATCGCTAACAGCTGCTCAGGCGGCCTTCTTTGCAAACTGCTTCACGAGCCGCGCCGCCGTGCCGGAGAGCTGCGCGCCCTGGCCGGTCCAGTGCTTCACGCGCTCCATGTCGACGCGCAGCGCCTCGCGCCCCTCGGGGGCCTTGGGGTCGTAGAATCCCAAGCGCTCCAGGAACTTTCCGCGCGCCGCACGCCGCGAATCGGCCACCACCAAGTGATAGAAAGGGCGCTTATTGGCGCCGCCTCGCTGCAGTCGAATCACCACCATGGGGAATGCTCCGCGACCCGCGAAAAGGCGCGGATTATACGGGAGAAATCAGGCCTTTGGGAAGAATCTGTGCTACCGTAATCATAACAATGCACCATCCCCACGCGACCGACGAAGTCATCGATCTCATCGCCAGCATCGAAATCCAGCGGCAGGAAATGGAAAGCCGCAGCGGCCTCGAGCAATCCCGCAGCTTCGCCCTCACCCGTCTGCAGGAGGCGCTCGCCGGCGAGCAGCTGCCCGAAAACCTCGAAGCCCTTAACCAGGCCATTCGGCGCGTCCAGACGCTGGGCAAGCGCGGCAGCCCGCAGCAGGGCCAGGGTGACAACTCGGGCCGAGCGCGCCAGGGCGGCAAGTCGTGGCGCGGCGCGCCGCCCCATGCGCGCGGCCCGCGCGGCCGCAAGAACCCCGGGCGGCGCACCGGGCGCTAGCTCTAGCGCAGGCCGGGCAACATGCCCTTCATGTTGCGCAGCATGCGCGCCATGTTTGCGCCTTTCATCATCTTCATCATCTTCTGCATCTGCTCGAATTGACTTAGAAGCTGGTTCACGGCCTGAACCGGAACCCCAGCGCCAGCGGCGATGCGCCGCTTGCGCGAGGCCTTCAGGATCGAGGGGTTGGCGCGCTCGGCGGGCGTCATCGAGTTGATGATGCCTTCGATGCGGCGAGTTTGCTTGTCGTCCTGAAGCTGCGCGGGACCGATCTGTCCCGCGAGCTGCGCCGGCAGCTTGTCGAGCAGCGCGGCGACGCCGCCCATCTTCTTCATCTGCGCGATTTGTGCCTTGAAATCCTCCAGATCGAAGCCCTTGCCCCGCTTCAGCTTTTCGGCGACGCGCTTCGCCTCGTCGAGGTCGATCCTGGCATGCGCTTCCTCGACCAGGCCGAGGATGTCGCCCATGCCGAGGATCCGTGCCGCCATGCGCTCGGGGTGGAACGGCTCGATGCCGGTGAGCTTCTCGCCGACGCCGGCGAACTTGATCGGCTTGCCGGTGACCTGTCGCACGGAGAGGGCCGCGCCACCGCGGGCATCTCCGTCAAGCTTGGTGAGGATCACGCCGGTGAGCGGCAGCCGCTCGTCGAAGGCGCGCGCGACCTTGACGGCGTCCTGGCCCTGCATGGCGTCGACGATGAACAGCGTCTCGACTGGCTTGAGCGCGGCGTGCAACTCGGCGATCTCGCGCATCATCTCCTCGTCGATCGCCAGGCGCCCCGCGGTGTCGACTATCAGTACGTCGAAGTACCGCGTTCTCGCGTGCCCCAAGGCGCGGCGCGCGATGTCGACGGGGTTTTCGCCCAATTTTGATTCAACAAAATCGGCGCCGGCCTGGGCTGCAACCGCTTTCAATTGCTCGATCGCGGCCGGGCGATAGACGTCGCAGGAGACGAGCGCGACTTTCTTCTTGTCGGCGGCGAGGAGCTTCGCCAGCTTTCCCGCGGTGGTCGTCTTGCCCGAGCCCTGCAGCCCGGCCATGAGGATCACTGCCGGCGGCTGCGCCGCCAGATCGAGCCCGACGCTCGCCTCGCCCATCAGGCGCACGAGCTCGCGGTGCACCACCGCGACCAGGGCGTGTCCCGGAGTCAGGCTGCCGATGACTTCCTCGCCGAGCGCGCTTGCGCGCACTGATTCGATGAACTGCCTCACCACCGGCAGCGCGACATCGGCCTCGAGCAGCGCGACGCGCACTTCGCGCAGCGCATCCTGGATGTTCGCTTCGGTGAGGCGCGCTTCGCCGCGGATGTGCTTGACGATCTTCGCCAGCCGCGCAGTCAGGTTGTCTAGCATGGGGTGATAAACTGAAGAGGTGCCGGACATTGTAATTCACGTCCTTGCCTCGGCCGTGTATTTGGGGCTGGCGTGGCATTTCTGGAACACGCGCTGGCGACGCCATACGCCGACAACAGGACCGCGACCGTGGGAGCGCGGCGCCATCCTGGTCCCGCTTGGAATTCACGGCGCGCTGCTCTACTCTCAGATCTTCGCCGCCGCAGAACTGCGCTTCGGCTTCGCGCAGGCGCTCTCGGTGATGATGTGGCTGGCCGTCCTGATTCTCTGGGTCGAGGGCATCTTCTTTCGAATAGAGCTCGTGTATCCGACGGCGCTCGCCGCCGCCGCGCTTTGTGCGCCGCTACCCGCGTTCTTCTCGGGTCGAACGAGCCCGGACCCCGTCTCGTTCGAGTTCCGGCTGCATCTTTTCTTTGGCATGCTTGCCTACAGCCTTTTCATGGTCGCGACTTTCCATGCGCTGCTCATTTCTTCGGTCGAGCGGCGCCTGCATGCCGCGCACGCAACGGCCCAGGGCGGCGCATGGCTCGAGGGGCCACTGCGCGATGTGCCGCCATTGCTCTCCCTGGAACGGCTCGTGTTTCGTCTGATCGGCGCGGCGTTTGCCGTGCTGAGCGTCACTTTTGTTGTCGGCGTCGCCTATTCGGAGTCCTTTCTCGGCCGCGCCATGCGCTTCGACCACAAGACGCTGTTTGTGGTCCTATCTTGGCTGGTTTTCGCCTTTCTGCTCGCGGGGCGCTGGCTTTACGGCTGGCGGGGTCGCACCGCTTTGCGCTGGACGCTCACCGGTTTCATCATGCTCATGCTCGCCTATCCAGGCAGTCGCTTCGTTCTCGAAGTGATCCTGCATCGGAGCTAAAGATGCACGAACCATGGCCGCTGAGCTGGCAGGTGGCGACGCTCGTCGCGCTACTGCTGCTATCGGCGTTCTTCTCGATCGCCGAGACCGCGATGATGGCGATCAACCGATACCGGCTGAAGCATCTGGTGACGCAGGGCCAGCGCTCGGCCGTGCGCGTCGCCGAGCTGCTCAAGCGCACCGACCGCCTGCTCGGCGGCCTTCTCATCGGCAACACGCTGGTGCTGGTGGCGGCGAGCTCGCTTTCGAGCTTCATCGCGATCAGGCTGTTCGGCGAGGACAGGATCGTCTACGCCATCGGCACGCTGGTGATCTCGTTCCTGATCATCATCTTCTCGGAGATCACGCCGAAGGTCATCGGCGCAACCTACCCGGAGCGCACTGCGCTTTTGCTTTCGTACCCGCTCAAGGCGACGCTGCGCTTTCTCGTGCCCGCCGCCTGGTTCGTAAACCTGTTCGTGAGGCCGCTGCTGTGGCTGTTGGGGATCCGGACCGATCCGAACCTGGATACGCCCAAGCTGTCTCCCGAGGAGATCCGCACGCTGGTGCTCGAGTCCTCGAGCTTCATGCCGAAAAAGCACCTGTCGATCCTGCTCAACGTGTTCGATGTCGGCGCGGTCACGGTGCAGGACATCATGCTGCCGCGCGCGCGCATCGAGGCCATCAAGCTCGACGACGACATGGAGACCATCTCCCACCAGCTCGCCACCAGCTATCACATGCGGCTGCCCGTGTTCCGCGACGCGCTCGGCGAAGTGGTCGGCGTGCTTCACCTGCGCAAGGTGCTGGCGCTGCTGCGCACCGGCGAGCTCGACAAGCCGGCGCTGGAGGCGCTGCTCGTCGAGCCCTACTTCGTGCCCGCGACCACGCCGGTGCTCGCGCAGCTGCAGTACTTCCAGGAAAACAAGGAGCGTGTCGCGCTGGTGGTCGACGAGTACGGCGAGCTGATGGGCCTGGTCACGCTCGAGGACATCATCGAGGAGATCATCGGCAAGTTCACCACCTCGCTGCCCTCGGCGGCGCCGATCCTCGCCTGGGACGAGCAGGGCAGCGCCACCGCCGAGGGCACGATGCCGGTGCGCGACATCAACCGCGCGCTCGATCTCAATCTGCCGATCGACGGACCGAAGACCCTCAACGGGCTGATCGTCGAGTACCTGCAGGACATCCCCGAGGCCGACGTCTCCCTCAAGATCGGCAGCGTGCCGATGGAAATCGTGCACGCCCAGGGCCGGACAGTGAAAACAGTGCGTATCTTCCGGCCGGTCGAGGCGGTCGAAAACGCCGAGCCCTCAGAGGCTTAGAGCGGGTATTTGAGCCTTTACAAACGTCTTCCCGGGGGGCATTATCGGCCCACCAGCCAGAGGGCTTGTTCATATGGCAACAGCGGCAGCGGCAATAAAGGGGCCCAAGGAATTCGTCTTCCTCTGGGAAGGCAAGGACAGGGGCGGCAAGACCGTCCGCGGCGAACTGCGCGCGGTGAGCGAGACGGCCGTCAATGCCACCCTGCGGCGGCAGGGCATCCTCGTACAGAAGGTCAAGAAGCAGAAGATTCGCGGCCGCGGCAGGGTAAGCGAAAAGGATCTCGCGCTGTTCACGCGGCAGCTCGCGACGATGATGAAGGCCGGCGTTCCGCTGCTGCAGTCGTTCGACATCGTCGGCAAGGGCGCCTCCAACCCGGCGGTGCAGAAGCTGCTGCTCGAGATCAAGACCGAAGTCGAGACCGGCTCGTCGCTCGCCGCGGCGTTCCGCAAGTACCCGCTGTACTTCGATCCGCTTTACTGCAACCTCGTGCAGGCGGGCGAGCAGGCGGGAATTCTGGAAAACCTGCTCGAGCGCCTGGCGACCTACAAGGAGAAGATCCTCGCCATCAAGTCGAAGATCAAGTCGGCGCTGTTCTACCCGATCGCGATCATCGCGGTGGCATTCATCATCACCGCGGTGATCATGATTTTCGTGATCCCGGCGTTCAAAGAGGTGTTCACGAATTTCGGCGCCGACCTGCCGACGCCCACGCTGATCGTGATGGCGATTTCCGACTGGTTCGTGCGCAGGTGGTACATCATCTTCCCGGTGATCTTCGGCGCTATCTACGGCTTCTTTCACGCCTGGAAGCGTTCACTCGCGGTGCAGATCTTCATGGACCGGCTGATGCTGCGCATGCCGGTGTTCGGGAACCTCGTGCGCAAGTCGACCATTGCGCGCTGGACGCGCACCCTCGCCACGATGTTCGCGGCCGGCGTGCCGCTGGTCGAGGCGCTCGACTCCGTCGGCGGCGCCTCCGGCAACTACATCTATCTGATGGCCACCAAGCAGATCCAGTCCGAGGTCTCGAGCGGCACCTCGCTCACGGTGGCGATGCAGAACGCCAACGTGTTCCCCTCGATGGTGCTCCAGATGTGCTCGATCGGCGAGGAAACGGGCGCGCTCGACAGCATGCTCAGCAAGGTCGCCGACTTCTACGAGGCCGAGGTCGACGATGCGGTCGAGGCGCTGTCCTCGCTCATGGAGCCGATGATCATGGTGGTCCTCGGCACGCTGATCGGCGGCATGGTCATCGCGATGTACCTGCCGATCTTCAAGATCGGCCAGGCCGTTTAGGGAATGAGCACCCTCGGCTGGCTCCTCCAGCCAGCCGTGCTTCCCTGGGTTGCGCTCGCGCTCGGGCTGTGCATCGGCTCTTTCCTGAACGTCGTCATCCATCGCCTGCCGAAGATGATGGAGCGCGAGTGGCGGGCCGAATGCGCCGAGCTCGCGGGCGAGGCGCCCTCCAGGGAGGAGCCCTACAACCTCGTCGTGCCGCGCTCGCGTTGCCCCGGCTGCGGCCATGCCATCACGGCGCTCGAGAACATTCCGCTCGCCAGCTACCTCGCGCTGCGCGGCAAATGCTCGGCGTGCGGCGCGCGCATCGACATCAAGTACCCCGTGGTCGAGCTGCTCGCCGGACTCGCTGCGGCCTATTCTGCATGGCGCTTCGGGCCGTCGCTTGCTGCGCTTGGCGCGGCGCTGTTCGTCTGGTTCACCCTCGCGCTCGCGCTGATCGACCAGGAAACGGGCTTCCTGCCCGATGCGCTGACGCTATCGCTGCTCTGGATCGGGCTTATCCTCAACGTCGCGGGAGCCTTTGTCGCGCTGCCCGAGGCGGTGATCGGCGCTGCGGCCGGCTATCTGTCTTTGTGGCTGGTCTACTGGGGCTACAAGCTCCTCACCGGCAAGGAAGGCATGGGATACGGCGACTTCAAGATGAACGCCGCGGTGGGAGCGTTTCTGGGCTGGAAGATGCTGCCGCTGGTGATCCTGCTTTCCTCGCTGGTCGGCCTCGCCTTCGGCGCGCTGCAAATGTTCGCGGCGCGAGGCCGCTGGGACGCCGGGTTCCGCTTTCATTTCGGACCGTATCTCGCGATCGCAGGCGTGGTCGCGCTCTACTGGGGCGATCCCATCGTGCGGTGGTACGTGCAGAGGCTGTGAGCTTTGTGATCGGACTGACCGGAGGCATCGGCAGCGGCAAGAGCGCGGCGGCCGAGGAGTTCGCCCGCCTCGGCGCCAGCGTGGTCGACACCGACGCCATCGCACACGAGCTCACCGAGCGTGGCGGCGCGGCGCTGGCGCAGCTTGAAAGGCTCTTCGGCGCGGAGGTCATCGCCGCCTCCGGCGCCATGGATCGCAAGAAGATGCGCGAGCGCGTCTTCTCCGACCCCGCAGCCAAGAGGGCGCTCGAGGCGCTGCTGCATCCGCTCATCCGCGAAGAGTCGCAGCGGCGCATCGCTCTCGCGAGCGGGCCCTATGTCGTGCATGTGGTGCCGCTGCTCGTCGAATCCCCGGATTACCGGCAACGCGTGGACCGCGTGCTGGTGATCGACGTCCCGGAGCAAACGCAGGTCGCGCGAGCGCGCGCGCGCAGCGAGCTCTCGCAAAGCGAGATCGAGGCGATCGTGCGCTCGCAGGCGTCCCGCGCCGAACGCCTCGCGGCCGCCGATGACGTCATCGACAACGGCGGCACGCTTGATGCGCTGCGGAAACAGGTCGCCGCACTGCATGCTCGATACGAGAAAATGACCCGCAACGCCAAAGGCTAAGTTGTGCTGCGAGCGCAAATCGCTCAGAATCCGCCCAACTTTTTGATCCTGCCGAGCGCTGCTGCCTCCGTGATCACGTACGAATATCCTCTGAACGAGCGTATCCGCACACTGCTGCGCCTGGAGGACCTGTTCGAGCGCTCCCGGCACTTCATCGCGCGCACCGATCCGCACGATCACCACATGGCGCTGCTCACGCTGTTCGAGATCATGGAAGTCTCGAGCCGCGCCGACTTGAAGTCCGACCTGCTGCAGGAGCTCGAACGCCAGAAGCAGGTGCTGCTGTCGTTCAGGAACAACCCGCAGATCGAGGAAGAGACGTTGGCGAGCGTGCTGCGCGACCTCGAGCAGGCGTCGGCAGCGCTGTTCTCCATGACCGGCAAGATCGGACAGTACCTGCGCGAGAACGACTGGCTGATGTCGATCAAGCAGCGCACCGGCATCCCGGGCGGCGCCTGCGAATTCGACCTGCCCTCCTATCATTACTGGCTGCACCGGCAGGCCGAGGAGCGCACCGGCCAGCTCGCCGCATGGACCGGACCGCTCTACCCGCTGCGCGACGGCACCGCGATCATCCTGCGCATCCTGCGCGAATCGGGCACGCCGCAGGCGCACAATGCGGCCCTCGGCACCTACCAGCAGATGCTCGGCGGCAAGACGGCGCAGATGCTGCGCGTGCGCCTCGATGCCGAAACGCCCTGCGTGCCGGAAATCAGCGCCAACAAGTACGTCCTCAATATCCGCTTCCTCGCGCAGAACGGCGACGATCCGCGGCCGCGCATCGCCGACTGGGACGTCGGCTTCGAGCTCACGTTTTGCAATCTGTAAGGAAGGTGCCTTGCCCGCGCTGCGGCGCGCCGGCGTTGTTCGGCCCCGAGAACAAGTGGCGGCCGTTCTGCAGCGAGCGCTGCAAGATGATCGACCTCGGTCTTTGGGCCTCGGAGAGCTACCGGGTCCCCGACAAGGAGTCCGGCCCGCAGGACAATGCGGGCTCCGATCCCGAGTCTTCTTCTAGCCCCAGCTCGCGCTGATCATCGCCAGACCGTGCGCGCCGGCGCGCCAGGCTTCCTCGAGATCCGCGCGCGCGAGGCCGCCGATCGCGTAAACCGGCAGGCTCGCGCCGCGAGCGATCGTCGCAAAATCCTTCCACCCAAGAACGGGCTCGTGCGCGTGCGAGGCAGTGCGCTTCACCGGCCCGAGCACCGCGAAATCGAGCTCTAGCTGCATCGCGCGCTCCAGCTCCTCGCGGCTGTGACACGAAGCTGCGGCGAGGACTTCGGTCGGCCGTTGCTCCAAGCGCATCAGTTCGGCCGCGGTGAAGTGCACGCCGTCGGCCCCGGGAACGAGCGACTTGACAAGCACTTTGCAGCCGTAACGGTGGGCCAGACCGAGCGCCTGCTGCGTGAACAGGAGCCGTTGCTCGCCTGCCAATCCTGGCTCGCGCACCTGAAGCAGCTTCAAGCCCCGCTCCAGGCGCCGCTCCAGCCGCGCCAGCATCTGCGTAGTACCGAATTGCGCGGCATTGGTGATCGCGTATTCCACCGGAAGCGCGAGCGAAGCGAGCACCGGCGCGTTCGCCGGCAGCATCGGCGCCGCCCGCGGCGCAGCCGGCGCCTGCCACGCTATCGCCTGGTCTTCCTGCGGATGCGGCTCGCCGTCCCATTCGGTGACGCGAAAGAAGTTGAGGCGCACGGTGGCGTGCGGATAAGCAAACACGCGCGTGAGCCACGGATAGGCGCGCCGCACCTCGATGCCGAGCTCCTCGCGGAGCTCTCGCGCGAGCGCCCGCAGGGGCGGCTCGCCGGCCTCGAACTTGCCGCCTGGGAATTCCCAGTATCCGGCATAGACCTTTCCCGCGGGCCGCTGCGCCAGCAGGAACGCGCCGTCCGCGCGCTGGATCACTGCCGCGGCGACTTCGACGACTTCAGCGTTTCTTGGAATGCCGACCTGCCCAATCCCTCGCGAACTGGTAAGCCACGCGGCCGCTTCTCGAGCCGCGCTGCAGCGCCCATTGCAGCCCCTCTTCGCGCGCCGCGCCCATCTCCTTCGCGCCGCAGCCGAACGTCTTCAACCAATGCGCGACGATGTCGAGGTACTCGTCCTGGTCGAAGGGATAGAACGTGACCCACAGTCCGAAGCGCTCGGAGAGCGAAATCTTCTCCTCCACCGTCTCGCCGGGATGGATTTCATCGCCGACATACTTGGTCTCGAGGTTTTCTCCCATGTACTCGGGCATCAGGTGGCGGCGGTTCGACGTCGCATAGATGAGCAGGTTCTCCGAGGTGGTCGAGATCGAGCCGTCGAGCGCCACCTTCAGCGCGATGTACCCGTCCTCGGCGCCGTGGAAGCTTAAGTCGTCGCAGAACAGGAGGATGCGCTCGGTGCGGGAGGCGACGCGATCGACGATAGTCGGCAGATCAATGAGGTCGTTTTTCTCGACCTCGATGAGGCGCAGGCCCTGCTTGCTGTACTTGTTGAGCAGGCCTTTCACGATCGAGGACTTGCCGGTGCCGCGCGCGCCGGTCAGAAGCACGTTGTTGGCGGGCTTGCCGTCGATAAACTGCCGCGTGTTCTGCTCGACGCGCTCGATCTGCCGATCGATGCCGCGCAGGTCGGCGAGCCGGATGCGGTGCACGTGCCGCACCGGCTGCAACCAGCCGGGTGCGCCGCGACGGCCGCTCGAGCGCCAGCGATACGCGACGCTCGCCGCCCAATCGGTCGGCGCGGGAGGCGCGGGCAGCAGCTGCTCGAGGCGCTCGAGAATTTTCTCTAGTTCGCTGCTCACGTGATCGGGGTCAGGTCCGGTATTCGGCGTTGATTTTCACGTAGTCGAAGGAAAAGTCGCAAGTCCAGACCGTGGCGGCCGCCTTGCCGCGATTGAGCACCGCGCGCACCGTGAATTCCGGTTTTTTCATCGCCGCGATGCCCTGCTCGTCGCGATAGTCGGGATGGCGGCTGCCCCCCGCGGCGACGAGCACGTCGTCGAGAT
>Ga0209154_1001970_pt1 | contig 11757 bp, 14 predicted proteins | sample GraSoiAngelo_121_FD_185878 | JGI IMG/M metagenome (GOLD analysis project Ga0209154, IMG submission 185878) | Grasslands soil microbial communities from the Angelo Coastal Reserve, California, USA - 14_0919_12_20cm (SPAdes) (version 2) | ecosystem: Environmental > Terrestrial > Soil > Grasslands ... | reverse complement strand
AGGATGTCTTGTCTTTGACTCCTGTCTCGGGTCCGCTGTAGGCGACAGGTGAAAAGCCGAACCCGTTTTTGTAAAAGTAACTTGCCTGCTTCGCGTTTCCAACGTAGAGCTCGACGTAGTCTATTCCCTCTATCGGGAGCGCGTCGTTCTTCATCTTAGATCAAACCCAGTCGTCTATGCTGAACCTTTTAACTTATTTCTCGGCCACGAGATAGAGGCTACTAGGTTGGCAGTAGGTTTGCTGTCTGAATGTGATCTCCGCGAGACGTTCTAATTACGCTGTTAAAGGAGGTTATCAGAGAAGAAACCTAGTATAAGCTTCTCGACTTCGTCCGGTGCATCCTCCGGGACGAAGTGGCCCGCCTTCACCTGGGTCAACTTTGCGTTTGGAATCATCTTGGATATTCTCTCAGCATACGTCGGAGGCGATTTTCCTGTTCCCCAGATCATTAGCGTTGGAACCTTCAGCCGAGGGAGACCCTGCTCTACCTCTTTCATCGGTTTGAAGCTGGGGTGCGTGGGCGAGTCTGGGAACATTCTGGGGAATGCTTGGTAGGCTTTCTTTGCTTCGTCATCAGGGAAGGGTGCCCAGTAGGCTTCCATGGCGCTTTCGGGGATGTTCTCAGGATGGACGGATGACTCCTTGATAGTCGCAGGAGTGATCTTCGCCGCGACCTGAGGGGGAAGGCGATAGTCCGATGTAAGGAAAGTGTTCATGATGACCAGGCCGGCGACGTTTTGCGGGTGTCGTATCACGTACTGCATTGCGAGGGGCCCTCCCCAGTCGTGCAGGATCAGGATTAGATTCCTGAGCCCTAGAGATTCAATGTAGCCAGAAACTATCCTTGCATGATGTGGAAAGTCGTGGAGGTCCGGGTTTGGTTTGTCTGATTTTCCGAAGCCCATTAGATCGAATGCGAGGGCTCGGTGACCGGAGCCGGTAATGGCCGGAACCAGGCGCCTCCACATGTAGGACCAAGCTGGGTTGCCGTGAACCATCACAACTGGACGAGCACCGGAGCCCTCGTCCACGTAGTGGATTGCGAGCCCGTCTAGGTGAACCCATCTTTCTGGGAAGGGCCATCCGTCAAAGTATGGCCAGCCTTGTCGGATCATCTACAAGCCTCTTGCAAGCAGACTGTTCGTTGACGAGATGCACCGGCCTGTTGTGATATAGGGATTTAGTAGCTCGGGGCCGTCGCTTGAGGTATCGAGTTCTTGACTCTGCTCGAAGATTATTCCCCTGAGGATTTCACAAACACTCTGACATTTCTTCTGGGATGGAGGTCTTAGACTCCTTGGGGAGAAACTGTAATATTCCGTTGCCAGCGCAACACCGTTTGAGCTGACATATCGTGGACTGGGGAATGAAAAACCGGCTTTCAAGAATAATCAAACCTGAAACGGGAAGAACGGTAATGCTGGCGGTGGACCATGGCTACTTTATGGGTCCCACCCTCAAGCTGGAAGAGCCTCGGAAGACGATAGAGCCTCTTCTGAGATACTCTGATGGGATAATGTGCACCCGTGGAGTACTCCGGACCTCTATCGACCCCAGATCCAACGTGGCTATTGTGCTTCGGGTTTCAGGTGGAGCTAGCATCATCGGGGATTCTCTGACTAACGAGGCTATCACAACTTCTGTTCGCGATGCTGTTCGGCTGAACGTTGCGGCAATGGCTCTTTCGATCTTTGTAGGGTCTGCTCACGAGCATCAAACCTTGACGAACCTTGGAAGGCTAGTGAATGAGGGCGAGGAACATGGTATTCCGGTTCTCGCTGTTACTGCGGTGGGCAAAGAGCTGGAGAAACGGGACGCACGCTATCTTGCGCTAGCGTGTAGAATCGCCGCGGAGCTGGGTGCCCATTTTGTCAAGACTTACTATTGCGAGGATTTTGAAAGGGTCGTCAAGGGCTCTCCGGTGCCTTTGGTTGTGGCTGGAGGACCTAAGCTGGAGACGGAGCTGGACGCGTTTCAGCTTGCCCATGACGCAATCGAAGATGGGGCTGTAGGCGTTGATATGGGACGGAACATCTGGCAATCGGAGCATCCGGTGGAAATGATAAAGGCGATTCGAGAGATAGTACACGGAAGCGCGACTGTAAGGGAAGCTCAGGAAGTCTACAATCAGTCGAGGAATGTTAAGGAACCTGTTATCGCAAAGCCGGCCGCTGCGCGATAGTCGTTTGGGGAAAATTGTCCATCACTAGGAAGCTGTACTGGGAAGAGCCCTACGCGCGGGAATTCGCTGCAAATGTAGTTTCAATCGATGGGCAAGCGGTTGTTCTGGACCAGACACTCTTCTACCCAAGGGGTGGCGGTGTAGCTTGCGACACCGGGACCCTGAACGAGTCAAAGGTCCAAGAGACAACGAAAGCTGACGACAAGATACTTCACACGTTAGAATCCCCAGCCACTTTGAAGGTAGGAGACAAAGTGACAGGACAGGTCGATTGGGAAAGAAGACATACCCTGATGAAGATGCACACGGCCGGCCACCTTCTCAGCTCCCTGTTCTATTCGAGGGCCAACTGCCGAATAACAGGGAACCAGATCGACGTAGACCGGTCTAGAATGGACTTCAATCTGGAATCATTCGACCGGACCCAGATCGAAGGATACGTCGCAGAAGCGAATGAACTGATCGGAAAAAATGCTCCGGTCAAGACCTACTTTCTGGAACGGGAGGAAGCCCTCAAGCTCCCGGATATGGTGAAACTTGCAGAAGCCGCACCACCAGTTGAGGCCCAGCTTAGGATTGTCGAGATCGAAGGCATCGACCGCCAAGCTGACGGAGGATTGCACGTGTCCCATCTCAGAGAGATTGGACAGATACAGCTGCTGAAGCTGGAGAACAAAGGAAAAACGAACAGAAGACTATACTACGACATACAAAACCCTGTCAAGTGAAAAATTAGGCAATGTCTATTACCTAACCAACCTCAAGTCTATCGTCCAGCACAACGAAGATCTTCAATCCCATCTGGACAATATCTGATCGAATATCTCGTCGACATTCATTTCAACGTCACCATTTTTCGTCGTGAACGAAATCTTTTCGAGATCGTCTTCCACGTTTCAACGATGGCGAAGGAACGTCACTAGCATGGTCTGGGTAACCTAGCGATAGAACTCCTACAGGCTCGTAATGATCTGGAATCCCAAGCTCCTTTCTCAGAATTCCAGGTTTGAAGATTCCAACGCTGCCCGCGAAAGACGCCGCAAGCCCCTCATTCGCGGCTGCCAGGAATACTAGCATGCAGCTACATCCGACATCGAAATACCAGAACGGGACGGGCCAGTCGATCTCTTTTCCTTCCGAGCGGATCTTGTCCGGTTCATGATAGCGATCGTGGACAATCCTCTCGCTGACGCAGGGTATCAATAGGACAGGGGCGTCGCTTCTCAGATCCCTTAGCTCCCGTATCCTCTTTCGTCTCTCCTTGTCGGTTACGACTATGAACGCAACCTCCTGGCTGTACCCAGCGCTGGGATAGTGTTGGGCGATCGAGAGAATCCGCTCTATCTTGTCTTTGGGCACGGGGTCTGGTTTGAAGGCTCGGATCATTCTACGGGTTAGAACCGTTCTCGTGAAATCCATCTTGATCGAACCTTGTTCTGGGCCTCTTCAAAAGCGTGTGTAGGTGAGTCGCGGGTTTTTATCCGGCTTCGCTCCGATTCGCTGAGCGAACTGCGCTCTGGTGTTCCCTGCGGTTTCACAATCTATGATTGGTTGTCCATGATAACATTCGAGAGAACTGGAAAACGATTTGGCGATCTTGACGCTGTCAAAGACTTCTCCATTACAATCAAGGATGGAGAGATTCTAGGACTTCTCGGTCCGAACGGTGCGGGAAAGACTACTTTGATGCTAATGATGGGAACGGTCTATCGCCCCACCAGTGGGACGATAACAGTCAATGGTTTTGACGTTGTGAAGCAGCCTAACGACGTTAGAAGACTCATCGGAATCGCCTTTCAGGACCCGCGGGTAGATGGCATCCTGAGCGGGTTCGAGGTGTTGAACTGGCACCTCAAAATGACCACAACCTTTGACAAAGACGAGCGCCAACGTCGAGTGGAAGACGTCCTGAAAGCTCTCGACCTCTGGGAGTCACGCAAGAAGCGGACCTGGCTGATGAGTGGAGGTATGAAAAAGAAGGTTGAGGATGCGAAGATACTAGTTCAGCGGCCGAGCATAGCGGTGTTCGACGAGCCAACGGCCTTCCTCGATGTCCCGAGCAGGTTGTTGGTCTGGAAGATGATCCGGCAGCTGAGGGACGAGGGTTCGACCGTCATCGTTGCCACGAACATGATGGACGAGGCTGAACGTCTCTCCGAAAGAGTTGCGATAGTCAACAAAGGCAAGCTGGTTGCAAGTGAAACCCCGGAGCAGTTGAAGGGAACCGTAAAGGGCGGAGAAGTGCTCGAGCTTACGCTAAACGATGGGTCAGAATTCAGACCCGATATGTTGACCAAGTTCCCAGAGGTCCACGATGTCAAGAAACAGGACAACAAGATCATGGTCTTCCTCAACTCAGGCACACTTCTTCTGCCCAAGATAGTCGACACCCTGAGCGCTCAAGGGTTCAAGATCGAAAGCGTCAAACTGAAGGAGGTCAGTCTGGAAGATGTCTTCCTCACATACACCGGCCAACGGCTCGAGTAAGCCCACCATAGTCGCAGAAGCGCCCACACATCTGATTCTTCAGATGGCTCTCAGAGATGTTTCGGTTCTGTTCAGGACCCCTTGGATCATCATAACCCGAGCTCTGTCTTTCATCATACAACTCTTTGTCTTTGCCTTCCTCATTAGTGGACTCATCCAAGTTCCAGGGCTCAATTTCTTCGAGTACTACGCTGTCGGGAGCGTAGTAGCGACGATCGCTTCCATCTCGTTTGTCATTGGCTACGACATTTTCGAAGAAGCGGAAGAGGGAGTGCTCGATTATCTGCTAACGCTTCCAATCGCAAGACGGCAGTTTATCATTGGAAGAGCGCTTGGCGGGGCGATGAGAGCCATAATCTACACCATACCAATGTTTGTCATCGTCGCCTTTGTATGGGGATTCAACCAGCCGCTCTCGATCCTCACAGCTCTCGTATCCCTCTTCCTCCTGGCCTTCGGCGTTACTGGCATGTCGATAACCGTGGCCGTGAGCGTGAAGAGCGCTAACAGATTTGACGTGGTTCTCGCCCTTCTCGAGCTCGCTGTGTCAAGGGGAAGCACGGCTCTCTACCCGATCACCTTCATGCCTTTCTATGTTTCGCTGTTCGCCCCCTTCTCGCCGGTTTCATTCGCCGCTGACACTGCACGCAGTTCTCTTGTCGGGTTCACTCTGGACCTTCCCGCGATCGCGGGGCTAGTGGCGTTCGTCGTGATCTTCCTTGGGTTGGGTGCTGCGTTCTATTTCCGCCGTCTAGAGGGAGGGATCTACGGTTGAGCAATACGCGACTCATTCCGCTGATCATCGAGCGAGACGTTCGGATCCTCTTCTCCGACGCGTTTCTTGTCGCGATAATGTTCGCGAACTTTGCGATTGACCTCTTTGTGACAGCTGCGACCTTCGGCCGGCTAGTTACGGGCCAGGGGGCGAACTACTTTCTCTTCATCGCGCCCGGTTCGAATCTAATAACGGCGATGGTTGCCGCTTTCCAGTCAGGTAGAGATGTGTGGCGTGAGAAGTACATCAAAGACCTGACCTCATACCTTCTGACCCTTCCAGTGCAAAGACCCGTTCTCGCTTTCTCGAGAGTCCTGGGCGGTGTTGTTAGAAGTGTGATCGCGACTTTCCCTGGGACCCTTGTTATATGCTACCTTTACGGGATACTTTTTACTCCGAAGATTTTCGTAGCCTACTTGATAGTAGGTCTCTTCTCGCTGGGAATAGTCGGCCTTTCAATGGCTATCTCGGCGTTCTCTTCGAGCATAGAAATGTGGGTCACTGTCAGAAGTGCGATCCAGCTCTACCTGTCCTTCCTCAGCGCATTGTTCTATCGAGTGAGCGTGTTTCCTCGCGTCCTAGCCCCGATAGTAGCGTCGAACCCTATGACATGGGCTATTCAGGCATTCCGGCAACTGTCGCCCATTTCCTTTGAACGAGTCCCTGCTGGCGATTCCCTAGGATCGATATTGATCCTAGCCGGACCCTCACTCGCCTTTGCCTTGCTCGGAACAATCTGCTACATCTGGTACTCGAAACTCTAGCAGGGCCTACCTGACTAGCCCATCGGTGGTGTTAACCACCTATTGTCGCGTCGCCACTTCCGTCGCTTAAGGGTGCACGTTAACTTTCCCATTCTGCATAAACACGTGGATCGAACAGGAGATGTTACAGTAGACCGTAAACGAGCCTAATTGATCAGCGGTAAACGTCACATTACCACAAGTGCCGGGACCCAACGCAAATCCGCTGAAGTACCGCTGTATCGCAAACCCATGAGACTGAACCGTATCATTGTTTATGACGTGAATCGTAACGGTTGTCCCCAGAGTGACATTCATTATGGGCCAAGAGCCGCTTTGGAACTTGCCACCGTTGAACCCGACATTCATCCCCTCGTTAGCCATTACGACGACGAAGTAGGCGGAGCTTGCCGGCACGTTCGTGGGACGGGCCCAACAGTTTGTAGTCCCGAGCCCGAAGAAATGAAACGTGTACGCTGCTGCGAAAAACCCGCTGACTGCCACGACAATAAGTACGATCACCAGAATCCCTCGCAAAAGCTTTGTTCGCAGGGACCCTTCTCCGACCGAACTCCCAGCTTTCACTCCGTTACTACCAACCTCTGAATCGACGGGCAAGGCATGTTGCAAGGAAACCTAACTACGCCACGAATGCAGGAATAGAAGGACCGAGGTTCGATGATTAAGAAAGTTATGGCTCAACCTGCGAACAAAGAACCCATTCAATGTGAGAAGCATAAGAAGGGTTTCGGCATTGTTCGTAATTTGAGCCAAAAACCCTTAGAATATCACACTTAGAGACATCAGTTCATGTTGGGATTCGCAGAAAGTTTTCTCCCGTGGATTGCATCAACGCTGATTCCCGCCTTTGTAGGATTGCTCCTGATTGTCTTGGTGGGAATGAAGTTACAGACAAGATACGTTGCCGCGTTTGCTTTCGGGATTTTGTTCTGGTTTTTCGTCGACACGATAACCGGGGCAGCAAGCCTCGATGTCAACTCGGGTTTCTCGGGAGGTGTAGATCAACTTGCAAGGGTAGGGCTCTTTGTCATCGGATTACTTTTCTTCTTTTCAATTGATCGGAATCGTAATATCTTCTCGCCTGAAATAGCAATTGGAAAGTATGGTTTGGCGATACCAGTACTGGTAGCAGCTGCGTTGGGAGTCCACGGGCTCGGCGAGGGCGCAGCCTTCGGGGGAACTGCTGCGCTGACAACAAGCACGTCCCTTCTCGACACGTTCGGCGGCGTTTCCGGCGGAGTAGCATACGTTCTGCACAAGGCACTTGAACCTATGATAATTGGCGCTTGCTACTGCGCATACTCTATCCAGCACGCTAAGAATATCACAGATCGCCTGAGAGACCTTGCAATTCTTAGCATCATCTTCACGATTCCCTCGCTCATCGGCGCTGCCAGTGGCTATTACCTAACCTATGACAGCAGCTATTTTTACGCCCTGGGAACCGGAACAGCAATCTATGCCGCGGTGAGACTCTTTGGACCACTGTTCAACAATGCAAGGGCTACGACCTCGAAGGAATCGACGATAATGGCTGCACTAATAACCCTTGGACTCCTAACGATCTACTTCGCGGCCCTATTCCACTCAGGCTAAGCTCTGGCGAATGCCTGCGTAAACTGTTGATCTAGAATTGTGAGACTTCGATTGGAGTCCCGAACATTGGGATCTCCGGTTCATCTAAGGGACTGAAATCTCTGGTCTCGCTATTCATGCTGGGAAGTTTCGGTTGCTTCTGCTAAACCACTAGGAGCCTGACGCTTCTCAGTTTCTTCTCTTTCTGGAATGCACTAGTCATCGAAGCAACCTTCCTGCCTTCCCCCTCTAGGAGAAAGAGTTCGAAGCAGTTGTTTTGGCCCATTTTGTTGTGAATGTGGGTTCGCACAATGTCATCGTAGGCATGCTTCAACCGAGTGATCGGCTCTTCGTTCGATTCGTCATGTGTAACTACGAGAATTGCTGCTACTCGGCCGGTGAGTGACGCTTTCTCTCTTGAGTCTGATAATAGTAGACGTATTGCGGCTCTGACTACGTCAGATCTTCCTGCGTATCCTTGGGATTCCTGAATCGCAGTCATGGAATCGACTAGTTCGTTTGGTAACGAGACGCTGACTATGGGCATGTGTCTGTGCCATAATAATTTCCAGCTGACTCCTTATATTAGGGTTATTAAAATCCGGAAAATACTTAATAATTCCACCTCCATCTCGCGTAACGTGATCCCTCTTCTCCCCGAATGGATCGTTCTCTTGCTAGGTTCCCTGGGGCTCGGAATGCTACACGGGGTCATTCCGGATGAACATACTTGGCCAATCACCTTCAGCTATTCAGTGGGTTCAGCTACCGGGAGAGGGGGAATGCTCTCAGGCATGTTTTTCGCCTCGGCCTTCACACTCCAACGTGCAATTATGGCCCAACTCGTTTATTTTGCACTCGCTAGCTACCTCGCCTTCGACGAAGGTTTGAACGCACTCGTCTATGTAGCTGTCGGAATCGCCATGTCCCTCGCGGGATACCTGATATTGTCTGGGAAACTGCCGTCTTGGCATCCCTTGGCTCGATTCCTGCGCACCCATGCTAGAACGCATTACGATGAGAAAGGCGCCTCAAGACGGGTTCCCACACACTGGTGCGTAATCCACGGGTTCATCGCGGGCTTCGGCGTCGACACTGGGCTGTTCACCACCTTCATCTATTTGGTCGCTGTTCCAGCAATGCCTGTTGCATACCTTGGGTTCGCACCTGGGGCAGCATTCGGCTTTGGCACACTAATCGTGTTGCTAGCAATTGGTTCGCTCTTCGGTGGCGTCCTCCAGATCGCGAAGAAGTGGGGTCCCGAAAGAATCCAGACCTTCGGAACGAGAGCAGGGGCACGCAGTCTATTTTACGGCGGCATAATATTCATCATTGCGGGGATACTCTTCCGAACTGGCATACAAGACATCATTCCCCTAGATTTTGGAAATCTGATAGTTCTGGCGTTCATGATAGGCGTAATAATTCCCGTAATGATCTTCACCTGGAGAGAAGTCAAAGCGAGCCCTACCCCCAATATTCTGACTCACACTTGATGTGTCCGTCACAGTATGATAAGTTGGTGCGGGGGGTGGGATTCGAACCCACGAAGGCCTACGGGACTTTCAGACGAAGAAATTGACATGCCAGAATGTTGCTTTGGAGGAGCCTTTAACCATCCAGTATTTACAGCCAGACTTAGTACGAAGCATGCTAGGGCCGTGACTACAACCAATGAGGCATAAGAATCGATAACCTCTGGCTGACAGTATGTAGCAACCAGTCCACAAGGAGCTATGCCTATTCAGAAAGCCAAAGTAGCTCTCAAGGCCTCGGCTCTCCTGTTTAGCTCAAGGCCAGAACTTGGCATAGGTCCCCTCTTCTGTGAGATCCAATTTCTTGTTCCAAGTAGATGTTACTATTTCTCTCGTATAGGGGTCTTCGGCCTTCACATCGACTTCGATAAGAATACTTGCCGGGTTTGAACTCTACGATATCATGATATTCTGATCCAGAGAAGGTGCTCCTACCCGGCCCTACAGTGCCAACAAAAGTGCCGGGGCGGGTTTCACTAGGAAATGTTACAAAAGCCGTATCATCTTTCTTTAGCTCCTCCCATGGTTTGAGCGTCCCGTTTCTCTTAGAATCCCATTCATAGGGGAAGACTCCCTTATCCACCACTTCCTTGGTGTACGACTTCCTTCCATCTTCGGTGGCCACTCTAACTTGAACAAATTGGGCTGTCTCTTGTTCTCTAGTTACAACCGGTGTTAATGAGGGCTTTGCAGCAATTCTCTTTCCATGGTTAGTGATTCCAACTCTAATCACGAACCCCCTGATGCTCCCGTAGTCCTTTCCTTCTATCTCAAAACCAGATACCTTCAGGTCCACATTGGGACCTTGAATGCGGCCTAGTCCATACTTCCCGATCGAACCTCCAAGAGCAGTTCCGATTCCCGTAATTACTGCAACTACAAGTATCTGACTAAGAGTTCCCCCTGCCTGTAGAATCCCTGCCCCAACTCCATACAGAACTCCGATGGCTGCAAGGAACGATATTATCCCAGATGTTACGATTACCCTAATGTTCGACAGATTTCATGCCTCCTTCTGTCATCCGGAATTGATTCATGACCTCTAATAGTATTGGAGTAGGCTCGTAGTAGACTACTCTTCTTGCTCTATGGTCGTGGTCTACTATCCTCTTCTCCCGTTTTGTCAGGTTTCCTTGAAACACAGAGGCTTCCAGTTCTTTCCTCAATGTCCCAGCGTCTAGGTTAGCCGACCCGTCAGGATCTAGTTCCCTTAATATCTGGCGTAGGTAGACGCTCTGTCCTCTCGTCCAATTGTCTACTACTACTCCCTCTGCACAAACTTGAATCCATACAGTCAAGGAACCATTTCCTCTTGGGGCTACTAACAGATCAAGACCAGACTAAATACTCAGTCATGAGTGGGGAAAACACGAATCTGACCGTCTTTTTAGCTAGCCACTGTTCAGTCCGAAACTACTGGGAATGCGTGGGAGGTGATTGATTGAATGTGTTTGGAATACTTGCTCTGATAGCTGTAATTCCTCAATATTATAACTGTGGCACTTGGTCAGCTGTAACCCATCTCTAGCATTCCGTGGAAGTGCGGTCAGCTGTAAGTAAGTATATTCAAACTTTGTAGGTATCTATAGAGGGATACATTTCACTCTCAAAAAACAGCAGTATAGAGGGAAACATGTGGGAACATTAACAATATATTTACCTGAAAACTATGAAGACTGGCTAAAGACAGCCTGTAAAGAAAACAGTTGTCCGCCTGGGACTTTAGTTAAACATCTGATTGATAATTTTGTTGCGAAACCTGAAGCTCAGGCGAAAGACGACGATGACAATGTTGAAATTATTGATGATATCGGACTGAACGAGGAATAGATTCCTACCTGGAAAGAATTATTTCTTCCTGCGATTCGCTGTTCCGGTGCTTGCTAAGAAATAGTTTTTTGGCCTACTCTGTTCCTAAGTGGTTTCCTGACTGAGACTATTACAAATCCCTTGAGTTCTTGGAGCTTCTCTACTGAGAGTTTGGGATCCGAGGTCTTGTGGAAAATCAAGACAATTTTATTCGATCCGTCTTCGTATTGAACTTCGATCAAATCTGCCTTTAATTGGTAGTAATCTTTGCTTTTATTTCCCAAATTCATCACCTCCATTTCATGTTCGAAAAGGCTAGGGCAAACAATTAGACCAAAACCGATTGTCTGGTGCGAATGTTTCGTGCTTGAGTTGTACACTTTATTCCGAAAAATATACAGCAATGTACAGCAATGTATTGTTTGCGAGATTAATTCGAAATTAAATCAGCGCAAATTATTTCAAAAAACACATTGGTGTGCAGGCTGGAGCTTGAGCCTAGCCGTATACCAGTAGATGTCTGCGGGTAGCGCTCAAACCTTCTGTCGGTCCGAAATTAAATCGTCAAGGATAAGTGTGATGCAAACACTATTCAGGTGTGAACAGCTACACGAACTACGAGAAGGAGG
>Ga0209154_1001965_pt1 | contig 11769 bp, 10 predicted proteins | sample GraSoiAngelo_121_FD_185878 | JGI IMG/M metagenome (GOLD analysis project Ga0209154, IMG submission 185878) | Grasslands soil microbial communities from the Angelo Coastal Reserve, California, USA - 14_0919_12_20cm (SPAdes) (version 2) | ecosystem: Environmental > Terrestrial > Soil > Grasslands ... | reverse complement strand
CCTAGCGATCGCCGGGCGCCTGGGCCGCCTGCAGGCCCGGGTGGCCATCTGCGCACGGAACGTCAGAGCGCTGGAGGGAGCTGCCGAGCAGTTACGCCGGGCCGGGGTGGAGACCCTGGGCGTCCCTGCTGACGTTACGCGCCCGGGCGACGTCGCGGCGCTGGTTGAGCGCACTCGCAAGGCCTTCGGCCCGATCGACATTCTGGTGAACAATGCCGGCATCGGCGTCTTCGGTCCCGTTCACGAGACCAGTGAAGCGAACTGGGACGCTGTATTAGACACCAATTTGAAGGGGGCGTTTCTTACAAGTCGGGCAGTGGCGCCGGAGATGATCCAACGACGAACCGGCCACATCATCAACATCAGTTCGCTGGCAGGCAAAAACGCCTTCGCCGGGGGCGGCGTCTATTGCGCTTCAAAGTGGGGTCTGCAGGGGCTAACTTACTGCATGGCCGAAGACTTGCGTGCCTACGGCATCCGCGTCAGCGTGATTTGTCCCGGCACGGTGGCGACGGAGTTTTCGCCACACACCGGCAAGGATGTGGCCAAAATGCTGGAAGCCGAGGACATAGCGCATGTAGTGGCGGCGCTGGTCACTCAATCGGCGCAGAGCTTCATCAGCGAGGTGCTGATTCGCCCCACGCAGAAACCTTAGGCCGGCTCTTTCCTGCCTCCACGTCCTTGCCGCGGCATTCCCAGGCGTCTCCTCTGCCATATGGTAAACGGAGCGAAAAATCTAAAAGGGAGACGCTCCACTGTGGTCAGCGGGACCATCCTCAAAGGGGCCCCTCCGCGAGAAGCGGAGTCGCGGCGAGGGAGGTTGGAAACGCCCCGGCTCTGCCTAAGGTCGATGTTGACAATAGTCGTTGAAACGAGTATTCTCGGCCAATGCCAGCGCGGCCCAACGGCGTAACGAGACCCAGGCGGCCCGCCCGCGGCCTGGAAAACGAAGTTTTCCTGAACCTGCTGCGGACTGCCGATGCCCTGCTGCGCGATGTCGAGCAGATCCTCAAGGCAGTCGAACTCTCTCACACGCAGTACAACGTTCTGCGCATTCTCCGCGGGGCCGGCCGGCAGGGGCTAGCCTGCCAGGAGATCGGCGAACGGATGCTCACGCGCGACCCGGATATTACCCGGCTGCTCGACCGCCTGGAGGCACGGGCCTTAGTGAGCCGGGCGCGGGGGCGCGCCGACCGGCGCGTCGTGGAAACGCGTATCACCCCGGCCGGCTTACGCATCCTAAGAGAGTTGGACGAACCCATCAGCGCGCTGCACCGGCGTCAGTTGCGGCACATCGAGCCCCGGCGCCTGCGGGTGCTGGCCGAATTGCTCGAGCAGGTGCGGGAGGGAACACCACCCGGGGGCCAGCGGTGAAGCAGTTTTTTCGGCCAATAGTTGTTGTGACGAATGTCGACCTCTTATCATCGAAGGACAGGAGGGGAAAAGCCATGTCCAAAGCAACCACTCGTTTCGTTGTTGCGGCGTCTCTGCTCGCCGCGCTCGCGGTGCCGTCGTGGGCCCAGAGCACACCTTGGCAGATTGACCCAGCGCATTCCGTCGCACAATTTTCCGTGCGCCATATGATGATCTCCAACATCAAGGGCGAGTTCAGCAAGTTGGCTGGCGTCGTCAACCTCGATGAAAAGGATCCTACCCGCTCTACGGTCGAGGTCAGCATCGATACCACGACGATCAATACCCGCGTGCCGAAGCGCGATGCAGACCTGCGCGGTGCTAACTTCCTCGATGTCGAGAAGTACCCAACGATGACTTTCCGCTCTAAGCGCATCGTCGCGGTCGATCCCGGCAGGTACAAGCTTACCGGGGATCTGACCATCCACGGCGTTACTCGCGAGGTCACCTTCGATGTCGAAGGCCCAACCCCAGCGATCAAGGATCCTCACGGCAATGTGAGGGTCGGCGCCTCGGCCACCGCGAAGATCAGCCGCAAGGACTTTGGCCTGACTTGGAATGCTCCGCTGGAATCTGGCGGAGTTGTAGTCGGCGACGATGTGACAATTACGGTTGACGTCGAGCTGGTGAAGAAGGCTGCTCCCGCGCCAGGGAAAAGCGGAAATTGAGGGCGTAACTCCTTGCCCTGACAAGGGTTGTCCCGGAGGTTCTGAATCTCACTACAGGCTGTCTGCCATCCGGCGGCAGGAGCTCAGAGCAGATTGATGGGGCACGAGGATGCTTACCTTGGCATGGCGGCCGTTCCATTGGACGATTTGATGTGCGGGGAGGGGATTGTGGAAAAGCTGGCGAACACGAGCTGTCCGATTCACGACCTGTTGAGACGCCGCTGGAGCCCTCGTGCATTTGCCAACCGGCCGGTTGAGCCGGAGAAACTATGCAGCCTGCTCGAAGCAGCCCGCTGGGCGCCCTCGTCTTACAATGAGCAGCCGTGGGCGTATCTGCTGGCCACGCGGGAGCAACCGGTCGAATTTGCTCGCCTCCTCAGTGTCCTAGTGGAGGGCAACGTCGTCTGGGCGCAGCACGCCCCGGTGCTCATGCTATCGCTGGCCCGGCTCAACTTTGAGCGCAACGGTAAGCCCAACCGGCACGCGTTTCACGATGTCGGCCTGGCGAGCGAAAACCTGATCATCCAGGCCACCGCAATGGGACTCGCCGCGCACCAGATGGCAGGCTTCCACGTGGACAAGGCGCGCGAGGTGTTCAATATTCCCGAGGGTTGGGAGCCGACGGCGGCTATAGCGCTGGGCTACCGGGGTGAGGCAGAGTCTCTGCCCGAGCCGCTGCGCGCACGCGAGCTGGCACCGCGCACCCGCAAACCGCTCGAGCAATTTGTCTTCACCGGGCGATGGGGCCAGGTGGCCCCGTTGGTCGCCCACGCACAGGCGGCGAATCATCAAACGACGGGCTGAATCTGGAAGGGGGCCGCGCCAGGCAAACCTAGCGCGGCGCATAGGTGTTCTGAACGAGGAGGCATTCGCCGCGCTTTCTGGGACCCGGAGGCAGTAATGAGTGGCAGAGCGAATCGGCATGGCCACCTGCCGGCCGTGTCCTGGTCAGTGCGGTTTCCCGCTTCACCGAATACTTCAAGCTGGCTCCGCGGGTCTTCTACGGGGATCAACGTGCAATTCTTACAGCGCAGGCCGGGCCGAGATGAGTGAAACGCTGCAGTTCCTGGTGAAACATGGCTACTTGGTGCTGTTCGCCTGGGTGTTTGCCGAGCAGATCGGTCTGCCGCTGCCTTCTGTGCCGTTGCTGCTCGCGGCCGGAGCACTGGCGGGCGCAGGCCGATTGAAGGTTACAGCGGTCGTCGGGCTGCCCGTGGTCGCCGCAGTGATCAGCGACGTGCTCTGGTACGAGCTCGGCCGCCGCCGCGGTGTCCGGGTGCTCCAGTTTCTTTGCCGCATTTCGCTGGAGCCCGATTCCTGCGTCCGCCGCACCGAGAGCACTTTTGAGCGGCAAGGAGCCGGGTCGCTGGTCCTGGCCAAGTTCATTCCGGGGCTCAGTACCGCCGCCCCACCACTGGCCGGGATATTCGGCATGCGGCTTGACCGCTTTTTGCTCTTCGACACTCTGGGTACGCTGCTGTGGGTTAGCGTGTTTGTGGGGCTGGGCTTCGCGTTCAGCAACCAGCTCGAGCGCGTCGCGGACCGCGCGCTTACCTTTGGAAGCTGGCTGCTCGCGATCCTGGTCGGCGCCTTGGCCGCCTACATCGGCTGGAAGTTTGTCCACCGGCAGCAGTTCCTGCACGCGTTGCGGATCGCGCGGATCACACCGGAAGAGCTCAAGCAGAAGCTCGATGCGGGCGAGGATGTGGTGATCGTGGACCTGCGCCACTCGCTCGACTTCGAGGCCGAACCAATCACCATCCCCGGCGCGCATCGCTTGGACGCGGCCGAACTGGAAGAGGGAAGCGATGTTATCCCGCGCGACCGGGAGGTTGTGCTTTACTGTACTTGACCCAATGAAGCCACCAGCGCCCGTGTGGCGCTGCTCCTCCGCCGCAAGGGAATTACCCGCATTCGCCCGCTGGCCGGCGGGCTCGACGGCTGGCGGCGCCGCGGCTTTCCGCTGATCTCGCAAACACCGAGCGCGCCGCGAGCATAGCGCCAGCTTGAAGCGCGGTTAGCGAGCCGATGCTTGCCATTGTCCAGTCCAAGATTATTGGGAGTGTGGCGGCGGCCTCGTCCGGCGGGTTCGTATAATGCCGGATGGCATCGGGCCTGCCTGTGTTAACTCATTGGGGAGGCGTCCGCCCAAAGGTCTGTGGAGCAAGGCCCCTTCTGTTTAGCATGAATAGGGGATAATCCTTTGCATCTTCAGTCTGAGAGAGCGAATCAGCGCATAGTTTGCGCGCACATGGATCCGCGGGAAAGCTATTTCCAGGCCAGAATTCACTCGGCAAGCATCCTCATGGTAGACGACAATTGAGTGCTAGCATCGCTGCGAATCCATCTGTTGCTCGGGCGCCCACTTTGTATGAAAACCGCAGATGAACTTCCCATCTTGCTTTTGGCGATTGATGACGATCCGCAGAGTCTCGAATTCGTCAAGGACGCGTTGGCCCAAGAGAATCTTGAGATCCTGACCACCACGGATCCCGAGCTAGGCCTGGAGCTCGTGTTGCGCAGGCACCCTCAGATCGTCTTACTGGACCTAGTGATGCCGAAGATCGGGGGAATGGAATTGTTGGAACGCATCCTTGAGGCAGACCCCGGTACAAACGTGATGCTGATGACGGGTCACTACTCTACTGAAGCGGCGGTGGAGGCCATCCAGAAGGGCGCCTACGACTACTTGAACAAGCCCCTCTCCGTGGAGAAGTTGCGTCAGAGAGTCGATCAATTGATGGCAGAGGCCCGGCAGCGACGTCGAACTTTGCAACTGGATCGCGAGCTTCTGAAGGTTTATGAATTCGAAGGGCTCCTCGGCCGCAGTCCACTGATGCTGGATGTCTTCACCAGGGTCCGCCGCGTGGCGCCACATTTCCGGACGGTCCTGGTTACCGGGGCAACCGGTACCGGGAAGGAACTGGTAGCTCGCGCTCTTCATAGGCTTAGCCCTGCCGCTTCGGGTAGGTTTGCCGTATGCAATTGCTCAGCGATCGTGGAGACACTCTTCGAAAGCGAGCTGTTCGGTTATGTCAAGGGTGCCTTTACGGGAGCTACGCAGGACAAGAGTGGTCTATTCGAATATGCGAATGGGGGCACTCTATTCCTCGACGAAATCGGCGAAATGCCGCTCGCGACGCAGGCAAAACTCCTTCGGGTGCTCCAGAGCCAGGAGATCCAGCGCGTTGGTTCTCCCGCGGTCCGCAAAGTGGATGTGCGGGTTGTGGCCGCCACCAACCGTGATTTGCGCGCACGCGTGGCGGATAAGGAATTCCGAGACGACCTCTACTACCGGCTCTCCATGGTGGAAGTCAAGCTCCCGCTGCTCGCCGAGCGCAAGGAAGACCTGCCACTCCTGGTGCGCTATCTTGTGGAGCGTTTCGCCACGCAATACAACAAGCCTATTCGGGGTCTCACACGCCGCGCTCAGGCCCTGCTCGCCCGGTACATGTGGCCTGGCAACGTGCGCGAGTTGGAAAACGCACTCGGCCACGCATGTATGATGGTAGAGGGAGATCTTATCGACGTGCGGGATTTTCCCGATACCCTTCGCAAGCCAGCAGAACGCGAACCGGTGGAAGATGAAGATTTAATCCCGCTCGATGAGCTTCAGCGCCGCCATGCTCTGCGGGTGTTGGCGCGGGTGGGAGGCAATAAGAAGCGGGCTGCCGAAATCCTTGGGATCGCTCGCACAACCCTTTATCAGCTTCTGGCCGAGAGCGGGGCAGAACAGAAGGAAACTGAGCAAATCAAGCCTTGAGTTGAACTTATTGGCGGGCTGGCTGCCACCGGCTAAAGACTGACGTGTACCGCGAAAGAAACACAGGGATGATCCTCGGACCTACCTTGCGGCCAAGCAGTCGAGTGAGTCTATAGAGCCAAGACCCTAATGAACAGGATGCGATGTTCGGGGGCGTGTGCATCGTGGCTCACAACTAGAAGGCGGTTGTTCTTGACTTGACGACCTTCCGCCGGGTCAAACTCTTTCACCAGCGACATCTTGGTTGTAGTGGGATGAGAGAGGAAACTCTCATTGGCCGGAACAGGGGTTCCTCCGGTGGTCTGAAGCGCGAGGATACGCGCTTCGCCGGTCTCTGAGCCCACGAGCCGGCTTTCGGCACTCACTTGTTGGCCCGGGGCAAATTGCCAGGTGCTCCGCACCGTGACCTCGTCGGCGTGCATGTTCGGTCGTTGCGCGAATTCCGTCGCCGGACGAACAGTCCATTGGACGCCAGTGGTTTCCTGCATTCGTGCGACCAAGGCTACCGTGGCGGCTTGCAGTTTGAGGGCTCCCTCAGGCAGGATGCCCGAAGTGTAGCCCCAAATGACAGCGAGCATCGTGATGGCGGTACGGATTGGCTTGGTCTTCATAGTCTCACTCTCCGACTTAGGGTATTGCACGGGCCAGTCCACAAGTCGCACTTGCCAAGTCGTTGATAAGACGTGCCTTAGCTTGGGGCGGCGGCCACATCAGTGTCCCAGAACTGGACAGTTGTTCGGACCCTGGACAGTCCTACGTGCAAGTATAGAAGGAGTTGTGTTGTTCCTCACCTTTCAGAACTGGTCCAGCCTACAGCTAGAAGGCCAAGAAGAAAAGGCGATTAAACTGTCCCAGTTGAAGGGCGTGGCGGAAGTTGGATAGGGGTTCGGGGGTGCATGCAAGATCTACAAACTCGACACATCGCCGGGCAAGTCCTGTCGCCGACTGAGGTCATTCGCGCAGTGTTTCTTCTTCGGGGCCCGGAGATCGCCTTTGGCGATGATGCGAGTGGGCCAGAGAGAAAGAAATGAGGCTCTATCGCAAAATCCAATCGTGCGGCTTCTCGACAAACCGAAATCCATGGCGCTGCCAAGCTGTGTTAGGCCATTCGACGCGCACCATTCGAGCCCTGCCCACCTGGAGTTCTACCCCGCCGCTCCTAAGCCAAACCTCCACAATGGCATCTCTCTCCAGCAAGGCGTGACAGCCGCACAGGAATCCGCTTGCGCTCACGTTGTCTGTAGTCGTCAGGAGCTCAAACTTTCTCCCACTGATATCCGTTCCCCGCAACTTCAAGAGCGCTCTCAGCCGGACGCGCACTTCGGCTCGGCGCTCGTGCTGCTTGCTCTCCAGCACTGCGGTCAAGCGAGATCTTAGCTGGCCGAAATTCAGCGGCTTTTCGAAGTACTCCTTCGCGCCGAGATTCATACAAGAGTCTTTATATCTCGCTGCGGGCTCCCCGGTGATGACGAAGATCGGAATCAGCCGGGTAAAGCTGAGGGAGGCGAGAGTCTGGCAAAGTTCGAAGCCGGAAAACTCCGGCATCATCAAATCTAGTAGTATGCAGTCGGGCTTGCTTTGTAAGGCGAGTGAGAGGGCCTCCTCTGGATTTCCTGTGTCGATGATTTTATAAGCGTCCTCAAGCCGTTCACGCATCAGGCCACGCATGGCCTCATCGTCGTCAACGATTAAGATCAGCGGCACTTTTTTGCTTTCTGTCCTCTTGGAGCGCTAGGTTTTGTCCTTATCCGCTCCTAGGATCAACTCTACTGGTAGCCCCGCCTTCTGAAGCTTATCTGCGCCGAGAGCCTCGCGCACCTTGCGCGTCAGGATTTCCCGAGTGAGGGCTTTTGCAGGAGGAGAATGCCTGGATCCAGAACTCCACGACTGGGGATGGCGTGTTCCGTATAGCCTGGGACCTTCGTGCCGCTGAGCAATGTCAAGGGCTTGGGCCCCACTATTTGCCTCCAGTACGGTGTAGCCAGTTTGGGTAAGCAAAATACGAGTGAGTGTCCGAAGTGATTCTTCGTCTTCCACCAGCAGGATCGTCTCCGACCCTTGCAAGATATAGAGAAACCCCCGAAAAGTATTAGCGCCTTGGAGAGTAAAACGCCTATCAGTAAATACCCAAACTGGGAAACGACTCCTCAAGGGGAACCAGGAGATTTGCGGAGGCTGAAGAGGCCTCGTTAGAAAGACAAGGGCTAGGATGATGTCTTTGACTTCGGTGTGGATCCTGTCTCCCATGTCTTGCGCCATGGTGGGATGATAACTAATTGGGCCATGAGCGCCGAAATTTTGGGAGCGAATCCGCTCACCGAATAAAATTACTTGGGCAGAAGTCTTTCGAAACTTCGTTCGAGGATAGAAAATCGGCCGTTCACTCTCGGCTGGTGGGACGCTTCGCGGTGCACGGGTTGGAAGCTCTGATCCATAACACAGGACTGCCGGTCGCCGTCCAGAAAGAGCAAAGATGAACCCGCGAAGAATGATCGGTGTGGGATTCAGTCTGGCGCTGGTCGTCCTGTTGTCCATTGGCATCGTTTCGTATCGCACGACGACCCGCTTCGAAGCTAACGCGGACTGGGTCACGCATACCCGAGAGGTTCTCGAGAATCTAGGAGGGGTGATCTCCAACTCCTCGGCAGCCGAGAGCGGGGCGCGCGGATATGTCATGACCGCCGATAGGATCTATCTGCAACCTTACTGGACAGCGCGTGAGCGGCTCGATCAGGAACTCAACAGTCTCCGGAAACTAACCGCGGATAATCCCCGCCAACTCGGGCGCCTCGACACCCTGGAGCCTTTGGTCAAAAGAAGGCTGGCACTGCTGCAAGAAATGATCGACCTGCGAGAAAGCAGGGGACCTGAGACCGCTTGGCAGAGCGTCCAGACGAACAAAGGAAAGCAGGTGATGGATGAGATCCAGGCCTTAATCGAGGAGATGGAGAACGAAGAGCGGGAATCGCTGAAGAAGCGCAATGAGGAGGTGAAGGCAAGTGCCCGAGCCACAATTTACATCATCGTTTTTGGAAGTGTCCTGGCTCTTGCGATCCTTCCTCTGGCGGGCATGGCCATCAATCACGAAATCAAGAAGCGCCAGCGAGCGGAAGAGGCCGTGCGGGAGAGTGAGCAGCGACTGCAGGCCGTCCTGGATAACTCACCAGCGGTCATCTATGTCAAAGACACGCAGGGCCGGTACATTTTGGTGAACCGCCGGTTCGAGGACCTTTTTCACGTCACCAGGGCGCAAGTCGAAGGCAAGACAGACTATGACCTCTTTCCGAAGGAGATGGCCGACAATTTTCGCAGTAACGACGAAAAAGTGCTGCGGGCCGGAACTCCCTTGGAGTTCGAGGAAGTCGCCCCTTCCGACGACGGGTTACACACCTACATTGCGATTAAGTTTACGCTCCGCCATTTCCTCGGGTTTGCCTACGCAGTCTGCGGCATTTCCACTGACATCACCGAGCGCAAGCGGGCGCAGGAGGAACTCCGGCAGCAGAAGGAAATCTTGCAATCGATCCTTGGCAGCATGGGCGATGGCGTGGCCGTAGCCGACGAGAACGGCAAGTTCTTGTTCTTTAATCCCGCTGCAGAGCAAATCATGGGGCTTGGCGCGACGGATGTGCCGCCCGCCGAGTGGACAAAACGCTATGGCGTCTATCTGCCGGATACGATCACTCCCTATTCGCCTGAGGACCTCCCTCTGGCGCGGGCGATGCGGGGCGAAGCGGTAGACGGGGCCGAGCTGTTCGTCCGCAACCCTAACACCCCAGGAGGCGTTTGGGTGAACGTTACCGGGCGTCCGCTCAAACACGAAGACGGCACGGTGCGCGGTGGCGTGGTTGTCTTCCGCGATGTCACCTTGGCCAAGCAAGCGGAGCAAGCCTTGGTGCGTGCCAAGGAAGAAGCTGAGCGCACCAGCCGCTTCAAGGATCAATTCCTCTCCACGATGAGCCACGAACTACGAACCCCGCTCAATGCCATCCTGGGATTTTCCGAACTTCTCAGTGCCGAACGCTACGGCACGCTCAATGAGCGCCAGAGTCGCTATATCACGCACATCCATACCAGCGGGCAGCACTTGCTCCGGCTCATCAACGACATTCTGGAGCTGTCCAAGATTGAAGCCGGCCACATCGCGTTGGCCGTCGAAAACGTTTCCATTGGGGATGCGTTTGCCGAAGTTCTCAGCGTTCTGCGACCTCTGGCCGAGCTGAAGTCGCAGACGATATCGCATCACGCCGAGCCCGATCTTGCAGTTCGCGCCGATCGTACGCGCTTCAAGCAGATTTTGTTAAACCTGCTCGGCAATGCCATCAAGTTTACCCCGGCAGGCGGCCATGTCGAACTATCGGCCGGCCGTACGAACGACGAAGTCCGGATCGCTGTCCAGGATACCGGGCCGGGGATTCCGCCCGAGGAACAACAGCGCATCTTCGAGGTCTTCTACCAGCTGCGGAAATCGGGAGAGGCTGCCGAAGGCATGGGCTTGGGTCTGGCGATTACGCGGCGCCTCCTGGAGCTGCAAGGAAGTCGCTTGGCCCTGGATAGTCAACCCGGCCAGGGAAGCTGCTTCCATTTTCGTTTGCCAGTGGCTGCCGCTGTTCCACCAGTGGCCCCACAAAAAAGTGCGCTCAGGGGAAAGTCTGAGGAGACACCGCGGATTCTTGTGATTGAGGACGACCCCGTGGCAGGACAGCTTATCCAGACGCATCTTACCGCTTCCGGTTACGAGGTGGTGTTGTGTAATCAGCCTGGCCGTGCCGTGGAGATCGTGGCGGAGCTCCAGCCTGACGCAATCACCCTGGACATACTGATGGAGCCGACCGGGTGGGAGGTTCTGTTGCAGTTGAAGAATGACGCACGCACCGCGAGCGTTCCCATCATCGTGGTGACGATCGTGGATCAACCCGGCATGGGCGCGGCGCTCGGTGCCGACGAGTACCTGGTCAAGCCGGTGGAGCGGTCCGCGCTGCTGGCCGCGGTCCAACGCTGCCTGGTTCGGAGAGGCGGCGCGCCACCCAAGCGGCCCATCCTGGTGATCGAAGACGATACGCCCACCCGCGAAGTCATCACCGAATTGCTCACCGAGCAAGGCTACGCCGTGGCCACCGCTTCCGATGGTGCCGAGGCCCGCGCTCAGGTGGCCACTTCCCTGCCGCAACTGGTCATTCTGGATTTGCTACTGCCGAGGGTAAGCGGCTCCGAGTTGCTGGCAGAATGGCGGGCCAGCCCGCGAACCGCCGATCTTCCCGTTTTCATCCTGACCAGTAAAGACCTGACCCGAGAGGAAGAGATACGTCTCCGCGCGCATGCGGAGCTTCTTCTGCGCAAGGAGCAGCCCTGGCAGCAAACCCTGCTTGACCAAATCCGGCGAGTCATGGTCCAGAACGCCCCGGAGACCGTATGAAGCCCCGCATCCTGGTCGTGGAAGATAACCCGTTGAACCGCGAATTGCTCTGCGAGTGGCTGGATGCCGAAGGCTACGAAGTCGTGACTGCTGCGGACCTGAAGACAGGATTCGAGGCGGTGGAGAAAGAGCATCCCCATGTGGTGTTGCTGGATGTTCAGCTCGGCGCCGATGATGGTCTGAGCCTGGCCGCGTGGCTGCGCCAGCAGCCGGCGCTGCGCGATATCCCGGTAATCGCCGTGACGGCCCACGCCATGATGACCGAACGGGAGCGCATTCTGCAGGCCGGCTGCAACGCCTGCGTTTCGAAGCCGGTCGATTTCAAGTTGCTCCGTGAACAATTACAGCGCTGGCTGACCTGCGCCAGGATGCCGCATTCCAATAGCTAGACTGGTGGAAAACATGCCGCGAATCTTGTGTGTGGAAGACGACCAAATGATGCGCGAGCTTCTGCGTGAGCATCTCCAGGATGCGTATGAAATCATCGAGACCAGCGATGCGAGCGAGGC
>Ga0209154_1001960_pt1 | contig 11779 bp, 10 predicted proteins | sample GraSoiAngelo_121_FD_185878 | JGI IMG/M metagenome (GOLD analysis project Ga0209154, IMG submission 185878) | Grasslands soil microbial communities from the Angelo Coastal Reserve, California, USA - 14_0919_12_20cm (SPAdes) (version 2) | ecosystem: Environmental > Terrestrial > Soil > Grasslands ... | reverse complement strand
GTTGCTCGGAGAGCAGGTCGCGATCAGCATCCTGGCCGATCAGCGCCACAGCTTCAACGAACCGTTCAGCGGCTTTACGTTCACAAAATTCGACGGCACGACGATTACCGTCTAGGTTGCCACTGGCAACTTGCCACGTACTTGCCAAGGTGAGTTTCTTCCTTTGGATCCTGTTGCCGGTCCTCGCCGGCCTCGCAAGCGGCGCTAAAAATGTCAATCACGTTCATGCCGGCGTGAACGGCCGCTTCTCGCATCCGTCGGTCGAAGGTCAGGACGTGAGTTGCTCTCCCCGAGAACGCTAGTGCGATGTGTAGCGCATCCAGGGTACGCAAAGGCAGCGAGTCCGTGGCCAGCAGAAGGCGTTCCGCGTCGCGATGCACCGCAGGGTCCAAATGCAACCGAGCGAACGAACCAGAGTCGGCATCGGCGAGCAGTGCACCACGGATCTCGTTGGCCAGCTCTGGACGCAACTCCCCTTCACGCTTTCTCCGTGCAACGGCGGAAAGCACTTCCGTGATCGCAAGCTCCGAGATCATCAGACCCAGTCGGCCGCGCAAAAACGCATCGAGTCTCTCGCTCTCGGCTTCCGGCACGTAGAGCTTCGCCAACGCGCTGGCATCGATGTACACCGCGGCATCGATGCCCGGGGAAACCGGCCCGGTTGCTTCAGCTGCGCTCGGCTCTGCCATCGAGAATGGCGGACGAGAGCGGCTTGGTCAGCTGTGGCATCCGGCGTCGAAATGCCGCACGGCCACGGAACGGCTTCGCGTCTGCGGGACGGGGCGGCACCAGTCTCGCGACGGCCTTGCCTCGATCCGTAATCGTGATTTCGTGCCCCTTTCGAACCTCAGCAATCAATGCAGACAGGTTCTGCCGGGCTTCACGTATTCCTGCTTCTTTCATCCTGTGATTGTGCTACATGTAGCACTGCGTGCAACTGCCCGACTGACAAAATACCTGCGGAGCGTGACGGACGGGATCGAATCGCTCTATGCGGCTCTCGCCGTACCAAGCGCTGACACGCGGTTCTGCACTTCTTGAATTTGGAGCGGGAAACGAGACTCGAACTCGCGACCCCGACCTTGGCAAGGTCGTGCTCTACCAACTGAGCTATTCCCGCGTCCGGCTAATCCTGAGAGCCGCCGAATTCTATGTACACCCCTTTGGAAGTCAAGGCGAGAGCCCGAGCAGGCTCCTCGGCTCATTCTCGTCCGTAACAGCGACATAAAACCTTCTTTTAATCATTATCTTAGGAATCATTTATCAAGCTGACTCTCACAGCCTGTTCTCGGAAGGCTGGGCGCGCAGCTCGGGCCACGCCACGCGCAGGTACGCCACCATGGACACGAGTGTCGCGGCGGCCGCGATCATCGTCATCCACACCCCGACGCGATAAGTCGGCAGCCCGAGGAGCGGCCAGCGGTACAGCATCATCGACAGGCCGATGATCTGCAGGACGGTCTTGTACTTGCCGAGCTGCGAGACCGCGACCTTGCGCCGCGCGCCGATCTCGGCCATCCACTCGCGCAGCGCCGAGATCGTGATCTCGCGGCCGATGATGATGGCGGCGGTGAGCACGATGAGGGTATGCGGATCCTTGCTCACCAGCAGCACGAGCGCCACGGCGACGATCAGCTTGTCGGCGACCGGATCGAGGAATGCGCCGAGGCGGGAGATCTGGCCGAAGCGGCGGGCGAAATAGCCGTCGAGCGAGTCGGTGATGCCCGCGGCCACGAACAGGAGTCCCGCCGCCGGATCGGCCCACGGGTACGGCATGTAGAACAGCACGACGATGAGTGGAATCGCCGCGATGCGTGCCCAGGTCAGCGCATTGGGAAGGTTCCACACCATCAGCGGCTTCTCATGGGGCGTCGGCGGTCACGGGGCGCGGCTCCAGCTACGAACCTGGATGCAGGTGATCATAAACACTTCGCGCCAGCGTCGCGCCGATTCCCGCCACCTGCGTGAGATCTGCCACTCCGGCGCGCATCACGCCCTGCAGTCCGCCGAAGTGCTTCAGGAGCGCCCGCCGCCTGGCGGGCCCGAGTCCCGGGACCACCTCCAGCACCGACTCGTTGTAACGGCGGGCACGCTTGCGGCGATGACCGGTGATCGCGAAGCGGTGGGCCTCGTCGCGGATTCTCTGGATCAGGCGCGCCGCGGGCGTTTGACCCTCGGGCGTCACCGGCGCCGCTGCGCCGTACACGAACAACCGCTCGTGGCCCACCCTGCGCTCGGGGCCCTTGGCGATTCCGACCAGCGTCAGGTCGCCGTACCCGAGCTCCGCGAGCACGGCGTGCACCTGGCTCACCTGCCCGGCACCGCCATCGATCAGCAGCAGGTCGGGCGGCGACACCTCGCCGGCGCGCACATGGCGGTAGCGGCGCTCGAGCGCCTGGCGCAGCGCCCCGTAATCGTCGCCGGGCGTAACGGCGCTGATGTTGAAGCGCCGGTACTCCTTCTTCAGCGGTCCGTCGGGGCCGAATACGACGCAGGAGGCCACCGTGCCCTCGCCGCCCGTGTGGCTGATGTCGAAGCATTCGATCCGTGCGGGCGGCTCGGGCAGGTCGAGCATGCCGGCCAGGTCGGAGAACATCTCGTCGAGTCCCGCGCGCTGTGCGAGCCGCATGCGCAGCGCCTGCACCGCATTCTCGCGCGTGAGCTCCACCCAGCGCGCCGCCAGGCCGCGCACGGGATGCCGGACCTCGATCCTTTGCCCGGTGCGCTCGCTCAGCAGCTCCGAGAGCGATGCCGCCTCCTCGAGATTGCTGCCGAGCAGCACTTCCGCGGGCGCCTCGGCGTCGGCATAGTACTGCAGGATGAACGAGGCGAGCGCCTCGTCGGCTTCGGCGAGCGCGGCGCGCGGAAAGTAGCTGGTGGTGCCGAGATTGCGGCCGCCGCGCACCAGCATGACGCTGACGGCGTACTCGCCCGCCTCGCCGACGATCGCGAACACGTCGACGTCGGGCTGCCCCTCGGCGGTCACGATCTGCTGCGCCTGGATGCGCTGGAGCGCCGCGCGCTGATCGCGGATCTGCGCCGCACGCTCGAACTGGAGCGCCTCGACCGCCTCCTCCATACGCTTCTCGAGCTCGGCGTTCACTTCGTCGCTGCGACCCTCGAGCACCTTGACCGCCGCCGCAATGTCCTGCGCGTAGGCGTCGCGCGGGATGAGGCCGACGCACGGGGCCGAGCAGCGCCCGATCTGATGCTGCAGGCAGGGGCGGCTGCGGTTGGCGAAGAAGCTGTCGCGGCAGTTGCGGATGCGAAACAGCTTCTGCAGCTGATTCAGCGTATCGCGCACCGCGCCGGCACTCGGGAAGGGACCGAAGTAGCGTCCGGGGGCGCTCTTCGCGCCGCGGTAGAACTCGAGCCGCGCAAACTCGTGCTCCACGTAGAGGTGAATGTAGGGAAAGCTCTTGTCGTCGCGCAGCACGACGTTGAAGCGCGGCTTGTGCGCCTTGATCAGGTTGTACTCGAGCAGCAGCGCCTCGGTCTCGGAGTTGGTCACCGTGACCTCGACGCCCTCGATCTGTGCGGTGAGCGAGCGCACCTTGGGATCGACATTCCTCGGGGCGAAGTAAGTGCCGACGCGGTCCCTGAGGCTGCGGGCCTTGCCGACGTAGAGGAGCTCGTGCCCGGCGCCGAACATGCGGTACACGCCCGGCCGCCTGGGAAGCGACGCGATGAATTCCTTGGGGTCGAACTCGCTCATGGTCGAAAGAGAGGCTCACCGCTTCACGGCGCGGACGCGCTCGCCCCCGGTCCGGCGCTCGGCGGTGCCGCGCGAACCGGGAGGCCCGCGAGCTCGCAGGCGCGCGCGACCACGTCCCGGAACATCTGCGCCGTGAGGCGGCCGGTCGAGGTGTTGTAGCGGCTGCAATGATACGAGTCGAGGAGGTATTGCGCTCCGTCGAGGCGGTGCTCCCGACCGTGCCCGAACGGGTAACGCGCGCGCTCAAGTGCGCGCGCCATGAGCAGCGCGTCGTGCGCCACGCGACCCAGGGCCAGGTACACGCGCACCGCCGAAAGCTCCCGCACCTCCGCGGCGAGGTATGCGTTGCAGGAACGGATCTCCGCGGGCAGGGGGCGGTTCTCCGGTGGCACGCATTTGACCGCATTGACGATGCGGGCGTTCACGAGCGCCAGGGCATCGTCCGCGGAGACGGATACCGGTGCGCTCGCGAGCCCGGCCTCGTGGAGCGTGCGGTACAGGAGGACACCCGCGTGGTCTCCCGTGAACGGCCGGCCGGTGCGGTTCGCCCCGTGCATGCCGGGAGCGAGACCGACGATGACGATGCGCGGCGCCGTGACGCCGAAGGACGGCACCGGACGCGCCCAGTAGTCCGGGTGCGCGGCGTGCGACCGGGCCCGAAAGCTCACGAGTCGCGCGCAGCGCCTGCAGTTCGGATCGTAGATCGCAGCCGGCCCGGAGCGAAGCGCTGCGGGGCCTCTCTCAGCCGGGCGCAGTCGTGGCACGCTTGTCGGCGCGGCGGCTCTGACTGCGCTCGGCAATCAGCATCGCGAGCTCGAGAGCCTGCTCGTGATTGAGGCGCGGGTCCACCGTCGATCGATAGGCCCTGGCGAGATCGTGGTCCGTGAGCCCGCGCGCCCCTCCGGTGCATTCGGTCACGTCATCCCCGGTGAGCTCGATGTGCACGCCGCCGAGATAGGACCCCGTGTCCGCATGAATACGGAACGCGAGATCGAGCTCCTTCAGGATGTTCTCGAAGCGGCGCGTCTTGATCCCGCCCGTGGTCGTCTCGGTATTGCCGTGCATGGGGTCGCATACCCAGAGCGCCGTCTGACCGGTCTGGCGCACCGCTTCGATCGCCTTCGGGAGCGCGGCGGCCACGTCCTTCGCGCCGAAGCGGTGGATGAGGGTGAGCCGACCGGGCTGGTTCTGGGGATTGAGGGTCGTCACCAGGCCCTGCAGCCACGCGGCATCCATGGCCGCGCCGACCTTGACGGCGATGGGATTCGAGATGCCGCGGAAGTACTCGACGTGCGCGCCTTCGAGCCCGGCGGTGCGCATGCCGATCCACGGCATGTGCGTCGAGAGGTTGTACCAGCGGTTCTGCCGCGGAATGAAGCGCGTCTGTGCCTGCTCGTAGTGAAGGTGCAGCCCCTCGTGGCTCGCGTAGAAGTCGACCAGCGTGGCCTCGTGGACCCGCCGGCCGCTGATGCCTTCGAAGAAATCCAGCGCATCGCCGATCGAGCGCACGATCCGCTCGTAGGCGTCCTTGAGGGGCGCGTGGTGCACGAAGCCCAGGTCCCAGTACTCCGGATGGTGCAGGTCGGCGAAGCCGCCCTCGACCAGCGCCCGTACGAAGTTCAGCGTCAGCGCCGCGCGCTCATACCCTCGCAGCAGCAGCTCCGGATCCGGCGCGCGCGCCTCGGGCGTGAACTCCGGCCGATTGACCAGGTCGCCCCGGTAGCTCGGCAGGCTGACGCCGTTTCGCGTCTCGGTGTCGGCCGAGCGCGGCTTGGCGTACTGGCCGGCCATGCGCCCCACGCGGATGATGGGCTTCTTCAGCCCGTGCAGCAGCACGAGGCTCATCTGCAGCAGGATCTTGAGCTTCTTGGCGATGGTGTCGGACTCGCAGTCGGCGAACACCTCCGCGCAGTCCCCACCCTGGAGCAGGAATGCCTCGCCGCGCTGCGCGGCGGCGAGCCGCAAGCGCAGCGCCTCGATCTCCCACGAGACCACGATGGGCGGCAGGCGCGCGATGTGCGCCACGACGCGCTCGAGCGCCCGCGGATCGCTGTAGACCGGCTGCTGCTGGGCGGGCCGGGTCTGCCAGCTGGCGCTGTGCCAGGAGGTCGTTTCGGGCGCTCGCATGTCAAAAGATCGTAGCACGCTTTTCCCGCCGGTCAGGGAACGCCGCGTCACACCCCCGCGCGCCCATGCCCGCTGGCGTCAGGTGCGCTTCGCGGGCAGAATGCGCCCCTTTTCGAGGGGGCCCTTATGCACCGCGTACTGATTCTCGGAGCCGGCAAGATCGGCGCTTTGATTTCCGGATTGCTAGCCGAATCGGGGAGTTACAAGGTCCAGCTGGCGGACGTCGACGGGGCGGCGGCCGAGGGCGTGGCGCGTGCCCACGGAACGGGCAATCTCGCCCCCTTCGCCCTCGACGCGACCGACGCGGCCGCGCTCTCCCACCACCTCGCCGCGCACCCGGTGGAAGCGGTGATCTCGAGCCTGCCCTACTACTGCAACCTCACGGTCGCCGAGGCCGCCCGCAAGGCGCACGCCCACTACTTCGATCTGACCGAGGACGTGGCAGTGACCCGCTCGGTGCGCGCCATCGCCGCGGGGGCAGCCCAGGCGTTCGTGCCGCAGTGTGGCCTCGCCCCCGGGTTCATCAGCATCGCGGCCGCGGAGCTGATCACTCATTTCGACACGCTGCGGGCGGTGAAGATGCGCGTCGGGGCCCTCCCCCAGCACCCGAACAATGTCCTCAAGTACTCGCTCACCTGGTCGACCGAGGGACTCATCAACGAATACGGCAACCCCTGCCAGGCGGTGAGCGACGGGCGGTTGATCGACGTGGCGCCGCTCGAGGGGCTCGAGGAGATCGAGATCGACGGCACGCTGTACGAGGCGTTCAACACCTCCGGGGGCCTCGGCTCGCTCGCCGAAACTCAAGGCGCGCACCTCGAGTCGATGAACTACAAGACCATCCGCTACCCCGGGCACTGCGAGCAGATGCGCCTTCTCATGAACGACCTGAAGCTCAATCACGACCGCGGCACGTTGAAGCGCATCCTCGAGAACGCCGTGCCGCAGACGCTGCAGGACGTCGTGATCGTTTACGCGGCGGTCACCGGCACGCAGGACGGAGAGCTGCGCGAGGAGAATTACGTCAACAAGATCTACCCGGAGCTGATCGGCGGACGGCTGTGGTCCGCCATCCAGGTGACGACCGCCGCGGGCGTCACGGCGGTGCTGGACCTCGTGCTCGCCCACAAGGGCAGGTACAGTGGCTTCGTGGCCCAGGAGCAGTTTCGCCTCACCGACATCCTCGCCAACCGCTTCGGCCGCTACTATGCGCCGGGCGGCACCAAGCATGTCTCCGGCGAAGTCGTGGTGTCGGGCAAGGCCGGACATCAGCGTCGCCAGAAGAAGGCGGTAACGGTATGAGTGGCGTGGACATCGGGGCGCTCCTCGAGCGCTTGGGGCTGAGCCTCGTCAACCCGGGCTCGTGGTCCGGCTCGCACGGCTGGTCGGGCAGCACCGACGTCCCGCTCCTCGACGTGCGCAACCCCGCCGACGGCACGCCGCTCGCGCAGGTGCGGCCGGCGGGCGAGCAGGACTACGAGCACGTGCTGCGCTCCGCAACCGCCGCCGCGGCCGCCTGGCGCGAGGTGCCGGCGCCGAAGCGCGGTGAGACGGCGCGCCTGCTCGGCGAGCAGCTGCGGAATCACAAGCACGACCTCGGCACGCTGGTGTCGCTCGAGAATGGCAAGATTCTCGCCGAGGGGCTCGGCGAGGTTCAGGAAATGATCGACATCGCCGACTTCGCCGTCGGCCAGTCGCGCATGCTCTACGGACTCAGCATGCACTCCGAGCGCCCGAAGCACCGCATGTCGGAGCAGTGGCACCCGCTCGGCGTCGTGGGTGTCATCTCGGCCTTCAACTTTCCGGTCGCGGTGTGGTCCTGGAATGCCTGCCTCGCGGCCATCTGCGGCAACGCGACCGTGTGGAAGCCCTCGCACAAGACTCCGCTCAGCGCGCTGGCCGTGCAGCGGCTGTGCAACCGAGTCATCGAGGCCAATCGCCTGCCGCCGATCTTCCAGCTCTTCATCGACGCCGGCACGGGACTCGCGACGCGCTTCGTCGACGACCGGCGCGTCGCCCTCATCTCCTTCACCGGCTCGACCGAGGTCGGTCGCAAGGTCGGCGAGCGCGTCGCGGCACGCCTCGGCAAGAGCCTGCTCGAGCTCGGCGGCAACAACGCCATCATCGTCGACGAGACCGCGAACCTGGATCTCGCGGTGCCGGCGATCGTGTTTGGCGCGGTCGGCACCGCCGGGCAGCGCTGTACGAGCACCCGGCGCGTGCTGGTGCACAAAGCGATCGCGGCGGAGCTGGAGCGGCGCCTCGTACACGCCTACCGGCAGGTGCGCATCGGCGATCCGCTCGAGCCCACCACGCTCATGGGTCCGCTGATCGATGCACAGGCGGTCGAATCCTACCGGTCCGCGCTCGCCGCCGCGCGCGCCGCGGGCGGCGAGCTCCTCTACGGCGGTAAGGTCCTCGAGCGCTCCGGCAACTTCGTGGAGCCTGCGATCGTGCGCGCCCGCAACGACTGGCCGATCGTACAGACCGAGACCTTCGCGCCCATTCTGTACCTGATTCCGGTCGCCTCGCTCGGCGAGGCGATCGGTGCGCAGAATGCCTCCGCCCACGGCCTGTCGTCGGCGCTGTTCACCGACCGCTTGGCTAACGCGGAGACCTTTCTGTCGGCCGGAGGCAGCGACTGCGGCATCGCCAACATCAATCTCGGCACCTCGGGCGCCGAGATCGGCGGGGCCTTCGGCGGGGAGAAGGATACCGGCGGCGGGCGCGAGTCGGGCTCCGATGCCTGGAAGGCGTACATGCGCCGCCAGACCAACACCGTGAACTGGAGCCGCGAGCTGCCGCTCGCTCAGGGAATCCAGTTCAAGATCGACCAGTGATCGAGCGCAAGCGAGCGAAGGCTTTCCTCACGCGCTTGCGCTTTTCAGCGCGCTGAGCCGATCAACGCCCTGCCAGCCTGACCGTGACCCGGGCGCCCCCGAGCGGCGAGGTGTCGATCGACAGCCGCCCGCCGTAGAGATCCACGGTGTCGTGCACCATCGCGAGCCCCAGCCCGTGCCCCGGCACGTTCTGATCGGCGCGTACGCCGCGCTCGAGCACCCGCGCTCGGTCGGCCTCCGAGATGCCGGGCCCGTCGTCCTCCATGACGAGGCTGAGCCGCTCACGGGGGTCTGCGCTCTCGTCGCTCCCGGCCGTCAGCCGCACCCGGCTGCGACACCATTTGCAGGCATTGTCGAGAATATTTCCCAGCAGCTCCGTCAGGTCGCCGCGATCGCCGACGAACTGCGTCCCCGGGGCAACCGCGAGCTCGAGCGAGAGGTCCTTGTTCCCATATACCTTGAGCAACGCGCCGCGCAGCTCAGCCGCCACCTGCGCCACGTCCACCGGCGCCTGCCCGAGGAGCGCGCCGCCCGAGGCGGCGGCACGCTTCAGCTGGTGCTCGATGATGCCGCTCATGCGGTCGATCTCCGCCGACACCGCGCTGCCGCGGGCCTCGCCGGGCAGACTCGAGCGCATGACGGCGAGCGGCGTCTTCAGACTGTGCGCGAGATTGCCGAGGGTGTCGCGGTAGCGGGCGACGCGCTTGCGCTCCCCGATGAGCAGCGCGTTGAGGTGGGTCGCAACGCCGTCGAGCTCGCGCGGATAGCCGGCGCCGAGATTCTCGCGGCGGCCCTCCTCCACCTCGTGGATCTCCCGCTCCAGACGGCGCACCGGCCGCAGCACCCACTGCAGCAGCGCGGCGAGTGTGACGAGCAACACCAGCATGAGCCCGATGAACCAACCGACCAGCCGCTGGCGGTATCGCCAGAGCTGCTCCTCGTACGGACTCAGGCTCACCGCAACGCTGAAGGTGAGCGCGCGTGCGCCGGTCGGATCGTCCGCAAACTGGATCGCGCGGCTCTCGATCGCGACGCGGTCATGATCGAAAGCGGCGTAAGTGATCGTGCGCTCCCCCGGCACCAGCAGCGGACCGAAATCGGCGGCGAGCCCGGCCGTCGACGGGGAGCGCCACTGATGCTGTTGGGAGCGGATCTGCGCGTACAGTCCCGAGTGCGGCGTCGACAGCCTCTGCTCGCGCACCTGCGGCGGCGGGGCGTAACCGCCGTCGGGCTGCGGCTCGGCGGCCGCGATCAGGGACACCATCTGCGAGTCGAGCAGCTCCTGGAGCGTGCGTTCGGACAACGCCCGAAAGCCGGTGTCGAGCACCACCATCATGACGCCGAAGAACAGCGCGAGCGGCGCGGAAACCGATAGCAGCAACCGCCGGCTGAGCGAGTGCACGTTGGCGCCGGGTGGCTCAGGACCCCGAGTCGCGCGGCAGCGCGAAGCGATAGCCCCGGCCGCGCAGCGTCTCGATAGGATGCAGCTCGTCCCGCGGGTCGAGCTTGCGGCGCAGCCGTCCGACCAGCACCTCGATGACGTTGCTGTCGCGCTCGAAGTCCTGGTCGTACAGCCGCTCGGTGAGCTCGGTCTTGGAGATCACATCGCCGGCGCGCAGCATGAGGTGCTCGAGGATGCGGTACTCGAACGTGGTGAGCTCCACTGGCGCGCCGCCGACCTGCACGCTCTGCGCGCGCGTATCCAACGATACGCTTCCGCACGTGAGCTGCGGGCTCGCCCAGCCGCCCGCGCGCCGCAGCAGCGCCTGCAGTCGCGCGAGCACCTCCTCGAAGTGAAAGGGCTTGGCGACGTAGTCGTCCGCGCCCGCCTGCAGCCCCTCGACCTTGTCCTGCCAGTTGTCGCGCGCCGTGAGTATCAGGATCGGGAAAGTCTTGCGCGCGGCCCGCAGGCGGCGGATCACCTCGAGGCCTGGCAGATTCGGGAGCCCGAGGTCGACGATCGCCACGTCGAGCGGATATTCGAGCCCGGCAAACAGCCCCTCGTTGCCGTCGCGCGCCACATCCACCGTGAAGCCCGCAGCCGCGAGGCGCTCCTGCAGCGAATCGCGCAGCGTCGCCTCGTCCTCGACCACCAGTACGCGCATGCCTCCCCTTTATCTTGGCGCGCCTATTGAACCACCCCGTCCCTGGCGTCCACCCGCACGGTCCACACCTTGCCCGCATCGTTCAGGAGGCGCAGCACGTAGACCGTGCGGCCGTTGTCTCTTTTCGTCTCGGCCTTGACGACCCGGGCGTGAAAGCGCCGCTCGACCATCTTGACAGCCTGGTCCATCGAGACCGCGCTCGTCGTCATCGTGGGGGCCGGTGCGGCACGGCTGTCCGGCGCCGCGGCGCCCGCATGCGCCGCAGGGAGCCACGCGACCACCGGCGACCATAGGATGAGGAGTGCGGCGCGGGTCTTCATCGGTGTGCGCAAGCGTAGCGCATCCGCCTCTCGAGCCGCGAATCTCAGCCGTCGGCGTGCGTTCAGGCGCCGTTCAGTTTCGCCTCGCTCCACAGCGCGTCCCACTCGGCCGCCGAGAGTTGCTTGAGATCGAGAGCGCGCGCGCGCGCCAGCGCTTCCATGGCCGCGAAGCGGCGCTCGAACTTGGCACTGGCCGCACGGAGCGCCGCTTCCGCATCGAGCTCGAGGTGCCGGCTCCAGTTGACGATCGAGAACAGGAGATCCCCGAGCTCATCCGCCACCGACTCTCGAGCGCGCGCATCGAAGCCGCGCTCGGCTACGGCGCCGAGCGCCCGGTCGAGCTCCGCGAGCTCCTCCTGCACCTTGGCGCGCACCGAAGATGCCTCGGGCCAGTCGAAACCCACGCGCGCCGCGCGCCGGCCGAGCTTCGCCGCGCGAGTGAGCGCCGGCAGCGCTTTGGGGACTCCTCCCAACACGGCGCCTGCCGCCGCCCGGGCGCCGCCGGCCGACTCGGCCCGCTCCTGCGCTTTCTGCTCCTCCCAGAGCCGCACGAGCTCCTCGGGCGCGGGCGAAGTTCCGGCGAACACGTGGCTGTGGCGCCGCACCAGCTTGTCGTGAATCGAGCGGGCGACGGCCGCGAAATCGAACCAGCCGCGCTCCTCCGCCATGCGC
>Ga0209154_1001950_pt1 | contig 11806 bp, 7 predicted proteins | sample GraSoiAngelo_121_FD_185878 | JGI IMG/M metagenome (GOLD analysis project Ga0209154, IMG submission 185878) | Grasslands soil microbial communities from the Angelo Coastal Reserve, California, USA - 14_0919_12_20cm (SPAdes) (version 2) | ecosystem: Environmental > Terrestrial > Soil > Grasslands ... | reverse complement strand
CGGAGCACAGCCCATCCCCGGCGAAGGGCCGCTGGTTAGTTTGCTGTTTGCCGGGCTCGCGCTGACCTTTGCGACCCTGGCCATCCCCATTCGTCTCGACGGCAAATGGATCACGATGGCCTGGGCGGTCGAGGGAACCATTCTAGTCTGGAGTGGCCAGCAAGCTCGACAGTGGGCCCTGCGCGCAGCCGGCTTGCTGCTGTTTGCGATTGTCGCCGTGCGCCTGGCCGTGCTTCCCATCCCGGCCCAGCAGTTTCTGCTGAACGCTCGCTTCGCCGCTTTTGCCGTGGCGGTGGCCTCGTTTGCGGCGGCGGGTTACTTCGTCGGGCGCGCGCCCACCGAGTTGCAGGATACCGAGAAGACGCTTTTCGCCGTATTGGGCGTCGGTGTCAACATTTATGCGCTTGCCGCACTGTCACTCGAAGCCTGGGACCTGTTCGGCCGGATGGGAACACTGGGTATCGAGCGCGGTCTGGCACAGCAACTCGCGCTTTCCGTAGTCTGGACGGTTTATGCCACCGTGCTGATCCTAGCAGGCGTGAAGCGCAGGGTGGCGGCATTGCGGTGGCAGGCGCTGGCGCTATTCGGCCTGGTGGCAGGAAAGGTCTTCCTATTTGACCTGTCGTTTCTCGAGCGGTTCTACCGCATCCTGTCGTTTCTGTTGCTGGGACTGGTTTTGCTGGTGGTGTCGTTTCTCTATCAGCACAAAGTGGCGGCGGAAGAGGTGGAGAAGGAAAATTGAGAAAGGCCATCTACGCTTCCGGTACGACTGCGGCGCTATTCTTGGTTCTCAACTGGGCCCTGGCGAATTCGCTGCCGGAAGCTTGGCGGAACTGGGGGTATTCGCGCGCGATAGAGCTCCACGCGCGCACGGGCTCCAGCCGCAGCGAGCAGCGCGGCACCCGCTTGCTGGAATCCAGCTTTACTCCCGGACGGTTCACTCAGGTGGTTCTGGACATCGGCGAGAAAGCGCCCTTTCACAACGCCGTTCAGGTAGTGACGCCCGAGCAGGACTTCATCGCCTGGGTGGAAGTGGCCGTCAGCGACAACGCCAAGAGCTGGCGAATCGTGGGTGACCGCGCGCCGATCTTTCGTTTCCGGAAAGAACAGCGCGAGGGCAACCAAACAGTTCCTTACTCAGAGAGCAATGCGCGCTACATCCGCTTGCGGATCCTCGACGCCGGCAAGCGGTTTCCGGTGACGAGCGCAGAGGCTTCTTATCATGTCACCGAGGAGGCTGAGCGCGCACCTGTACCGGTGCCCATGGCGCCCGAGGCTCAGGTTGGACCGCAGACAAGCGTATGGCGCGCCGACTTGGGTGCAGCGACGCGTCCCATTTCAGAAGTGCGCCTTGAAGTCGAGCAGGCGGAGTTTCATCGTGCTGTGCGTGTCCACTCCAGCAAGGACGGCCAGGAATGGGGGCTCAACGCTTCGGGAGAGATCTATCGCTTTCGCCAGGGCGACAAATTGCAGGAGTGGCTCCGCATAGATTTCCCGCAAACACGGGAGCGGCGCTACTGGCGCGTCGAAGTGCTCAACGGCAGCGATCTCCCACTTGAGGGCGCGCGCCCGGCGCTTTACACCACGCCGCAGCGCGTCATCTTCTGGCAGAAGCCTGGGCGCAGCTACCGTCTGCTTTACGGCCAAAGCCAAGCGAAGGCGCCACAATACGAGATGGCTCGTCTGACTGACCGCAAAACCATAGAAAGTGCCCTCCCTAGCCGGCTCGGAACTGAGGAAGTCAACACCGCTTATGCTGACCCGCGACCGTGGACCGAGCGGCACCCAGGGGTGATCTGGGTGGCGCTGGGCATTGCCGTGGCGTTGCTGGGCCTGTCTGCGCTGCAAGCAATGCGAAGATAGCTGCCGATAATCAGCCATGTTGAAATCATTTTTTGGATTCCCACACTCTTCACGGTGGCAAGGGCGCCTGCGGAAGGACACGGCCCGCTGCAGCGCGGCGGCGAACAGGTCTGATCCTTTTGCCCATTTCAGTTTCCGCTTCCATGTCCGCAGCCAATGCGAGTGCAGTGCCTTGGACGACTTATTTGGAAAATGCAGCGCGCCGCGAACACTATAATTCTCTGATCAGTTAGTTTATCGGAGTGAAATAACACTTGCTCTTCCCACGACCTGCAAGATCTTGTCAAGTGCATTTTTCGGGCTACGGGGAACTGTTCGAGCGGTCCTCTCTCGCTAAGTCAAACGATTCCAATGAGTTAGATAGGATGCGAAACGGCTTTCTCACTTTGGAAAAAGTTTGCACAGTTTTGGGGCATTTTATGGTATGAGAGGCCCCGGTACGGGTTTTTAGGCACTTTTAGCCGGGCATCCATTGCCAATCTGCAGTTGTTTGAGTGCGTTTGATGGCACCAAAGTCCGTGGAGGGCGTCATCGGCAGTGTCAAAATGAATCATCAGACTTCATTTCAGGCCTGGATAGGGAGCGGCAGTGCACATTTTGGGAAGCCTGCAAATCTTTGCACTGATGTGGAACATAGATTGCTTTTGGTATTTGTCCGATGGCTCGGTGGGGCCCACCAGGGGAGTACGCACAAGGCCCACCAAGGAGGTAGTAACTACTACCATGCTCGAACCCAGCCCAAATGTAATCACCTTGCCGGTTTCCACCGGCTCACTGCAGAACTATTGCGGTGCACCTGGATGCAGGGCCCCTGTCCCGTCGGATTTGGCTTCAGAGGGTCTTTGCGTCATGCACCTAACCTTCAACATGGAGCAGGCTTGCGCCCGCCTGCGCAACGAGATCAACCAAGGTACGGTCAGCACCGAGCGTCGGGCAGAGATCGGCGGCTACGTTGTTGGCCTGAGCGTCATGTTGGCACGGGTCGCCAGCAGCATTAGCCTGCCGGATGACAAGAAAAAGCGCGTGCTGAACACTTTTCTTACGCTGATGATCCTGCGCGAGACCCTCGACCGCACAGTGCCAATCCGGGGCACGCGCGCGCGAGAAAGCAGTACTCAGGCCGTTCTTGGTTAACAGCTATAAGTTGTCGGTGGTCGACCTCCGAGAGTCCCCCCACGGCGGAGCATGCCCCAAGGCTGCGCCCCTCCCCTCTTCGTTCACGCCCAAGTCAAAACTCACAGCCAGCTGAAACATCCTGACTGAGGCCCAGCAACGAAGTTCCCCTTCGGTCCTGGTCGGATTTTCGCTCCTCGGTCACCTCTCCCGAGTGCCGCGGTAGCGCGCGCCGGTGTGGCGCCCAAATCGCAGCTTGTCGGGTTCAATGAACTGCCACACTCTTTGCAACGGAACACAAGAACGACTTGCGCTGACTATTAAAAGTCTTCTAAAACTAACTCTAAAATTTTCCTTGACACACGTTTCCTGGTGAAGTAAGAAGACGCCCGCCCAGGCCCATCAGGCCAACAATTTACACTACAACCTGTAGATTGATCCCCTGGAGTCGCATGTCCGACTCCCGGGAGAGGGGGGAGTGGAAGATGAGAACTCTGAAGGTTCTCCTTTTGCTTTCCCACGCGACGGGGGTTGGTGTATCCCTCGTCATTTCCACCAGTTCCTTAAGGATTGTGCCCCCACCTCTGCCCCAACGAGCCGCGACAACTCTAATCAACTATCCCAACTTCCTTATCCAAGCCACGTTCGATATCGACAGAACCACTCTCGAAACGGTGGAAAAGCGCTGCCGATGGACTGGGCCGGCCCCCGAGGTACAACCTAGCTCGTAAAAGGAGGAACTATGTTCCAGCAGTTAAAGGTACGCCGTACTTTGAGCAGGAGACACCTCAGCAAGGTGCTCGTGCTGCCTTCCGTTTTTGTGCTCCTGGGGTTTGCCAGCGCCCTGGCTCTGTATGGGCAACTTGGCGTACACGACCCCGGAGTGCGCGGTGGACAAGCGGGCGCCGGTGACGCGATTCCTGGCTTGAGCGGTGCCGAAGGGAATTCCTTCACCGATGCAAAGGCCACGTTCATGGAAGTGGATACCGTCAGCGGAGGATTGGGACCAAGGTTCAACCTAGACAGTTGTGCTGGGTGTCACGCCCAGCCCGCTGTGGGCGGAACGAGCCCATTCACAAACCCTCAGTCTACAGTTGCTACTGCCCCTAACCAAGTTCCATTTTTCATTACGAGTGATGGCCCGGTCCGCGAAGCACGTTTCAAGTTCAACTCTAACGGCACACGCGATGGCGGTGTGCACGACCTTTTCACGATCACTGGTCGACCGGACGCGCCTGGCTGCAACATTTCCCAGCCTGACTTTAACGCCCTGGTCGACCGGACGCGCCTGGCTGCAACATTTCCCAGCCTGACTTTAACGCCGCCGCCGCAAACAATAACCTGATCTTCCGTATCCCCACTCCCCTTTTTGGCGGGGGTCTAATCGAAACCATCCCGGACGCCACCATCCTCGCGAACAGGAATTCCAACGCGGCCGCGAAGCAAGCCCTGGGCATTAATGGTCACCCAAACTTCAACGGCAACGACGGCACGATCGCTCGAATCGGGTGGAAGGCGCAAAACAAATCGTTGGAGCTTTTTGCGGGTGAAGCGTACAACGTTGAACAGGGTGTAACCAACGAGATCTTTAACACGGAGCGCGATGAAACTCCTGGGTGCATTTTCAACGGAACTCCTGAAGATCACACCAAGTTCGAAACGTCCACGCCCAGCGATGTGGTGAAGTTTGCGATCTTCATGCGCTTCTTGGCTCCGCCCACGCCTGCTCCTGCCACGCTCTCCACTTCCAACGGTTCCAATCTGTTTAACCAGATTGGCTGCGCACTATGCCATACGCCGACGCTCATGACGGGGAAATCGTCAAGCGGAGCGCTCGACAACAAGCCGGTCAACCTATTCTCCGATCTGTTGGTGCATCACATGGGTCCCGGGCTGGGCGACAATATTATTCAGGGCGGTGCCGGGCCCGATGAATTTCGCACGGCTCCTCTGTGGGGTCTAGGAAAACGAATCTTCTTCCTGCACGACGGGAGAACTAAAGACCTGTTGCAGGCTATCAGGGCTCACGCCAGCAGCAGCCAGAATTGCCAGGGCGCGCAGCCTGCTAACGGTACCACCCCTGAGGGTTTCGCATGTAATTCGGAGGCCAACGCTGTGATTAACACGTTCAATGCGCTCTCCCAGGGCCAGCAGCAGGACATCCTTAATTTCCTACGCTCATTGTGAGCAGAACTATGAGCCTCTGACCCCCGTGGAGCCGACCCCAGCGACCGGGGCGGCATCGCTCTCAGCCTGTTCGACGGGGGTCAGGGGTCCTCCCCAGCCGTTCAGCTGTCCCGGGGGATTCTCAAGTTTCACTTTAGGTTCTGATGGCACGGACGAAAAGCTGCCAGTGAATGGCTGGGCTTTCCGCGAAATCTAGAGCGCGGTGGCTTCCTTGGGCACCAGCGAGCGGATCTTCTGGATCACCAGGTCGATTCCAACTTCGTTGTAGCCGCCCTCAGGGATGATCACATCGGCGTAGCGCTTCGACGGCTCGATGAATTCCATGTGCATCGGCCGCACAGTCGCCAGGTATTGCTGCACCACGGACTCGACGGTGCGCCCGCGCTCGCGAATGTCGCGCTCCAGCCGCCGGATGAATCGCAGATCGGCGTCGGTGTCGACGAAAATCTTGATGTCCATCAGCTCGCGCAGCGCTTTGTTCTCGAAGATCAGAATGCCTTCGATAATCAATGCCAGCCTGGGCTCGAGCCGCACCGTCTTGCCCAGCCGCCGATGTTGCGTGAAGTCATAGACGGGACGGTCGATCGCCTGGCCCTCGCGCATTCGGCGAACGTGTTCGGTCAGCAGAGGGGTGTCGATCGAGTCCGGGTGGTCGAAGTTTTGCTTGGCGCGCTCATCAAGCGGCAGGTGCGGCAAGTCCTTGTAGTAGTGGTCCTGTTGAAGAACTAGAACGCTTTCCCCGGGAAGCGAAGCGATGATGCGGTCGGTGATGGTGGTCTTCCCTGACCCGGTTCCCCCGCAGATGCCGATCACCAGTCGTCGAGTGGCCACCAGGCCTCCGGCTGAAAAGTTCAGTTTCTCAGTTCCAAGTCGACTGTTCTGAGGGGTAGTGCTCAATCTGAACAGGCAGCATTCAGCCGTTGCCACCAGCTTTCCTCCAGTTCGCTGCCAATCTTTTTCTTGCGCAGTTTACTTCTTCCTCTTGCCCTTTGCCTTGCTCCGGCCCGCCGCGCGCTCTTCAATTACCGCCTGCGCCGCGGCCAGCCGCGCAATGGGTACTCCGAAGGGCGAGGGGCTGACGTAGTCCATCCCCACCTGATGGCAGAATTTCACGCTCGCCGCGTCTCCAGCGTGCTCTCCGCAGATTCCAATCTTCAGTTTGGGCTTCGTCTTCCGCCCCCGGTCAATCGCCCATTTGATCAGCATGCCTACCCCAGGCAGATCGAGCGTCTGGAAGGGGTCGGCCGGAAAAATGCCGGCCTTCTTCTCGTCCACGTAATCTGGGAGGAAACGGCCCGCATCATCGCGCGAAAGACCCATGACCGTCTGCGTCAGGTCATTTGTGCCGAAGGAGAAGAACTCGGCCACCTCTGCTACCTGGTCGGCTAACAGTGCCGCCCGCGGCAACTCGATCATGGTGCCCACTGAATATTCCAGCTTCACGCCTGCTTTCTTGATGATCTGGTCGGCCACACGGCGAGTCGCATCCGTAAGAATCTGCAACTCCTTCTTATCCAGAGTAAGGGGATGCATGATCTCAGGTAATACTTTAATTCCCTGTGACTGGCAATCTACGGCCGCCTCGATGATCGCCCGGACCTGCATCTCCAAAATCTCCGGGTAGGTGATCGCCAGGCGGCAGCCGCGATGCCCGAGCATGGGGTTCGCCTCGCGCAACTGCTCGACCCGTCGTATCACTACCTGGGGATCCACGCCGATCTTGCGCGCCACTTCTTCCTGTTGGGCGCGATCGTGCGGCACGAACTCGTGCAGCGGTGGGTCAATTAAGCGGATAGTGACCGGGCAACCATCCATAGCTTTGAAGAGGCCAACAAAATCGCGCCGCTGAAACGGCAGGAGTTTCTCGAGCGCCTTGCGGCGCGCATCCCCGCCTTCGGCCACGATCATTTCCTGGATGGCAAGCTGTCGCTCGTGGCTGCGTTCGGGCTGTTCGAAATCCTTGAAGAACATATGTTCGGTGCGGCAGAGGCCGATGCCTTCGGCTCCCATTTCGCGAGCTTTTCGCGCGTCCTGCGGCGTATCAGCGTTGGTGCGCACGCCCAACCGCCGCACGGCGTCGGCCCATTTCATCACGGTGGTGTAAGCGGGAGGCAGTTCGGGCATGATCAGCGCGACCTCGCCCTCATACACCGCGCCCTCACTCCCATCGAGCGTGATCCAGTCGCCTTGGCGCACGACGCGCCCATTGACGCGCAAGCGCTTCTCGGCGTAGTCGATGTCGAGTTGCTCGCAGCCCACGACGCAGCATTTGCCCCAACCGCGCGCGACTACCGCGGCATGACTGGTTTTCCCGCCGGTGGCGGTCAGGATACCCTGCGCGACAAACATTCCGCCTACATCTTCGGGGCTCGTTTCGCGTCGCACCAGAATCACTTTCTGCCCGCCCTGCGCCCACTCCTCGGCTTCGTGCGCGGTAAACACTGCCTTGCCGACCGCGGCCCCCGGAACAGCGCTGATCCCTGTTGCCAGGCGGCGCTTGTTGAGGTCAGTGCGGGGTAACGATGCATCAATGACGGGATAGAAGAGGCGTTCAATGTCCTCCGGCTTGACGCGCATGAGCGCCTCTTCCTTGCTGATCAGTCTCTCGGACACCATGTCCACAGCCATCTTGAACGTGGCCGCCGGCGTGCGCTTGCCACCGCGTGTTTGCAACATGTAGAGCTTGCCGTCCTCAACGGTGAACTCCATGTCCTGCATGTCGCGGTAGTGGGTTTCGAGCAGCCGGCGCGCGCTCTCCAGTTGCTCGTAAATCTCGGGCATGCGCCGCTGCAGTTCCTTCAGGTGCATGGGCGTGCGGATGCCGGCCACAACGTCCTCGCCCTGCGCGTTGATCAGGAAGTCGCCGTAGAAGGTCTTCTCGCCAGTCGAAGGGTCGCGCGTGAAGCAAACGCCGGTGCCGGAGTTCTCGCCCGTATTGCCGAACACCATCTGCACCACGCTGACAGCAGTGCCCAGCAGACCGGTGATCTTTTCCACCCGGCGATAGGTGACCGCCTTTTCCGCCATCCACGACTCGAACACCGCGCCGATGGCGTCCCAAAGTTGCTCCTGCGGATCTTCGGGAAAATCCCTGCCGGTCTTGCTGCGGAAGTGCTCTTTATATTCGCTCACCAATTGCTTCCAGGCCTCCGCAGGCACCTTTGTATCGTCCTTGACCTTCAAGCGTTCCTTCATGGCACGAAGTTTGGCTTCGAGCTCATCCTTTGCCAGCCCGATGACGACCGTCGAATACATCTGCACAAAGCGACGATAAGCGTCATAGGCAAAGCGTTCGTTCCCTGTCGTTCGCGCCAAGCCGGTGACCGAGCGGCTATTCAAGCCCAGGTTGAGAATCGTCTCCATCATCCCGGGCATAGACCGAGCCGAGCCCGAGCGCACGCTGACCAGCAGCGGATCTTTTGCGTCTCCGAGCTTTTTGCCGGTCACCCGCTCGAGGCGCTTCAGATTTGCGGCAACCTGCCCCGCCAGTTCCCGCGGATGCTTGCGATCATGCTTGAAGTAATAGTCGCAGGCTACGGTCGTGATGGTAAACCCGGCCGGGACCGGCAAGCCGATGCGCGTCATCTCTGCGAGACCGGCGCCCTTGCCCCCGAGCAGGTCCTTCATTTCACCGCTGCCCTCCGCCTTTCTCGCGCCAAAGAAATAAATGTATTTCATGGCCCCTCATCCTTTCGCACAATCCATCGTAGAGTAGGGTAGCCCATGCCCCGAGAGACCCCCAACGAAAAACTTTGTCGGCGCGCCGACACTCCGACGACCATACGCCTTTGCCCGCCAGAACCGCCCGCCGTGCGATAAACCTCGCAATTCATTCCACCGATAATCTTTTAATCTTTCACCACGCCACACCCTATACGTTCAGGTTCAATCGCCCAGTGTTCCCTCACTCGCAATCCTTCGCGGGGTTTACGCAAGGTGAAGGGCTCGCGACGATTAATCACACTACTGCCCGCGAAATCATTCAGACTACCGATTCTTGATTTCTGTATTGTTAAAGTAAAACTTGAGACTGCCCTTCAATGCTGCGTCTCGCAAACTTTTAGACTTTGGAACTCACCGTGTGGGCCTTTCAGATCTCGCCAGCCGCAAGTTCCGCAAAGTCGGCAATCGTGGAAAACTCCGCCAGCAATTCCGCCAGAAGCGTGAGCCGGTTCTTGCGAACCTGCTCGTCTTCGGTCATCACCATCACATCGTCGAAGAATTGATCCACTGCCGGGCGCAGTCCCGCAATCACTTGCAGTGCCTCGCGGTAACTGCCCGTACGCTTTAGCTCGGCGGACTGCCGGGCCGCAATCGCTGCCTCAGCATGCAGCCGCTTCTCAGCCTCTTCGGCGAAAAGCTCCGGCTGCACGGCTGGCAAGCGCCACACCGTTGCCGGCCCGGCCTTTTCCAGGATCTTTCGAATGCGTTTGAATGAAATGGCGAGCGGCTCGAAGTTCTTCGTTCGCCGGATGAGCTTCAGGGCTTCCAGCCGCCGCACCGCATCCACCAGGTCGTCGGCCCCGGCGGCCAGGGCTGCATTCACCTCGTCGTAGGCGAAGCCAGCGCGTTCGCGGAGGATGTACCGCGCGCGGTCCAAGATGAATTCAAGCACTAGCTTTTCAATTGCCCCGCGCTTGTCTTCTTTGTCCAGTTTCAGGTGCGGGGGGTAACTCACCAGCGTAGCCACAGCCTGGGCCACGCCGCGAGAAAGCGAGACGGGAAGCTTGCGCTCCAGGATGACTCGCACGACTCCGAGTGCAGCGCGACGCAGACCAAACGGGTCGCTCGAACCCGAGGGCACCAGCCCCACGGCGAAGCATCCGGCCAACGAGTCGAGCTTATCCGCCAGCGCCACGGCACAACCGGTCAGGTTGCGTGGGATCGCATCCTCAGGGCTGGCGGGCCGATAATGGTCGTAGATGGCCCAAGCAACTTCTTCAAGTTCTCCTTGAGCTTTGGCATAGAGCCCGCCAACGATTCCCTGTAGCTCAGGGAACTCGCGGACCATCTCCGTGGCGAGGTCACACTTGGCGAGCTCTGCGGCGCGATCAGCCTCGGCAGCGTGAGCCTGTAGAACGCCGCTGTCAAACCACTGGGTGGCCAGCCAGCCCGCCAGCTTGCGCATGCGCTCGACCTTATCGCCGTAGCTACCGAGACGCGACTCGTAAGTGACGTGCGCCAGCTTCGGCAGATAGTCGGCGAGCCGACATTTCTGATCCGTCTCCCAAAAAAAACGCGCGTCAGCAAAGCGAGCGCCCAGCACCCGCTCATGCCCGGCTCCGATCAGACCTTTAGGATCGCGCTCCAGGTTGATCACGGCAAGGAAATGCGGCGCCAGTCGGCCCTCACGGTTCTCGACGGCAAAGTACTTCTGGTGATCGCGCATCACCGTGATGAGAATCTCCTGGGGCAGGTCGAGGTACCCCCGGTCGAAATTGCCGAGAATCACGCTCGGGTATTCGTTCAGGTAGGTCACCAGGTCCAGCAAGGCGGGGTCCTCGTGGGCGCGCAAGTCCCTCTTCGCCGTCAGAGCCTGAATCTCACGCGCGATTTTCTTGCGCCGTTCCTCGGGGCGAGCGAGAACGAAATTCGCCCGCAGCTTCTGCTCGTAGTCCTGAGCGCCGCGGAGCGCAATTTTGGATGCCCCAAGGAAGCGGTGCCCAGCGGAGTGTTTGCCGGGCGCAATTCCGGCGAACTGGAACTGGACAGCACTTCCGCCCAGCAGGGCCACAATCCAGCGGATGGGCCGGATCGAACTGGAACTGGACAGCACTTCCGCCCAGCAGGGCCACAATCCAGCGGATGGGCCGGATAAATCGCGGCCCGTCAATGCCAGTCCAATACATGCTCCGCGGCCAAGGAATTTCAGCTATTGCCCGCGGCAGCACCTCGGCAAGAACCTCCATTGCCGGCCGGCCTTGCACGACCTGCTTTGCAGCCAGGTAATCTCCTCGCGGAGTTGAGACAGTGTAGAGTTTCGCCAAAGGGAGCCCCTGCTTGGCAGCAAAGCTCTCCGCGGCTCTTGTCGGCCGCCCGACCGCATCGTAGGCCACTGATTTCGGAGGCCCGGTGACTTCTTTGGCCAGGTCAGGCTGGCGGAGGCGAACTGCGGGGGCGATGGCGACCAGACGTCGTGGTGCGCCAAATGCCTCAACCGGGGCACCCTCCAGTAGATTGGAGGAGGTTAGGTATTTCTCAAGTATGACTTGAAGTTCGGAAGCCGCCCGCGCGATCATTCCCGCGGGGATTTCTTCACAGCCAATTTCAAATAGCAGGTCTGCGGCATTGGAGGATGTCTTCACGCGAACTCCCGCGCAAGAACTTTAACCGGCTGCGCCTCCGAGGCTGCAAGGCTGGTGCGCTGGTCGAGGTAATATTCCGCGACGCGACACGCCAATTGTCGTACACGCCCGATCAAAGCGGCGCGTTCGGTGGTCGAGATCACTCCTCGCGCATCGAGCAGGTTGAAAAGATGCGAGCACTTCAAGCACAAGTCATAGGCGGGCAAGATCGGAAACCGCCGCTTGGCTTCTGTGTTCAGCCCCTTGTAGGAGCCGAGCAGCCGCTCGGCTTCCTTCTCGGCCAATTCAAAGAGCTTCCTGGTGGCTACTGGATCGGCGCGCTCGAAGCTGTACACGGA
>Ga0209154_1001947_pt1 | contig 11822 bp, 8 predicted proteins | sample GraSoiAngelo_121_FD_185878 | JGI IMG/M metagenome (GOLD analysis project Ga0209154, IMG submission 185878) | Grasslands soil microbial communities from the Angelo Coastal Reserve, California, USA - 14_0919_12_20cm (SPAdes) (version 2) | ecosystem: Environmental > Terrestrial > Soil > Grasslands ... | reverse complement strand
CACGGAACTAACGAGCCGGAGACCATTGGGCGCTCAGTCAGCCATGGCTGTGTTCGACTCACGAATTGGGACGTCGTCCGCCTCGCGCAGAAAGTGAAAAGCGGCACCCCTGTCTCCATCCAGTAAAAAGCAAGAGTGAATCGTGATTAGTGAATCGTTATTGGCCGGCCGGTTTCTCCTCTTTTGTGTTGGTGTGAAAGACGGCGTGCCATTCGCCATTGTGCTTTCTCCAGACCGACCCGGCATTGTAGGTGCCTGAGGCGTCTTTGCCCTCCGAGGTGCCTTCCACCATCACCTTGTAGGTCATCGTCGCCGTATCAGCGTCGGGGAAAACGACATTGAAATCGCTAAAGGAGAACGATTTCATGTCCCACTTTTTCATTGAATCCATCTCTTTTTGCAGCGTCTGGATTCCGTCGGCGTAAACGCCCTTGAAGTCGGCGTGCAGAACCTTTCTGAATTCATCTGACTTCTTGTCTTTGAAGGCCTGCCAGGCCGCTTTTTCCTTCGCCATCATTGTGTCCTTCTCTGGCGCGGCGATCGAAACAGCGATCGTCGCGAACAAGGCGGTCATTGCATAGGTAATGTATTTTTTCATAGGTCCTTTCGGTTCACTTTCGAACCTGAGACTGCGGGGCCCGGATCGGATGGTCAACAACTAAAGGCGTCGGGCGGCCGTCACAACCAAACTTCCAATTTGTAGCACCAAAAGTTCGTCTCGGCGAGACTCCGAAACCACGTCGCTGCGGCGACCAGGACACAGGTGAGAAGTGATCAGTGAATAGTGATTGGTGAAATCTGCTGCACCGCGGCTCTCTGTGCGATTTTTGGGATTCGCGCTGGCGGCGCCTACCGCATTGATCTTCACACGGTAGAACTTTGTAACCATTTTTTGTTTCGTCCTGTCACTTATTTCGAGAAGGGCACATGACAACGCTGTATCGCTTCAAATCCGGTTTTACGAAGGTCCGGTTTTTTTCTCTTCTTTGTCTCGGCTGCGCGCTTTTCAGCTCGGCCTGTGCCCACAACGATGACTCGTCGGCGGACTCTGAGCATCATCGCCAACGTCACCGGGGCGGTGATCGACACGGACAAAGCGGAAGCTTTGATCGCTCCAATGCTTTCGGATCACCGCCCCCGGTGCCGGGTCAGTGATACAAGAAGGCAGATTTCATTTCTTCGAATTCTTCGGCGGGAGTATGAATTTTCTGGGGAGCACATGCGCCCCGCGTGTTGGCGATGGCGCCCTCGCCATCGCGAACTTTTGTTTTTCCGGAATCGGTTTCAGGCCGTTATACAGATTTTCCTTTATGGAACGAGAAGAACATTGGTAGCTCAACAATACTGTGGGTGGCGGATTTCAGACAATAACTTAGGAAAAGAACAAAGTTCGTTTCGACGAGCCGCCGAAACCAACAGGCTGGCAGCCTGTGCTCTCCTGAAAGAATCGAACACCTCGACAGAGCGAGGCAGCTACAATGATCGTGTTTTGGCGTGAGTCTCGGAGCAAGCCGCCGCTAAAAAAACGCAACCGACCGGCAGCGGTCAGTTTACGACTGTGGTAGCGTTTCAGCGTGACATCGACATCGTCACGACACCGTGTAGCTCGGGCCGTTTTTCGGATCGGCATCTTCGTGGCTGCGATCTGCGTGATTGCGATGATCGTATGGCAAGGGTTCACGGCCCATGGCGCGCCCGACCCAACGCAACCAAACACCAGCCCAACCGTCGCGTTTCTGGACATCGGCGTGCTCGTGTTCCGCGAAGGACTTGAATGCATCCTGGTGCTGGCAGCGATCACGGCGAGCATGACCGGAAATAAAGAGGCGCATCGGCGACCGGTGGCGCTAGGCGCAGGCATCGCTTTCGTCGCGACGTTGATCACCTGGTTCATCGCGGTCGGGTTCGTCGGTCAACTAACCGAGAGTGTTCCCGCTCTGGACTTGCAAGCTGCCACTGGACTTCTGGCCGTAATCGTCCTGCTCGTGATCATGAATTGGTTCTTCCACAAAATTTATTGGGGCGGCTGGATTCGCGCGCACAATCGCCGGAGAAGAGCGCTGCTCGCTAATGGGGCGGCCGCGGAAATTTCTAAGCGTTCATTGCTGTGGGGACTGATCTTGCTGGGATTCACCTCACTTTATCGTGAAGGCTTCGAGGTAGTGCTTTTCCTCCAGAGTTATAATCTGCGTTTGGGAGGAGGCGTGGTGCTGAAAGGCGCGCTGCTCGGTATCGTGCTCTCGGGCACGGTCGCGGTTCTTACCTTCGTTCTTCAGCAGCGTCTTCCCTATCGAAAGATGCTGATCACAACCGGCATCCTTCTCGGCGTGGTGTTGCTCGTGATGGTTGGCGAACAAGCGCAAGAGATGCAACTTGCGCACTGGATCTCGACAACGCCGATTCATTGGCTGGCCGGGCTTATTCCGCGATGGATGGGAATGTGGTTCGCCGTGTTCCCGACTTACGAAACTATCGCTGCGCAACTCATTGCCGCGGTTTTGGTGATCGGTTCCTATTATGCAGCCCGCCATTTTGGCGGCGGCGCGGTGCCGGCAGAAGCGAGTTCTGTAGAGGCAGGCGTGCCGCCTGCGCTCCGCGGCAACGCAGCCGACACGGCTGCTGCCACCACAGCTGTCGACGCGAAGGTCGCGATCAGAGAGCGATTGGAAACGGTTCCGTAAACGGCGCCGCTTGCCCAAACTTATTGGTGATCGATGCCCGAGCGAACGCGCCGATTTCTCCTGTCGATCTTGTGCATGTCGATCTTGCCGGCCGTTTCCGGTTTCGCGGGCCCGCGCCACTTCACCTACGTTTACGAAGCGACTATTGAAGAGCCTGGCGAGGTTGAATTAGAAAACTGGATAACGTGGCAAACGCGGAAACCGGCGGACCACGGTTTTCAGGAAGTCGACTTTCGACACGAGATCGAATTCGGCGTCACGAACAAGCTGCAAGCCAGCGTTTATCTGGCCGACTGGAGTTATGTGCCTTCGAAACAGAGCGATCGTGTCGTGTTCTCCGATGCAGCGCTCGAACTGATCTACAACATCTGCAATCCGGAGAAGGAGCCGATCGGTTTGGCAGTCTATGAAGAGATTGACGGAGGCGACCACCGTTTCGGATCGGAGTCGAAATTAATCGCGCAGAAAAATCTCGGACCAGTGGTTCTCGCCTACAACACCACCCTGGAAGCCATCTGGCAGGGCAAGGAACTCGCCGAACGCGAGGCCGAGTTCCAGCAATCCATCGGCGGAAGTTACGAATTGAACCGGCATTTCTCGGTCGGCGCGGAATGCGTGCACGAGATCGCGTTCCCGAAATGGTCGAGAAGCGAGCACCCGGTAATTTCCGGCGGGCCGAACGTCTCGATACACGCGGGAAAATGGTGGGCAACCTTCACCGGGCTCGCTCAATTTACTCGCGCACCGGACGAACCAGATTTTCAACTACGCGCAATTGCCGGATACACATTTTGACAGCAGCCGGCAGAACAATCCCCGCGCGCGATTTGTCCCCGGACATGACATTCTAGTTGAACGTCGCGGCAACCTTTTCACCTTAGGCGGATGATTATTGCGCTACGTCGTCCTTGCTTCTTCGATCGATTTATTTTCTGCGCTCTTGTTTTGCTTTGCTCGAGTGCGTTCGCGGTTAGTCCATCGCCGCGCGCCATCAGTCCATCGCCAACAGCCGCACGCACAACCAGCCCATCACCGACGCCCGCGGGGGCGATCGATGAAAAATTATTTAAAGGCATGCAGTGGCGCCAAGTCGGGCCGTTCCGCGGTGGCCGCGCGCTCGCCATCGAAGGAATTCCCGGCGAACCGGACATTTATTATTTTGGCGCGGTCGCGGGCGGCGTTTGGAAAACGATTGACGGTGGAGCAAACTGGACGCCTCTTTTCGATAAAGAAAATATTTCGTCGATTGGCGCGATCGCGGTCGCGCCTTCCGATCACAACGTCGTTTACGCAGGCACCGGCGAAGCGGCCATTCGCGGCAATACGACCTACGGCATCGGCGTTTACAAATCGATCGATGCGGGAAAAACGTGGAAAAATGTCGGACTGAAAGATTCGCGGCAGATCGGCGCGTTGATTGTCGATCCAAAAAATGCTGACATCGTGCTGGTAGCGGCGCTCGGACATGCGTTCGGCCCAAATCAGGAGCGTGGAATCTTTCGCACCGCCGATGGCGGCAAAACGTGGACGAAAGTTCTGAGCAAAGACGAAAACACAGGCGGCATCGATGTCGTGTTCGACCCAAATAATTCGAACATCGTTTTCGCGTCGCTTTGGCAGGCGCGGCGGCAGCCGTGGTTTTTCTCGAGCGGCGGGCCGGGCAGCGGTCTGTATCGCTCGGAAGATAACGGCGTGACCTGGAAACATCTTGAAGGCAATGGTCTCCCGGATGGAATTCTCGGAAAAATCGGTGTGGCAGTTTCCGGCGCAGACCCGAATCGCATTTACGCGATCATCGAGGCGAAGGAAGGCGGGCTTTACCGCTCGGATGATGCGGGCCAGCATTGGAGCCGCGTCAATGAAGACGGACGTTTTCGGCAGCGCGCTTGGTATTTCAGCAAAGTTTACGCCGATCCAAAATCAGCGGACACGGTTTATCTTTTGAACACCGGACTCTTCCGCTCAGTGGACGGCGGCAAAAATTTTACGCTCTTGCCGGCACGACACGGAGATCATCACGGCTTTTGGATTGATCCGCAAAATCCGTTGCGCGTTGCGAATGCAAACGACGGCGGCGCCAGCATCTCCACCGACGGGGCAAAAACCTGGACGACGCAAAACAATCAGCCGACCGCACAATTTTACCATGTCGCGGTCGATAACGCTTTTCCGTATCACATTTACGGCGCGCAGCAGGACAACTCGAACGTCGGGCTCGCGAGCCGGACGGATTCGGGAACGATTGGTCGGGAAGATTGGTTTCAGGCCGGGGGCGGTGAATGCGGTTTCGTCGTCCCCGATCCGCGCGATTGGCATATCATTTATTCAAACAGCGAAGGCTACATCGTTCGCTACGACAAAAACAAAGAAGAAGTGCAAGACGTGAGTCCCCTCCCCCTCGACAGCTCGGGACATGGCGCGGCCGATCTCGTCCATCGTTTCCAGTGGACCTCGCCGCTTATGCTTTCGCCGCACAACCCGGACACGCTTTACACCGCAGCGGAGTGCGCTTTCAAATCGACCGATCACGGCCAGAGCTGGGCTCAAATCAGCGGCGATCTCACGCGCAACGATAAAAGCAAACAACAACCGAGCGGCGGTCCGCTCACGAACGACATCACGTCGGTTGAATATTACGACACGATTTTTGCGCTTGCGGAATCGCCGGTAAAAAAAGGAACGCTCTGGGCCGGCACGGACGATGGTTTGGTGCAGGTGACCACTGATGACGGACAACATTGGGCCAACGTCACGCCGAAGATGCCCGCGTGGAGCACGGTCAGCATTATTGATCCTTCGCCGCGCGACGGCAGCAGCGCTTATGTCGCGGTGGATCGACATAAACTCGATGATTTCAAGCCGTACATTTTCAAAACGACTGATCTGGGCAAAACCTGGTCGGCGATCACAAACGGCATTCCTGACGGCGCTTATGTGCACGCCGTGCGCGAAGATCGGAAAAAACCCGGCTTGCTTTACGCCGGCACCGAGCTGGGCGCGTTTGTTTCGTTCGATGACGGCGCTCATTGGCAACCGTTGCAATTGAACCTGCCGGTCTCGCCGATTCATGATCTCGTGGTCAAAGACGATGACCTTGTTGCCGCGACCCATGGGCGCTCGTTTTGGGTGCTCGATGACATCACGCCGCTGCGACAAGTCACAGCGCAATCGGCGCAAACGGAGGCGATTCTCTATCAACCGGAGACCGCGTTGCGCTTGCATTACCCTGAGGAATTCGACAAACGACAGCCGGTCGGCGACAACCCGCCGCCGGGCGCAATCATCGATTATTATTTCAAGACCGCGCCCAGAGATGAAGTGACACTCGATATTCTCGACGCTTCCGGCAAACTCGTTAGGCATTTCTCGAGCAAGGAGAAAAAAGAAAGCGAGCAGCCACCAGAATGGCCGGATCGGGTCGAGCGCGCGAAGACGATTCCCGCAAACGAAGGGATGAACCGCTTCGCCTGGGATTTGCGCTACGACGATCCCATCCAGATTCCGGGCGCGTTTTATCCCGGGACGGGCCCGAAAGGGCCGCTTGCGTTACCGGGCGATTACCAGGCCAAATTGACAGTTGCGGGAAAAACCCAGACCGCGCCGTTGCATCTCGCAATCGATCCGCGCACGAAAGGCGCGGAGGACCCGTTACAAAAACAGTTCACCTTGTCGACGCAAGTGAACGACCGCATTTCGCAATTGCACCAGGCCGTGAACGAAATCCGCGAAGTGAAATCGCAGATCAAAAATTTACATTCTCGGTTCGGGGACGATCAGCGACTGAAGCCGGCGCTGGCTGCAGCCGACGATCTCGACAAGAAAATGTCCGATGTCGAACGGCAGCTTGTTCAAGTGGACATGAAAGGATCGGAAGGCAACCTCGCGTTTCCGAACATGCTCAACGAGCGGTTCGATTCGTTTAGTCACTTCATCGACGGCGGCGACACCGAACCGACCAAGCCGCAGCTCGAAGTTTTTCAAATGCTCAGCGGCCAACTTGATGAGCAGTTGAAAAAATGGACGCAGATTAAGTCGGACGACGTGCCGAAGATCAGCGCGTTGATCAAGCAGGTCGATTTGCCCGCGCTAATCATCAGCGAAAACAAGAAAGGTGAATAGTGATCAATGACTAGTGAATGGTGCTGCACAAAAACCATTCACTTATCACCATGACTATTCGCTATGATTTATCGACGCTGTATTTGCCCGATCCGATGGCAAGGATTTCAATCCAAAGGTAGATCGAGCAGTCCCTTACTCGATGCTAAAATAATGTCGGCGAAGCCGAGTCGAATTTAACATCGCCCGACGGAGCGGCCGATCCACCCCGCGTTAGACGAATCGACGGCGCCGCCATGCGGTGCTAATCACAATTTGTGGCGAAGATCGACAAGGCGGTTCTGCTCGCGGCTGGGCGCGGCACGCGCATGCGCGAACTGACTGTCGAACTTCCCAAACCCATGATTGAAGTGCGCGGCAAACCGGTTTTGCAGCACATCGTCGAAGGATTCCGCGACGCGGGCGTGACCGAATTCCTGATCATTGTCGGTTACCGCGCGGATGCGGTGCAAAATTTCTTCGGAGACGGTTCCCGTTACAAGATCGATATACAATACGCGACGCAAGTTATGCAGGACGGAACGGGACGTGTGGTCGATCTTGCGCGGAATTTTGCGGGCGATTCACCGTTCGTTTTAAGCTACGGTGACATCCTGGTCGATCCGGCAAACTACAAACGACTTCTCGATCTTCCGAACGATGTCGAAGCAATCATCAGCGTGACGCGCGGTGAGGATGTGAGCAAAGGCGGCGCCGTTTTTCTAAACGAGCGAATGGAATTGGTCGATCTTCGCGAAAAGTCAAAACCGGGCGAGGCAACCAGTCCCTGGTACAACGCCGGCATTTACACATTTCGCCCAAGCATTTTCGATTTCACGGCAAAGTTGAAACCTTCACCACGCGGCGAATACGAATTGACCGACGCGATTCGCGAACTCGCGCGGTCGGGGAAAAAAGTGAAAGCGCTGGAACTCAGCGGCGAATGGGCCGACGTGCGCGATCCCGAGGTGTTGGCGCAACTCAACGCGCGACCATCGAAGTGATAAGTGACTGGTGGTCGGTAAATAGTATTTTATTGATCACCTCTCGCGATTCACTAATCACTGCGCTGCTTCCTCCGGCGGCTCCTCGCCGATCTCTTCTTCAATTTCGCGACGCCATTCGCGTGACAGCCAGGGCCGCAGAAATCCGTAGAGCAAGTAGGCCAGGAAAAGCACGGCCGGCATCCATTCGTAATTCATGACCGTGAAAATGAGGATAATGCTGATGACAAGAAAACGCGGAATGGATTTGGTAGTTCGCCAATTGATGGCCTTGAAGCTCGGATACTGAAAGCGGCTGAACATCATGAAAGAGAGAAAAAGCATGAGCGGGGGCAAAACGAATTTCCATTTCCCGAGGTGATGTTCGCCCTCGGCCAGCCAGAGCAGAAAAAGAGTGATGGATGCGATCAGCCCGGCAGCAGCGGGAATCGGGAAGCCGGTGAAGTTTTTTTTGTTGTCAGTATCGGCCGGTTCGTGATTGGCGGCCGCGGTGTTGAAGCGTGCCAGCCGCAGCGCACCGCACGCCAGATAAATGAACGCGATGATCCAACAGGCGCGCGGAAATTCCTGCAGAACGATCCGATAAACCATCAGGGCCGGCGCGACGCCGAATGAAACAACGTCGGCCAGAGAATCAAATTCGCGACCAAACATGCTCTCATGTCCACCGAGGCGTGCGAGCCGGCCATCGAGCAGATCGAAAAAACAGGCGGCGAGAATAAACCAGATCGCGGTGTGAAAAAGATCGCCAGCCGCATCCGGATTCGACCCTTGAAGAAGCGCGCCCTCAAGAATTTTCAGGGTCGCGGTAAAGCCGCAGAACAAATTTCCCGCCGTCATCAAGTTCGGCAGCAGATAAATTTTGGAATGGTGTTCGTTCATTCCTCAGGGAGTCGCGCGATGATTGTCGATCCACCAGCCACGTGATCGCCCATTTTCACCAGCACGGTGGCGGCGAGTGGCAAATATACTTCTGTTCGCGAGCCGAAGCGAATCATTCCGAAGCGATCCCCTTTTTTCAATTCGTCGCCGATTTGCGACCAGGCGACGATACGTCGCGCAACTGCTCCGGTAAGTTGCCTAACGACTATCGTGACCCGGGAATTTTCAAACGCCCACGTCATCGATTCGTTCTTCTCCGAACACTCGGGACGACGCGCGTCGAGACAAAGCCCCGGCCGATGTTGCCGGTAAATAATGCGGCCATCGATCGGTGCGCGATTGGTGTGCACGTCAAAGATCGACAGGAAGATTCCGATCCGGCGCGATCTCTTCTTCAGAATTTCGTTTTCATCAAACTCAACAATATCCGTGACCGTTCCGTCGGCCGCGGCCACGATGAGATTTGGGTCTGCCGGCGTGGTGCGATCCGGATCGCGAAAAAAAGCGAGCGTGCAAGAAATCAACAGCAAAAAAAACAGCGATAACCATGGGGTCAGAAACCAACTTGCAATCGCGAGAAGAACAAGAACCGCAAGAATCCAGCGTGCTTCCAGGAAGGTTTGCGCGCGCATACGCGACCGCATTTTCCGATTCCAAAATGGCCGGGTCAAGTAAAGGAGAGGGCAGCGAATTGGCAGATGGCGCCGGAAGCCTCCCGACCACAAGATCGTGGGCTTTCCCACGGCGGCTCACTCTACAAGTAGCGGAACCCGACCCAGCCCAACCACGAGATTATTAGTTGTTTGTGGCCCAATTTTCGTTATCTTTTTTCCACGGTCGTTGCGACCCTCATTTATGCTCCAAGCTCAAGACGAAATTCCGGTCAAAAAATTGCCGGGCGATCGGGTGACCGGAATCGGCGCGATGCAAAAATACGACGCCGCGCAGATCGACAAACTGGAGGGCTTGGAAGCAGTGCGCAAGCGACCCGGGATGTACATCGGCGACCCCGACGAGCGCGGTTTGCATCACATGGTTTTCGAAGTTCTCGACAATTCCATCGACGAACATCTGGCTGGATGTTGCGACAAAATCGAAGTGAGCGTTCATGTCGATGGTTCGGTTTCGGTGCGCGACAACGGCCGTGGGATCCCAGTGGATATTCATCCGAAATGGAAAATGCCGGCAGTCGAGCTGGTGCTAACAAATTTGCACGCCGGCGGAAAATTCGGACAAGGCGCTTACAAATATTCCGGCGGCTTGCACGGCGTGGGCGCGAAATGCACGAACGCACTTTCCGACTGGTTCAAAGTGGAAGTCACGCGTGAGGGCAAAGTCTATCACATGGCCTTCGCCAAAGGCAAAACAACCGACAAGCTCACGGTCATCGGCGAAGTCAAAAACAAAAAGACAACCGGCACCCTCATTACGTTTCTGCCGGACCCGACGATCTTCACGATTACGACAGAGTTTAAGTTCGAGCGCCTGGCGACGCGATTGCGCGAGCTGGCGTTCTTGAATCCCGGTCTGGAGATCACGCTCACGGATGAACGTGGCGACGCGCCGAAGAAAGAGACCTTTCTCTACGAGCACGGCATCGAGGAATTCGTTAAGCAGCTCGGTGAAAACAAACAGGTCATTCATCCCAAGCCAGTGATGATCTCGCGTCAGCGCGACGAAGTTTTTGTCGATGTCGTCATGCAATACAACGACAGCTATAACGACCAGATTTTGCCGTTCGCGAACTCGATTCCGAATCCCGACGGCGGCACGCATCTGACCGGCTTTCGCACCGCGTTGACCAAGGCAGTGAATCAGTACGCCAAGTCGAATTCGCTGCTGAAAGACAAGGATCCCTCCCTTTCGGGTGACGACGTGCGCGAAGGTTTGATCTGCGTCCTCAGCATCAAACTGCCGAACCCGCGGTTTGAATCGCAAACCAAGGTGAAGCTGGTGAACACCGAGATCGACGGCATTGTGAACTCGGTCGTTTACGAAGGGTTGATGACATACTTCGACACGAACCCACCGATCGCGCGGCGCATTTTCGACAAAGTGCTGACGGCAGCGCGCGCTCGGGAAGCGGCGCGCAAAGCGCGCGAAACGATTCGCAAAGGCGCTCTCACCGGTGGCGGTTTGCCGGGCAAACTAGCCGACTGCTCGGAGCGCGATCCCGAATTGACGGAGCTTTACATTGTCGAAGGTGATTCCGCAGGAGGATCCGCCAAGCAAGGCCGCGATCGTCGTTATCAGGCGATCCTGCCGATTCGCGGCAAGCTGATCAACGTCGAGAAAGCGCGTGAAGATCAATTTCTCAAGAACAACGAAATCCAGTCGATGATCACTGCCATTGGCGCAGGCATCGGCAAACCGAAAGAGGATGGCAACGGCAAGGATGAAGGCCGCTTTGATATCACCAAGCTCCGTTACGGCCGGATCATCATCATGACGGATGCAGACGTAGATGGTTCGCATATTCGCACGTTATTGCTCACGTTCTTCTTTCGGCAGATGACTGAATTGGTACGCGCGGGAAAGATCTACATTGCCCAACCTCCGCTCTATCAAATCAAGCGCAAAAAACGCGAGGAATACGTCGATGATGACGTCCAGTTGAACAAAATCCTCATCTCGCTCGGCGCTGAGGACGTGCGGTTAAAAAATCTCGCCGATGACAAAGAAGTCACAGCCGCTCAGTTGAAAGACATTCTCGAATCGCTCGAGAAACTGGCCAAGTTAAGCGAAGCAGTGCGTCGTCACGGCGGCGATTTTGAAACTTATCTCGGCGAACGGAACTCCAAGTCGGGCAAGCTCCCGACGTATCTCGTCAAAGTCCGCGATGGAAACGAGGAGACCGTGCATTATTTTCACGACGAGAAAGCGGTTCGCCAGTTCCATCAGGACAATCTCGATTTAAATTTGTTCGACGCCGAGCTTGGCCAGGAATTGTTGCCGCTTGGGGAAGCGCCGGCTCGCTCGAATGGGAGTTTCCGGAGGCGCGGAAAGCTCGTCGAGTTGCACGAGTCGGCCGCGATCCAGAAACTCATTGCGGAGTTGGCGCGCAAAGGTTTGAAGGTAGGCCATTACGCCGCGAGCGACCGCCCCATCTTCGAATTGATCGAGGGCGAAGGTGAGAAAGCTGTTTCGCATCCGCTTT
>Ga0209154_1001946_pt1 | contig 11823 bp, 14 predicted proteins | sample GraSoiAngelo_121_FD_185878 | JGI IMG/M metagenome (GOLD analysis project Ga0209154, IMG submission 185878) | Grasslands soil microbial communities from the Angelo Coastal Reserve, California, USA - 14_0919_12_20cm (SPAdes) (version 2) | ecosystem: Environmental > Terrestrial > Soil > Grasslands ... | reverse complement strand
ACACGCCCGTCACTAGCGGGCTGGGACTCTCAACAGCGATGACACTCCAGCTGATGGCTACCGCCACTAGGGCTAGAGATGGGAACACGGCATCTAGGGGCAATAATACTTTGATTCTTTCAGGGTCTTTCTGCTGAGTGGCCCATCCTGTCGCTAGGCACGTCGCTAGAAACAATGCTGCGAATGTCTGCAGAGTGGATACATACACTTTCCAGGGCCAGAACTCTTGCTGCGCCAAACCCGGCACGAGCAACATCATGATTCCGAAAATTCCAACAGCGCCGGTCTGAATCCCGAAGAACAATCGGGCACCCCTTGGCATTGTCGATGTCGGAGTCTCTGCTTGTCTACGATGCCATCCATATCGTTGCAACAGAAGAAAGCAACCGGCTCCTGCGATTAGGAAATATCCCGTCCATACCCAGGTCGAGGCGTCACTGCTCACAGTGATTCCTCTGACAAGGGAGACGATGCCTGTTATACCGAAGAAGGTCCCGCCGACAAGCACCAATATCTTGGCTCTCTGCCATTGTTCAGCGTGAACTGCAGACCAGCAGCCGAACGCTATGGCCAGAAATATCGCTCCCAAGAACCTGACCGCCAATTCCTTCACCGGCCACGGCCAATAGGAAATAATGAAGGAAGGATCAGCGTAGAAGATTAGACCTAGTACAAGGCTGATTCCGGAGAGAGAAAGCAGAAAGGTCCTCGCGTATCGGTCAAGAAGGACGACGTTCGACTTCGATGGGCTCTTCGTCAAATCCGGTTGGGGCGTTGTCATGAAGACATAGCCCAGAACCTAATCAATCAAATCAGCTCGAATGATTTTGAAAGCGTCAAGAGACTCTACATAAATCCGTTCTCGCTGGGCAGGATCTCACCAAAGAGTTCCGACAAGGATAGAAACTTATATCCGGGCTATGCACAACTCTCTCTGTCCATGGAGCTCGGCGACCTAGAAGCAGCGGTTCTCGGAAGCGTTCTTCGCCAGGGCAAAGCCTCGGCCCGACAGGTGGCTAAGGATCTTGAGCCCTCACGTGGACTGGCCTACTCTACCATCAGTACGACCCTCGACCGGCTCTACAAGAAGGGAATGCTTGGAAGGGATGAAGCGATCGGAAGAGGAGGTTCTCGCTACATCTACATGCTCCATTCCGAAGAGAAAGTGAAGGGTAAGGTTGTCAAGGGATTTGTTGACCGGCTACTGACTGCTTTCGGTCCGACAGTCATTTCCACCCTGTCAGACTACGTGGACGATATTCCGAAGGATGAGCTGAAGCGTTTAGAGGAGAAGATCCGGAAGGGATCAAAACCACGATCGACCTAGACCTCTATCGCGTCTTCTTCCTTGCGCCTACTACCCTAGGGATCTTAGGGGGAGCTATTGTTATCGAACTCGCATGCTATGCCCTCTACTCGTTTCAGAGCTACAATCCATCCAGACGATCTCGGCTATTGCAACCCATGCTAGTATCGTCCCTTTTCTTCTGGTCGTTTCTAGGAACGAGCTTCTTGCTTTGCAGCATGCTTCTGCAAGACTACTGGGCTCATCCACAACTAACTATTCGGACGGTACTTGGAAGTTCGTTGCTGGCATCACTTGGATTCGCGACCGCAATGACATTGATTGCTCGCAGGTATTCTTTCTCGCGAATGTTGGAGAGAATGACCGCTGCCCCCAGTTCACTTTCCGGGATTGCTACTGGGTTCGGCGCTCTCAGCGGCAAAATGGGAGTATCCGGAGTATCTCTCCGAGAAGCCCTGTTCGGTAGTGCCTTCTCGATCAGCTTGAGCGGACAAGGAGTTGTTGCGATGTCCTCGAAGCTCGCAGGCGCCTTGTCTTCAGACGAGACCGATGCTGTTCTCGCTCATGAGTTATCTCACATAAAAAACGGCGATTCTGCTGCCAAAGGCCTTGCGAAACTAGCGAGAGTCGCTTTCCCCTTCGACCCAGCGCTGAGGCTGGTGGAAGCAGCGGTTCATCGGGAGCGCGAACTCTGGGCCGACAGAGTGTCTGTTGAATTCACAGGAAAGCCTCTAGCACTTGCTTCTGCGATCGTTAAGGCAAACTCGGAATCAAGTGGTACGGCCACGACTAATCTCGCGGGACTATTCGTGGGAGGTAGCGGGCACGGACTCCTCAGCCTCTATCCAAACTTGGAAAGACGAGTCGATATTCTCCTTGAGCTCGCTCGTCGCATGGAAGTCGCTAGTGGCCCTCTAGTCGCTACATGAGCAGACACCGCTCAAGAGCTGGTGTCGTCGGGTCTGTAGTTTGCTAACCGGTTGTCAGTCTCTTTGACAAGACAATGGGTTATGCCTGAAGTTCGCTGGGTCTAGCTGGGTTTCTGAGATAGGCTAGGTGGTTTCTGTCTCTTCCGTTCTTCAACACCGATTCCGATCCCAAGCGCAGCCGCTACTACTATCGTAGCAATCCCTTCGTAGAGGTAGGGGCTCGAGCGTGAAAAGACGATGTCAGTATATCCCATGGCAACGAGTCCCGCCGCGTTTGCTATTCCCGAGTTGAGGAAGTGTATGGTATAGTTGCCGGGGGTATCCACTTCCAATATCCAGGTGATCCATCCTGTGTGTTGGTTGAATGATGCGACTCCCTGCAAGGCGTAGTGGTCAACCCCGGCGTATCCAGGTGCTACGACTGTTGGATTAGACAAGTTTCCGGACGGGGTGCTAGCCCAAATCGAGGGCACCGAACCTCCATTTGGTCCCAGCTGCCAGCCGAATAGGAATGTGAACACTGCATAGGTAGTATTGTGTGGAAATGTCGCATTATTTGTTGTGTCGAAGGGATCGGGACCAAAAGTGTCGCCTAGGCCATTAGGGCGCGCGCGTACGTTTGGCACGATGTTCCCCGGGATATTCGCCTGGAAGGTCATAGTGTATTGAGCCTCAGCTCCTGGGCTTATCGTTGCATTCCCCTGCATGTTTGTGGTAACTTGGGGGGTGATATCTGCTCGGTTGGCGATGCTTGTATCATCCCCGGGTGAGGTCTGGGTGAATTGGATTGCCCAGCTTCCCCAAATCAACAAGGCGGTAATTGCGGCCAACGACAGGATACGCTTGGCTAGATCGGTCCTTGTCAATGGACCCTAAGCGACTCCCAGTCAACGATTCATTTCCAATCATAATGTAAGTCTTGCCATCAAATCCTACTCTCGAACAGCAAAGGCTGATTCGGATTGCTTGAATGTGAATCCGTTACAGTTTCTTTGACAAAATGCTAAGTCGTACGATGGTGAGCGGTAAAAACGGTCTCCGATGCTCAGAACAAGATTCACTGATCTGACTGGTTGCAAGGTACCAATTCAACAAGCCGCTATTGGGGGTCTAGCTCGTCCTCAACTGGCAACAGCGGTCTCAGAGGCAGGAGGGCTGGGCATGGTTTACGCGGGATCTTTCGATCCCAACGAAATGACAGAAGTGTTTGAGGACATGCGGCGACGTACTTCTGGCGTGTTTGGAGCCAATTTTCTGATTCCAGAAGCCTTCGTCTCCGATCTTAACGAGATTCACGAACAGGTGGAGACGGCGGCCAAACTCGTGAAGGTTGTCGAGTTCTTCTATCGCCAACCGGACCCTTCGCTGGTGGATCTCGTGCATAGTGGAGGTGCTCTGGCTTCGTGGCAAGTGGGCTCGAACGAGGAAGCCGTTGCTGCCGCTGAGGCTGGTTGCGACATGATAGTAGCGCAGGGAGTTGAGGCGGGTGGGCACGTTCGGGGAAAGGTCAGCCTTCTGACGTTGTTGAGTCAGGTCTTGGATTCCGTCAAGGTCCCTGTGCTAGCGGCGGGTGGCATAGGTAGCGGCCGAGCCTTGGCCGCGGTCTTAGCTGCGGGCGCCTCTGGAGCAAGAGTTGGGACGCGTTTCATTGCAGCGACGGAGGCGGGGGCGCATCCCGAATATGTCAAAGCATTGATCGCGAGCGAGCCGGAGGACACGGTTGTTACAGAGGTTTTCTCAGAAGGCTGGCCCAACGCACCTCACAGAGTGCTTCGCTTTTGCATAGAGGAGGCTCAGAACTTCAAAGGCGACATCGTGGGACACAAGAAACTGATCTCAACTGGCGAAATGGTCCCGGTGAAACCCCTGGAGTCTTTCACCATGACCAGTGAGACTACTGGAACACTGAAGGCTATGCCTCACTGGGCTGGAGAATCAGTGAGCGGAATGAAAAACGTCAAACCGGTAGGAGCAATAATAAAGGAACTAGTGGACGAAGCTGAGGAACTCCTCCACAAATGGGTCTGATTGCTCAAGTTCTAGCTCTCAGCGAGTAGTGTAAATTACTCGTATTGTATCCAGGTCTCATATTTGTTCAGAAGCCATTGCTCCCACGCGGATTCCACACGAAATTCTGAACCGGAGAATTCAGCTTTGAGAGGGCGGAATCGTCTTCCGCATTAGAACCCAGGTTGTTCCGAGGGGTCCGATTTGTTTGAATCCTTCTCTTTCGAACATTCCTGGTGTACCGAACCAGCGCCACTCCGCCACCGCCGCCATCTTCTTCGAAACAACAGGATAAGCCTCGACTAACCCTCCTCCCTGCTTGCCTATCGAGTCCAGGGCGGCTTTGAGCGCGAGCTTCGACACGCCCTTACCACGATACTTCCGGTCGACGAAGAAGCAGGTGATTCGCCAGAGCTTCTCGTTCGTTCTAGGTGGATCAATCTTCTTGTAGCCTCTGCCCGCATCAATTCGCGGCAATTCTTCTCGAGTGCCGTACTGGCACCAGCCAACCGGCGTGTTGCCTGTGTAGACGAGGATGGCATGGGATCTTCCCTTTCTCACAAGGGCCTTCTTGTCTCTGCGATTGATCTTCTTCCATTCTTCGCCATGGGCGTGGATGGGCCTTTCGCGCTGGTAGTACATGCACCAACAACCCCCCTGTTTCAAGGCAAGTTGTTCAAAATCCGGATATCTTTCGGGGCTAAGTTCGCGAACTGTGTACTCCACCGATCTTGCTTTCCTCCCTCGAACGAGAAATCGCCAAAGTACACGCACTCACCGTCGATTTACACCTACTCCTCATTCACCTTAACACACGAACATTATACGCGCACGCTGATTGAGTGCCATTCGCCAGGAACCACATATGTTCGGAAGCGCGGATCTCTTACAAGGCGTGTCAGATACGATTGGACCGCCTGTTTCCCCTGCAACCTTCCGCCCCAGCCGCCAAAGAGCGGGGAGAGATTCGCGGTTACAATAATGCTGCCTGGACGCGTAAGACGGCGTAGATATGGAATATATCGTGGATATTCACGCCAGTCACCATCTAGAAACAAGATATCATAGGGGCCCTTTAGCTTGGCAAGGACGGTTTGTCCTCGGCCGCGAAGGACACGGATGCGACTGGAGAGACCTCGTTCCTCGAAAGCTTGCTCGGCGAGGTCCCCATGATCTGGGTCTGCTTCAATCGTGTCCACGCTGCAGTCAGGTTTTGACATTGAAGCCATTACGGCAGCTGTGTATCCGTGGCCGCAGCCTACTTCTAGTATTCGTCGCGCATGCGTCAATGATGCGACCACTGCCCATAAGGGCGCCTGCAATGGATCGCTAGGATACAAGTCGCAACCATGCTTTCGCCGATGCTGGTTCGACAATCGGTACAGTTCAAGATGAGCATCAGCTCGACCACCGTAAATTTTCACGAGCATCTGCCTAACGCTCTTCTTCAAGATCCCATCTGCACCGGATGTCGCTTCACCGAATGAAAACCCTATCAAAACGGGCTCATCAGTAGTTTGTCTGCTGAATCATGGCGGCTACGCCCTCAAGCTTGGACAATCCTCCTCTAGCTTCTCGAAATCAGGGCATTTTGTAGTACTAAGCTCCTAGTCGAATATGCTCATTGCGACCAAATTCTTCGTCTGTAAATGAGAAAAAGATAGTGCAAGTGTCCACTGGGCTTGTCCAACGCCGGTGGTCTAGACGAAAACGGCTAATATGAAGGGGAGCTGTGCACACACTTGGACCGAAGCGACCTTGGCAACTTTGTCTGCAAGCGTAGGTCTATCGTTAGAACCATCTGCCGCGTTCAGTATCCTCTTTGACGAGTTGGCTGGAGTCCTCGCGAGGTTAGGACTGCAACTGGAATCGGGCCCGGCTGGCCGCGTTGTCGAGCGAGGAGTCGAAGTAGGACGGGTAAGATCGTGGGAACCCGGAAAGTACATTCTGGTCGAGTGGCATCAGGCCGATTGGAAGCCCGAGGAGACGACGAAGGTGGAGGTTCGATTCGAACCAGTTAAACACGGGACTCGTGTAACTGTGGAGCACCATGAATGGGGCGGTCTCCTTAGCGACCAAGGTGGAGAACTCGCCGGCTGGTTCGCGGGTGAAGTAGTGGCCCCTCTCTTTCAAGCCACTGCTCCTATCCGTTTCGGTGATTGGCTCACCGACCGTCTGGCACGTCGACCTTCAGGAATGCTATCCCGAGATGGCTATCGCGATCCGACACATCACCGTCCCAACTTTCTGGCAATTCTGTCGGCACTGCGACTAAAGAGCGATGACTATCTTCTCGAGATTGGTTGTGGAGGCGGGGCGTTTCTTCAAAATACGCTCGCAAGCGGTTGTAAAGCCGCCGGGCTAGACCACAGTCCCGATATGGTCAAAGTTGCAAACGACCTCAATCAAGAAGCGGTCAGCGAGGGACGGCTGAAGGTTGTTCAAGGTGAAGCAAATCAACTGCCATATCCGGATAGAACGTTCACATGCGTGGTCATGACGAATGTATTCGGCTTTCTAGCAGACCCCATAGGAGTGCTTACGGAGATTAGACGCGTCGTTTCCTCCCATGGACGCATCGCCGTCTTCACATTGTCCTCAGAGATGAAAGGAACGATAGCCGCGCCCGAGCCAATGGCTTCAAGGCTACACTTCTACACGGACAAAGAACTAACCGAAATGGCTGAGAAAGCCGGCTTTGTCAAGATACGTGTTGAACACCCAGACCTAGAGCCTTTCGCGCGAGAGGCCAAACTCCCTGAGGATGTCGTAGCAGATTTCCGAGGCGAGGCGCACGACCAGCTCCTTCTAGCATGGAAAAAGTGACCCGGTTCAAGCATCCGAGGAAAATGCGGTTACGCTTCGAGTCCGAACTTGGAGAAATTCTTGCTTGTGTACCTTAATGAACTTAGTACCAAATCCTATCTCCCACACAAATTTCATACCGGACTTGATATTATCAGAGTGTGTCCATCTGGATCTTTAAGCTCCGCTTCTCGCTCCTTCCAAGGCGTGTTCTTGGGCCTCTGAGAGAATCTTACTCCCTTCTTTTTCAGTCGCTTATACCAGGCGTCTACGTCATCGACTGCGAATTCGAGCTGGAAACTATTCGGAGCCACCTTGTGAATGTGACCCTTGTGAGGGGTGTGCAATCCAATCGGGAACTTGTTGGGGGTGAGGATCGAAACAAATTCGCCCGCATCTGTCTTCAGTTTGAATCCTAGTTTCTCGACGTAGAAGTCTTTTGAACGTCGAGTATCTCTGACTATGACAGTGATAAGGTCCAGGTTCGGGCCGGTAGACAAATCCATACGTCGTCGTTCCGACCAAAGTCGTTCTTAGCCATTACGGTGGTTTACGGACGTATGTCTCTTCTGAGAGTTTCTTGAGGTTGAGCAGCCGCCGTTTCTGCGACGCTATCGGCAATATTCTGGTTGCAGGACGAGTCGTTCCGAACCCATGTCTACAGCATGGGTGGTGAGCTATTGGTGGCTCTGAGGATCAGAGCTGTTTTCTTACGATTGCGAATCGTTCGAGTTGCCGATGAATCTTGAAGCCATTCTTGAGGTAAATGCTTAGAGGTCCTTTGTAGTTCTCCTCTGCCCACGGAATCTCCCAGGTCCTCTTAGAGGGATTAGTAGTGGGGTAGCCTTCTGCTATCTGCAGCCCGTCACGGTGGAACTTGTCTACTGCGGCATTGAGGAGTGCTGTGCAGATGCCTTTTCCTCTGTGTTCGGGTGCGACGAGAAAACACATTACAGAACCCACAGGCTCGTTGGCACCTGTTACTGCTACAGTGTAATGGCGCATGTTTGCGAAGTTGGCCCTGGGCTGGGCGTTACACCAGCCCACTGGATTACCCTCAATGTAGGCGAGAAGTCCTGAGGCTTTACCGCTGCTGATTTGCCCGGCTCGGGCGGTTCGATGTTGGGGTCCGGCTTTCGCTGTCGGGTCCCAGTCGTTTCCGGGAGTATCGTAAAAGCCGCAGTAGCATCCGGCCCAGTGGGGAAAATCGGAAAACGCCTGATCAAAGAATCTCAGATAGTCTTGCAATAGCTCCGGTTTTAGTTCTCGAACTTCGATCTGAACCGTTTGGCCCACGAGAAAGCCATGTGATCTTCTATCGTATAAGGAACGCCGAAAGGATGAGTGCCTGCCTAGACCAACAGCTTTCCATCTTTCATCACGCGTTTGTTCCCGATGGTCACCGTAGCTCCTGTGATCGAGCCCCAGAATCCGCGATCGGCCTTGTTCTTGCCTTCCTTGTCTGAGTTATCTCCGAAACCTATCGTGACTCCGCCTAGGACCTTGTCGTCTTGAGTGAAGCCGTGGCGCAGATTCGGGTTCAGGCCAAGCCCGAAGAATGCGAGTCGGTAAACGTCTCCCTGCCCTTCTTTGAGCCATCTCTCAAATGCTTGCTGTTGGTTGCCTGCCGAGCTATTGACGATTCGGCCTTCTGAGACTGTGAGCGTTAGTCTGTTGATTATTCCCTCCTTCAAGAGAGAACGTATGGGTTGGTCGAACACGATTCTTCCCTGTCCACTCTGTTCGTTAACTGAGACCTCAATTCCTCCTGCAGGGAGGAAGCTAGGTCGTCCTTGGGAAACCCAGTCCTCCCTAATGATGCCGTCGAAGGAGTCCGCTGGACGATTATCTAGCTTGAATGTGAAGTTGGTTCCATGAGGCGTCTTCAAGCGAACTTCTTCATCGCCCTGAATCAGTTTCTCTACGGTTTTGGCACGTTTGCCTACAGCCTTAGGGTCAGCCATGCATCCGTCGAACATGACTCTCTTCCATTCCTCATAATTGAGACCAAGTTTCTTCGCTCTTTCCGGGGTGGCCATGGTTGCTTCGATGCCGAGCATTCTTACTTTCCGGGCTTTGGCAATGGTTTTCCATTTTTGTACAAACTTGTTTCTTTCTAGGAACCAAGTTGTAACAAGTTTACGTCTCTTGGGCGGAATCGTGTCCCAAGGAATGATTCTGGGTCCGAGCGTGAAGATGTAGACGTCAGTCTTCTTCAAGAGTGCTGACTGGCTAGTTGAGAGTCTCTCTGCGAATTCCGCCAGAGCTTCTTTGATTGTGTACAGCCACGGTTTGTCAAACTGGACCGTCGTTAGGGTCGGGCATCCTCGCTTCAGACATTGGAGTGCGAGTTGAGAGCTTAGTTCGGTATCATGCTCCCACGTACTGATCCAGACTTTTTCGCCCGGTTTCAGCCCGACGCAGACATCTAGCACTTGTCTGCCAAAGGCCTCGTAATCTACCTTCAATTCAGTAGGATCACAATCACACATTCCTGGATAGAATGCACCTTTCATGTAAAGTCGTTCAGGTCGATGCCCGGACGTTCATCAGATGTGCCTTAATACATCCCCCTCCCTGGGATAGGGTATGTCCAATCACAAGCGTCCCGAGGTCGGGGACAGACTCGCGAGAGTAGAAGGTCATGTGAAAGCCGTCAGAACGATGCTGAACGATGACAGGACCTATCCTGAGATCGTTCATCAGATCGCCGCGGTTCGAGCTTCGCTGGACGGGATCATCGATGTGATCGTCCAGGACCTCGTAGAAGACTGCGTCGCAACTGCCAAGAAAGGAAAGTCTGTGGCCGGTACCGTTGTTGAGCTTCAGCAGGTAGTCGCAAGCAGCAGATGAGCACTCCAAGAAACGAGCTCCCTGTGCTCGAAGGGATGAAAGCTTCGCTTGTCCGCGAACCTCCTCCTAAGAATAGAGAAGATGAAATCCGGCTCTCCCTGATGGGCCTCGCGGCGCTTTTCAGCTATCTGGGATTCTGGCGCAGCTTCTCACCGATTGACTTTGTAGCGATTGGAGCTACTCTTGTCGGCGGCTATCCTGTCTTTGTAGAAACGTTCCATTCCCTTCGCCACCGTTCGATTAACATGGAGGTCTCGATGACCGTAGCGATAGTTGCCTCGCTCCTAGTAGGCCAGTTTACGGCCGCGGTTGTAGTAACTTTCTTCGTTCTACTCTCAGAGTTCATAGAAGCTTACGCGGTCGACAAGGGAAGGGCGACAATCGTCAAACTGGAAAAATCGATACCGAGAAGGGCCCTCGTAAGACGGAACGGGAGAGAAACTGAGACCGATGTAGAGACAATTCAACCCGGTGAAACCGTAATTGTTAGAGACGGGGAGCGAATTCCGGTTGACGGAGCCCTCGTCAAAGGGTCGGGGTTCGTGAATCAGTCTGCCATAACAGGAGAAGCGATCGCTGTTGAGAAGATGATCGGTAGTAGAGTGTTTGCTGGAAGCGTTGACGAGTCAGGCATCTTCGAGGTCCGGACTGAGAAGGTCGGAACTGAGACTGTCTTCGGCCAGATCATCAAGCTAGTTGAAGAGGCTGAGAGCAGGAAGGCGCCCATCCAGAGGATATCAGACAAACTCGCAGCATGGTTAGTCGAGTTTACGATCATCTTCGCAGTGATCACTTTTCTCGTGACCCGAAACCTCATTTCAACCATATCGGTCATTGTTGTTGCTGGGGCATGCGGTGTCGCCGCGGGCACGCCTCTGGCGATTGTAGCAGTCATGGGGGGCCTTGCGAAGAGGGGTGTGATTGTGAAAGGCGGGGTCTACGTTCAGGAGATGAGCAGGGTCGATACTGTCGTGATCGATAAGACAGGAACGCTCACGCTAGGCGATCCCGAAGTTACCGATGTTGTAGGACTTGATGGATGCTCCGAGGAGCAGGTCCTAACATATGCCTCTGCGGCGGAGAGGTTCTCCAAACATCCACTAGCGCACGCGATAATGGCAAAGGCCCAGACATTAGGAATCAGCTCGGAGTCAAGCACCTCATCGGACTACCTGGCCGGGAAGGGAATAGTATCGTGGTATGATGGAGAACAGGTCCTTGTCGGAAACAGCGTTCTCATGAACGAGCAACACATCGCATTATCGAACGATGTCGACGCAACCATTACCAGCAAGGTCTCGGAAGGAAAAACCACTGTCCTAGTTGCCCACGGAGGACGAATCTGCGGAGTGATTGGAATCTCCGACAAGGTCAGAGACGAGAGCCGAGAAGCGGTCAAGGAGTTGGGAAGAATGGGTTTGTCGACCATAATGCTCACAGGTGACAACAAGGTTGCGTCAAAGAGTGTCGGGGAACAGGTCGGAATCGATGAGGTTCACGCAGAGCTTCTGCCCGCCGACAAGGTCTCCTACATTGAACAGCTATCGGGTTCAGGGAGAAGGATCGTCATGGTAGGTGATGGCGTCAACGATGCTCCAGCCCTGGCTCTCGCGAACGTCGGTGTTGGAATGGGTGCTGGGACAGATATCGCAATCGAAGAAGCCGACATTGTTCTCATGACGAATGATCTCGGAAGGATTCCGACTATTGTCAAGGCTAGTAAGCAGGCTTACGGTGTGATTATGCAGAACTTCTATGGAACACTGATTGTGGATGGAATCGGGCTCGGGCTGGCTTTCGAAGGTCTGCTCAATCCATTATTTGCCGCTGGCATCCACGTAGTCTCAGAACTCGTATTCATCCTCAACTCGGCAAGACTGATTCGATAACTCGATTGTCTTTGACCGGAGGCGACCACGAAAA
>Ga0209154_1001941_pt1 | contig 11839 bp, 14 predicted proteins | sample GraSoiAngelo_121_FD_185878 | JGI IMG/M metagenome (GOLD analysis project Ga0209154, IMG submission 185878) | Grasslands soil microbial communities from the Angelo Coastal Reserve, California, USA - 14_0919_12_20cm (SPAdes) (version 2) | ecosystem: Environmental > Terrestrial > Soil > Grasslands ... | reverse complement strand
TGGGCGCGGACGTGGCCCGTCGGCAACTTTCGCAGTGGCAGTGGAGCGTCCAGTTCGGCGCCCCCTCGAACGAGAACTTAATCGCCCGGCACAGGCAATGGCCGCTGGTCGTGTTCATGGGAATCTGCTCCGCAGAGTTCATTCGAGCCCCCGCACATAACGAATCTCCTGCAGCCGCTTGCCGCCGAGCTCGAATTCCTTGACCGACGACAAGTCAGGCGCGAACCCGGCAGCACGATAGAACTTGATTGCGCGGGCGTTCTGCGCGAACAGCCATGCGCTGACGGTCTTGAACCCCTGTTCGAGCATGCGCGCTCGCGAGCGGCGCCAGAGCCTGCGCCCAACCCCGCTGGACCACGAAGGGGGGGCAACATAGATCGCCCAGACCTCGGCGCAATCCGGGGGCGAGCCCTCATCGCGACATGGGCCCAAAGCCACCCAGCCGACCATTGCGCCTTCTACTTTGGCCACGAAGAGCTGCGGCACGCCTTTGACGATGGACTCGCGCCACATGGCCTCGCGCTCCTCGACCGACAGCGACGCCAGATACTCAGGGGGCACGACGCCCTGATAGGCAGACTGCCAAGCCGTGACGTGGATTTCCGCGACCCGGCGGGCATCCTCGAGCGTGGCAGGAGTGATGTGCATGACGAGTGCATCGCCCGCTATTTGCGCCGCGCGCTCGCCAATAGATTGCGACGGCGCTCGAGACTTTCCTTCGGCCAGTACTTGTCGCGCTCGTAGTATTCAGCGACCGCGGGCGTATCGTGCGCAAGCACGACCCAGGGCTGCTTCGATGAAGTGAAAATATGGATATCGGGCGGCAGGCGATCCGGCGCATCGAGCGTCCCGACGCGGACAAAGCGCACGACATCGCCCGCGCCGCCGTAGTTGCTCCATAAGGCGATACGGCAGCCCGGGCAGCGGGCGATCCTCTGTCCCTTTCCGCTGTTCGAGGGGGTGTTCACCACCTCCGGCTCGCCCTTCAGCAGGATCACCCGGTCGGCTTCAATCATGGCGTTCAGCGCGAAGGACGCCCCGGTTTCACGCTGGCACCAGCGGCAATGGCAGCAGTGAACGAACAGCGGCTTGCTTGTCAGCCGATAGCGCACAGCACCGCAGGTGCAGGCGCCTTCCAATGAGAAGGCTTCATCGGCAGCCATTGAGCAACCTCCTTGGGTGGCGGGCCAGCTACTCGCGTCACCGGTTCATTGCGGATCGGGCCAGCACCTCGCGGATGAGCGCGTGACGCTGCATCTTGCCGGTCGGGGTGAACGGAAACTGCGCGAAAAGCTCGAGCCGCTCCGGCAGCTTGTACGTGGCCACGCTGTCGCCGAGAAAGGCGAGAAGCTCCTCGAGCGTCGGCGGGTCGCCCGGGCGCGGCACCACGCACAGGCAGTTGCGCTCGCCCAGCCGCGCATCGGGTATGCCGACGATGGCAGCATAGAGCACCTTCGGATGCGCGTAGAGGATCTCCTCGATCTCGCGCGGGAAAAACTTCTTTCCGCCGCGGTTGATCATCTCCTTGAGGCGCCCGACGATGCGCAGGTTGCCCTGCGCATCGATCATGCCGAGGTCGCCGCTGCGGAACCAGCCGTCGGCGAGGAATGCTTCTGCGTTGGCGGCCGGGTTGTTGTGATAGCCGAGGTGCACCGAGGGGCCATCGCAGCAGATATCGCCCTCGCGCCCCGGCGGGACCTCGCGCCCGCCAGCATCGACGAGCTTGAGGCCCATATGGCTTGCCGCGCGGCCGACCGAACCGGCGACCTGCTCGGGATCGTCGCCCGGCCGCGTGTAGGCCTGATAGCCCGTTTCCAGCATGCCGAGCAGCTCGAGCAGCACGCCCGGCGCCGCGCAGCGCCAGGCGCGGATCGTCTCCACCGGTGCCGAGGCACCGCCGCTCACCACGAACCTCAGGCTGGAAAGATTGCGCCGCGCCATGTCGGGTTCCTGCAAAAGAGCGGTGAGCGATGCGGGTGCCGTCGGGATGTAGGTCACGCGCTCGCGCTCGATGAGATCGAGCGCGGCCGCCGGGCGGAATCGCTCGAGCAGCACGGCTTTCGCGCCGGCGAGCACCGCCTGAACCAGCGTGAGATAGCCCCAGTTGAGGCCCAGCGGCAGCCAGATCATCATCACGTCGTCGGCACCGAGGCCGAGGTCGCCGTTGAGAATGCGCGCCGCGGCGAGGGTGGTGTTGTGGCTGTGCATGACTCCTTTGGGGTTGCCGGTGGTGCCGGAGGTGAACGCCATGCGCATCACGCCATCGGCATCCGGGGGCACCGGGACGAAACCGGCGGGCGCGCCGCTTGCCGCGGCGACCTCGTCGAGGCTCACCATGCCAGCGCGCGGCTCGCCGCGCAGCACGCCGATGCACGCGAGGCCGGGAAGGCGCGCTTTCAGCTCCTGGGCCATCGCCAGGTGATCGTAATCGCGAAAGCGAGCGCAGCAGACGAACATCTTGCTGCCCGAAAAGCGCATGATGTACTCGAGCTCGCGGCTGCGGAAATCGACGCTCACCGTCACGGCCGCGGCGCCCAGACGCTCAAGCGCGAAGAAAACGAACGCGAACTCGAGCCAGTTGGGCAGCTGGAGGGTCACGACGTCGCCATGGCCGATGCCAAGAGCGCGCAGCCTTGCCGCCATGCGATCGATGCCTTCGGCGAGGGCTCGGTAGCTCAGCCGGCGGCTGCCGTCGGTGAGCGCCTCGCGCTCCGGCGTCTCGCGCACGCGGCGCGAGAGCGCGCTGGCGAAGGTCTCGTCGCTCCACAGGCCGGCGCGGCGCCAGCGCGCCGCCATCGCCGGCGTCAGACGGGTTTCGAACGCCATGGTTCAGGCCGCGATGATCTGTCCGCCATCGACCTGCAGCACCTTGCCCGTGATGTAGGCGCCGCCGGGTCCGGCGAGGAAGCACACGACGCGCGCCACCTCCTGCGGCGTGCCGATGCGGCCCAGCGGGATGCCGCGGATGACGTGCGCGGCGGTTTCCGGGGCCCATTCGGCGAGGGCGACGCGTCCCATCTCGGTGTCCGTCAATCCGATGGCCACGGCATTCGCGCGTATGCCGTGGCGCCCTTCCTCGCGCGCCACCACGCGCACCATCGCTTCCAATCCCGCCTTGGCCGCGGCGCCCTGGACGTTTCGCGCCTGGCACATCTGCGCGGCGATCGATGAGATGGCGACGATCGCGCCGCCGCCGGCGCGTCGCAGGTGCGGCAGCGCCGCGCGGATCGCATAGAACGCCCCCGACAGGTCGACTGCCAGGTAGCGGTCCCATTCCTCGGTGGCGAGCTCTGCCACCTCGCGCCAGGCGCCCATCGCGCCCGCCGCCTGCACCAGGACGTCGAGCTTGCCGAATTCCGCGGCGGCACGCTCGACTGCGGCGCCAACCGCGCGCGCGTCCGCGAGGTCGGTTTTGATCGCCAGCGCGCGGCGGCCGAGCGCGCGGATCTGCGCCTGGGTGTCTTTCGCCTCCGCGTCGCGGCTTCGATAGAGGAACGCCACATCGGCTCCCCCGCGAGCAAGCTCCAGGCACACCGCGCGTCCGACGCCGCGGCTACCGCCGGTGACGAAAGCTTTCTTGTCGTCGAACTCTGGCATTACAGGGTCAGGTAGCGGGTCTTCACATCTTCGCGCTCGGCGCGAAAATTCTCGAGCGGTGCCGAATAGACCATCTGTCCCTTCACCATGACGTAGACTACGTCTGCCACTGCTTCGGCGAGCTTCAGGTTCTGCTCGACCAGAAGCACACTGACGCCCTCGTCGCGCAGCGTGCCGATCAGACGCGTCAGCTCCTCGACGATGAGCGGTGCGAGCCCCTGCGACGGCTCGTCGAGCAGTATGACTCTAGGGTCGGTGACCAGAGCGCGAGCGATGGCGAGCATCTGCTGCTCGCCGCCGGAGAGCTGCGAGCCCTTGCTCGCGCGGCGCTCCGCGAGCGAAGGGAACAGCTTGAACAGGCGCTCGATCGACCATTGCCTGGCAGGCACGCGCTGCGCCACCTGGATGTTTTCCACCACGCTGAGATCGGGAAAGATCATGCGGCCTTCCGGAGCATAGCCTACGCCGACGCGCGCGATGCGGTGCGGCGCCCAGCCGGCGACGTCCTGGCCCGCGAGCACGACACGGCCCCGTCGCGGCGCAGTCAGCCCCATGATCGAGCGCAGCGTGGTGGTCTTGCCCACGCCGTTGCGGCCGAGAATGGCCGCGCTACGGCCCGCCTCGAGCTCCAGGTCGACGCCCTGCAGGATGTGGCCGTGGCCGTAATAGGCGTGCAGGCCCTCGACGCGCAGCATCAGTCCGCACCTCCGAGGTAGGCGCTTCTCACCGCGGCGTCGGCCTTCACGGCGGCGGGCGCGCCGTCGGCGATCACGCGGCCTCGATGCAAAACGGTGATGTTGTCAGCCAGCTTGAACACCACCTCCATGTCGTGCTCGACTAGGAGCACGCTCAGGTCTCCGGCGCGCAGCATCGCCTTGAGGATCTGCACCGCCCGGTCGGTCTCCTCCAGCGACAGCCCCTGGGTCGGTTCGTCGAGCATCAGCAGCCGCGGCTTCTGCGCGATGGCCATGGCGACCTCCAGCAGCCGCTGGTCGCCGTGCGAGAGCGTGTCGGCCGAAATGTCGGCGAAGCGGGTGAGCCGCAGATGCTCGAGCGCCTCGTCGGCGATGGCGGCTGCGCGCCGCGCATCGCGCGCCTGCGCGGCGAGGCGCACGTTCTCGCTCGCGCTGAGCGCAGGGAAGATATGGCACAGCTGGAAGGTGCGCGCGATGCCTTTGCGCGCCACGCGATAGACCGGCAAGCCGGTGATATTCTCGCCCGCGAAGACCACCTCGCCCGCGTGCGGCTTCAGCACGCTGGTGATCAGGTTGAACAGCGTCGACTTGCCGGCGCCGTTGGGGCCGATGACGGCGCGGATCTCGCCCGGCTCGAGCCGCATGTCGACCGCGTCGACGGCGATGAGCGCGCCGAAGCGCCGTGTGAGCCCCTTGCACTCAAGCAGCGGCATGGCGTCTTCGCAGAAGTCCCAGGATTCCCCCAGGGAAGAACATGACGAAGGCGATGAAGATCGAGCCGAAGATGAGCGGCCACAGGTCCGTCACCTGCGACAGCTGATGCTCGAGGAACACGAAGAACAGCGCGCCGAGCATCGGGCCGACCAGCGTGCCCGCGCCGCCGACCACCACCATGATGAGCACGTGCCCGGAGGTGAGCCAGAAAAAGAGCTCCGGCGAGGCGTAGCCCGCGAAGCCGGCGTAGAGCGCGCCGGCGAGCCCGCCGACGCCGTAGGAGAGCACGACCGTCGCGGTCTTGTAGGCGCGGGTGTTGTAGCCGAGCGAGAGCGTCTTCGCCTCGTTCTCGCGGATGCCGGCGAGCACGGCGCCGAAGTTCGAGCGCATGATCGCGCGGCACGCCAGATAGGACCCGAGCAGGCAGGCGAGCACCAGGTAGTAATAGCCGGTCTTGCCCTGGAACCAGTCGATGCCGAAGGGCCCCGGCGGGCGAGGAATGCCGACTACGCCGTCGGAGCCGCCGGTGAGCTCGCGGAAGCGGAACAGCATCGCATAGCCGAGCTGCGCGAAGGCGAGCGTCAGCATGGCGAATGACACGCCGGTGGAACGCGTGCAGATCCACGCGATCGGGACGGCGATGGCGACGGTGACCAGCACGGCCAGCGCGATGCCGATCACGAGCGGCACCTGCAGATGCGTCAGGATCAGCGCGGCGCAGTACGCGCCCAGGCCGTAGGCGGCGGCGTGGCCGAACGAGTAGAGGCGGCAATAGCCCACCATCAGGTCGAGGCTCATCGCGAACAGGCTGAAGATCAGCGCCGAGACGATGACCGTCAGCGAATACTGCGGCACGACGAACGGCACCAGCAGCGCGACGCCGGCGACCAGCGCTAAAGCGAGCCTCCAGGACACGCTATTCCTCCTTGCCCAGCAGGCCGCCGGGACGCGCGACGAGCACGATCAGCATCAGCAGGTACATCAGCGCGAGCGCGAGGTCCTGGAAATAGTAGGCACCGAACACCTGCACGAAGCCCACCAGCACGCTGCCGATGATCGAGCCGAGGAACGAGCCCATGCCGCCGATGATGACGATCACGAAAGCGTCGATCACCACGTTGGCCCCCATGCCGAGGAACGCGGTCACCAGCGGCGCGGCGAGCACGCCGCCCAGCGCGGCCATTGCGCAGCCGAAGCCGAACACCGCGGTGCGCACCAGGTCGACGTCGGTGCCGAGCGCGTGGACCATTTCGGAGTTCTGCGACACTGCGCGGATCAGCAGGCCGGCGCGCGTGCGCTCGAGGAACTGCCACAGCGCGATGCCCGCGGCGAGCCCCAGTCCGATGAGGAACAGGCGATAGATCGGGAACGGCTGCTCGAGGATCATCACGATGCCGAGGAGCGCCTCGGGCGTGGCAAGGCTCTTCGGCTGCGCGCCCCAGACGATGCGCACAAGCTCGCTTAGCACCACCGCCAGGCCGAAGGTGAGCAGCAGATGCGCGCCGCTGTCGCGCCGGCCGTACAGCGGGCGCAGGAAAACCCGCTCGAAGGCCATGCCGATCGCCCCCACCGCCAGCGGCGCGACGATGAGCGCGGCGACGAAGCTTCCGCTGAGCGCCGCCGCGGTGCAGCCCACGTACGCGCCGAGCATGAAGATCGCGCCGTGCGCGAAGTTGACGATGCGCATGATGCCGAAGATCAGCGTCAGGCCGCAGGCGATGAAGAACAGGACCGCCGCCTGCGACAGCGCGCCGAGGCACTGCGCCAGGATGAAGCTCGCGAAATTCAAGCCGTCAGGTGCTGTAGCTCGAGCTCCGGCAGTCCGGCGTGGTCATCTCGCGCGGATAGATCTTGACGATCTCGCCCACGGGCTCGGCGAAACCCTTGTGCTGCCCGACCCTGACGACGAAGCCCTGGTTCTCGCCCTGGTGGTCGCACTTGCGCATCCTGATCGGCCCCTTGACGCTCGTCACCTCGAGGTCTTCCATCGCCGCCACGATCCTCATCGGCTCGTCCGACCTGGCTTTCTCGATCGCCGCGAACAGAATCATCAGCGCCTGGTACATCTCGCCGTCGCTCCAGTCCGGGATCTCCTTGTACTCGGCCATGAAGGCATCGACGAAGGCCCTGTTCTGCGCAATGTCGTAGGTGAGCGGATAGCGCGAGGATCCCATCAGGCCGATCGCGTCCTTGCCCAGGACCTTGATGTCGGCCTGCGCGACGATCTCGGTGAAGAACTGCACGCGCTGCGAAAGCTTGTATTGCGTCGCCTGCGAATAGAAGGCGCGCGCTTCGTCGCCCTGCAGCGCGACATAGCAGCCCTCGACGCCCGACTGCAGGATCTTGGTGATATAGGGCGAGTAGTCTTTGTTCGCGACCGGCGCGTAGATCTTGTCAACGAGGTCCTTGCCCACGCGCTTGATCTGCGCCTCGAAGGCGGTGTTGCTCGAGCGTCCCCAGGCCGCGTCGGAGGCGATGGCCATGAACTTCTTCTGCGGCGCGTCCCTCAGGTACAGGGCGAGGGCGCGCGCGCCCATCGGCGCCGAGGTGTTGGCGCGGAAAAATCGCGGCACGAACAGCTCGGCGGTGAGCCGCCCGTCGCCGTTGCCGTGCGACAGGAACACGGCGTTCCACGATTCGAGCTTGGGCAGCATCGCCGCGGCCTCCGAGGAGACGATGACCCCGCTCAGGATGCGGCAGTTGTCGCGCTCGACCAGCTCCTGGGTCCTGCGCACGCAGATCGCCGGGTCGCCCTGCGTGTCCTGGAACAGGAACTCCACCGGCCGCCCGAGCACGCCGCCCCTGGCGTCGGTCATCTTCTTGACCAGGCGGCAGGTGCGCATGACCTGGCTGCCGAGCAGAGCGTAGCCGCCGGTGATCACCGTCGGGATGCCGATCTTGATCGCGCTTGCCTGCGCCTTCAGATAGGCCGGCGCTGCGGCGAGCGCCGATGCGGCTGCGGCGCCTTTCAGGAACTTGCGGCGGGCGAGCTTTGTCATGTCCTTCCTCCTCGAAAAGGTCATTTCGCTTTGAGCGTTATGGTGTCGAAGCGCGCCGGCAGCACGATCTCGAGCAGCTCGCAGTCGTCGGAGTAATCGAGAACGGCGTGCTTGATCTTTGGCGGCTGCAGCCAGCAGGCGCCTTGCTTCATGAGCACCTCGCCCTGTCCTTCGAATTCCGACCTGATCCACCCTTTCAGGACGTAGATGAGCTGCAGGTCCACCTCGTGGTAGTGCCGCTGCGAGACCTCTTTCGGGTCGCAGGGCGGGATGAGGCGGATGACATGCGCCTGCACCATGCCGTGCGTCGCCTTCGCCATGCCCAGATCGCGGTATTGCGCGTAGCTGCGCAGGCCCTTCCTGAAGGCCTTCTCCTTCGGGTGACTGACGTTGAATCGCTGTTTCTTTTTCATGCCGCTCCCTGGGGGCGCAGTTCGATGAGATCCGGGCAGCAGTTCGGCGCCGCCTGGGCCGCGTAGACGACCGCCTGCGCCACTTCGTCGGCGGTGAGCGGCGCGAATTTTCTGGCTTTGAGCGCCTCGAGGACGCGCGGATGGTCGCTGCTCGCGCGGATGGCGGTGTCGACCATGCCGGGGGCGATTTCGGTGACCTTGATGCCGTGGCCCTGCAGCTCGAGCCGCAAGGCGCGCGCGATCGCCGAAAGCGCGTGCTTGGTGCCGCAATAGATGCCGCCGAGCTGATACACCTCGCGCGCGGCGCTCGAGCTCATGACGATGATGTGGCCGCGGCGTCGCTTCACCATCGACTTCGCGATGGCCTTCGTGATGCGGAACGCGGAGAGCACGTTGGTGCGAAACATCGCCTCGCAGTCGGCGTCCTCCATCTCGAGCAGCGGTGCGTACTTCAGGATGCCGGCGTTGTTCACGAAGACGTCGGCATCGCGGCCGGCCTCGGCCAGCCGCTCGGCGAAATGCGCGTCATTCAGGTCGCCGGCGATGGTTTCGATGGAATGCTGCGAATATTGCCTGCGCAGCGCATCGAGCTCGGCGTGGCGGCGAGCGCTGGCGATGACTTTCGCTCCGGCGTGCGCGAGCGCTGCTGCCGTGGCGCGGCCGATGCCCGCGCTGGCTCCGGTGACAAGCACTGCTTTGCCGGCTAGCGGCGCGCTCACTTAGCCTTCCCCCTCGAGGTCCTTTTACTATACACGAGCCATCACATTTTCACCTCGTTGAGCTGAATGACGGGCTGGATGTCGGTGTAGTTCGGGATATCGCCCATGATGCTGTCCGCGTGGGGCGCAAAGGCTTTCTGAAATGCGTCGACCGAGTCGAAAAGGAGGTGACACACCGCCACGAAAGCAGGCTTTGATCCCGGCTGCGCGCCGCCCAAACCCTGGTCGACCTCCACGCGCTTGCACGCGCCGCCGAGTTTTTTCTTCACCATGGGGATGTGCTTGTCGCAGTAATAAGCCATGTCGAACTTCTTTCCCTGGGCGTTCGCATAGAGCACGCTGACCTTGATCATCTTTGTGCCTCCGTAGAGACCTCGCTGCCGCCACGTCTGCATCATCGTAGGCCAAACCCCCCTCGGCGGCTCTAGCGGCGGGTTAGCCAGCCGGTGATTCGTCGTCTTGCTTCAGCTCCTTGTAGAAGACAACCGCGTCGTGCCGGGTTCCGTCCGGATCGCGGGCATACCCTGGGATCGTCCCCGCAGGGTCCAGCCGATATGCCGATGCAAGTGCTCCGCCGCGCCTCTCCGCCGCATGGATGCCGTATAACATGGTCGCGATAACTCGGCCATTCTTGCGGATCAGTGGCCGCTTCAGGTAATTCTTAAGCCGACGAAGCGCTCCAGCTGCGTCGCGTCCTTGGCGAACTCGGCCGAGCGCGCGCGGTGCACGATGCGCCCGCGCTCGATCACCACAGCGTCGGCGGTGTGCGAGAGGGCGATCTCGGTGTGCTGCTCGACCAGGATGGCGGCCGTGCCCTCAACTTCGATCATTTTCCTCAATGAAACGACAAGCTCTTCGACGATGATCGGCGCGAGGCCCTCGAGCGGCTCGTCGAGCAGCAGCAGCTGCGGATTGGTCATCAGGGCGCGCGCGATCGCCAGCATCTGCTGCTCGCCGCCCGAGAGCTGATGGCCCATGTTGGCGCGGCGCTCGGCAAGCCGAGGAAAGAGCGCGTAGACCGCGGCAAGACTCCAGCGCCCGGGCCGCGCCGCGACGCTCAGGTTCTCCTCTACCGTGAGAGAGGGGAAGATCTCGCGTTCCTGCGCGACCCAGCCGAGGCCCAGGCGCGCGCGGCGATGCGGGGCGAGCTGGGTGATGTCCTTGCCCCGCCAGAAAATCCCCCCCCGTTGCAGGTGCGCATGCCCGAGGACGGTGAGAAGCAGCGTCGTCTTGCCGGCGCCATTTCGTCCAAGGACGGCGAGGCTGCCGTGCTCGGGTACCTCGAGGGAGACGCCGTCGAGCACGACTGCGTCGCCGTAGCCGGAGCGCACGTCGCGCAGCGCAAGGAGCGGCTCAGCCATGGCGGCGTTTGCCCAGGTACACCTCGCGCACGCGCGGGTCGGCGCCGATCTCCTGCGGACTGCCCTGCACGAGGATGCGGCCGCCCACCATGACGATGATCCGGCTCGCGAAGCGGAACACGACGTCCATGTCGTGCTCGATGAAGAGCACGGTGAGGTTCTGCGAAAGGCCCGAGATCGCCGCGAAAAGCTCTGCGCTCTCGTCCTTCGGCACGCCAGCGGCGGGCTCGTCGAGCAGCAGCACGCGCGGGCGCGTGGCAAGCGCGAGCGCGATTTCGAGCAGGCGCTGCTGGCCGTAGGCGAGCTCGCGGGTCAGCCGATGGCTCACGCTGCCGAGATTCAGTGAAACCAGGATGGCGTGCGCTTCGTCAATGTCGCCGCGGTAGGCGGGCAGAGGTTTCCACCACGTTTTCGAGTGGCCCTGTCTTTCGAGAACCGCGAGCGTCACCGCCTCGAGCGCGCTCAAGTGCGGAAACAGTGCGTTGATCTGGAAAGTCCGTGCCAGGCCGCGCCTCACGCGCTCATCGGGCTTGAGCGAGGTGATGTCTGCCGCGTCGAGCGCGATCTGCCCGGAGTCCGGGCGCAGCATCCCGGTGATGAGATTGATGAGCGTGGTTTTTCCCGCGCCATTGGGGCCGATGAGTGCGTAGCGCACGCCCTGCGGCAGCTCAAGGTCGATGTCGTGCGCCACCACGAGCGACCCGAAGGCCTTGCTCAGTCTTTTGGTGGAAAGAATTTTGCGAGACCCCCGAGGATGCCGTTGGGCAGTAACATCACCACGGCGACGAGCAGCAGGCCGATCCAGAAATACCAGTACTGCGGGTTGATGCCGGCGAACTGGTCGCGCGCCACCATGTAGACGATGGCGCCGAGCAGCCCGCCGTAGAGGCGCCCTGCGCCGCCGAGGATGAGGATCACCAGCACATCGGCCGAGCGGCCGAAGGAGAGCACCTCCAGCGAAACGGTCTCGGTGGTCTGGGCGAGCAGCGCGCCGGCGGCGCCGGCGATGATCGCGGCGATGGTGTAGACCTTGCGCAGGTGCGCGCGGCTCGGCGCGCCGATTGCCGGCATGCGCAACGCGTTCTCGCGGATGCCGCGCAGGGCAAGGCCGAACGGCGAATGGATGATTCTTCTGGAAACAAAAAAACATGCGCACAGAACGGCAAGCGAGTACGCGTACGCGGTCCTGCCGTAAAGGTCGAACTTGAGCATTTCGAACAGGGGGCGAATGCGCACCCCCTGCAGCCCGTCGGCGCCGCCGGTGAGCCAGCTCGCGCTGTTCGCTGCCTCGTAGAGCAGAAGCCCCAGGCCGAGCGTCAGCATGATCAGCGCGAGGTGGCG
>Ga0209154_1001935_pt1 | contig 11862 bp, 10 predicted proteins | sample GraSoiAngelo_121_FD_185878 | JGI IMG/M metagenome (GOLD analysis project Ga0209154, IMG submission 185878) | Grasslands soil microbial communities from the Angelo Coastal Reserve, California, USA - 14_0919_12_20cm (SPAdes) (version 2) | ecosystem: Environmental > Terrestrial > Soil > Grasslands ... | reverse complement strand
CAAATCGCTAAATCACTCAATGAACAGCGAACGCAGAGTCGTCATCACAGGCCTCGGTGTTATCACGCCCATCGGAAATGATCTCGAGACGTTTTGGAAAAATCTCGTTGAAGGCAAAAGCGGCATTGGCCGGATTCAAGCCTTCGACACGGCGAACTACGATTGCAAAATCGGCGGTGAAGTGCACGACTTTGATCCAAAAAACTTTTTCAACAACGCCAAAGACGTCCGGCGCACCGATCGTTTTGTTCAGTTATCGATGGCTGCGGCCAAGATGTCGATCCGGGATAGCGGCCTCGACCTGGAGAAGGTCAATCGCGATCGCTTCGGCGTGATCGTTAGCAGCGGCATCGGCGGACTGAAAACGCTGGAAGACCAATTCAGCGCGTTGATGAACAAAGGGCCGCAACGCGTCTCCGCCTTCACCATTCCAATGCTGATCAGCAACATGGCCAGCGGCGTTATCTCGATGGAATTCGGATTGCGCGGCCCGAATATGTGCATCGTCACCGCTTGTGCGACTTCCAATAACTCGATCGGCGAATCGTGGCGCATGATTAAATTCGGCGACGCCGATATTTTTGTGGCCGGCGGTTCCGAAGCGGCGATCGTCGAACTTGGTCTCGCCGGTTTTTCCGCGATGAAAGCGCTCAGCAAGCGCAATGACCAACCGGAGCGCGCGTCGCGCCCGTTCGATCGCGCCCGTGACGGTTTCGTCATAAGCGAAGGCGCCGGCATTGCCATCGTAGAAGAGCTTGAACACGCTAAGAAGCGCGGCGCGAAAATTTATTGCGAGCTCACTGGCTACGGACTTTCGGCGGACGCCTATCACATGACTGCGCCGCCGGAGGATGGCGGAGGCGCCGCGCGGGCCATGCAATTGGCGCTCGAGCACGCGAAAATTTCGCCGAGCGATGTCGATTACATTAACGCCCACGCCACTTCGACCGGTCTCGGCGACATCAGTGAAACGAAGGCGATTAAAAAAGTTTTTGGCGAGCAAGCCAAGGTTTCCATCAGCGCGACCAAGTCCATGACCGGCCATTTGTTAGGCGGCGCCGGCGCAATGGAAATGGCTGCCTGCGCATTAGCGATCCGCGACGGCGTCATTCCGCCGACGATCAATCTGGAAAATCCCGACCCACTCTGCGACCTCGATTACACCGCCAACAAAGCGAAAGAAAAGAAAGTGCGCGTCGTCATGAACAATTCATTCGGCTTCGGCGGCCACAACGCCACTCTCGTCGCGACGGCGTTTGAAGAGTGATACGCTGTTGAGTCGTATCCCCCAGAATTGATGTTTGCAAGTGCTGTCAGCGAAGCAGCTAAATTTACTCGGGCGGCATTAATATCTACCCGGTTGCATTCCGGAAGAGTGGAAACTGGCTGCGGCAGCTATATCCTCCTGAACGCCGACGGGTGGGTGTTGACTGCGGGCCATGCGCTACAGGCGTTGCTTAAATTCAACGACGATAACCCAAAATACCAAGCATATGTGGCGGCGCGAGCTGCAATTGAAGCCGATCACACGCTTCCGAAAGGTAAAAAGCAAAAGAAAATCCGCGCCCTCGGCTTTGACCCGAATTGGATTTCTAACGTGTCATATCTGTGGGGCCCAAATGTTACTGCTGGATTGTATCACGTTGATGGACTTGCTGACTTGGCTGCTGTCAAGCTCGATAATCTCAATTTGCCGCCGGACCAACAATTCCCGCGATTTGGAAACCCAAACACTGAACTGCCCCAAGGAACTTCGTTATGCAAATTAGGTTTTCCATTCCACGAATTTAAAACACAATTTGATCCAGCGTCGTCGAGCTTCGTAATTAATGATCCTGTAAACTTTGTCCGTTACCCCTTAGACGGAATCCTGACGCGTTATATTAATTTGGAGGCGCCAGACAAAGCACGCACAGTTAAGTTTGTCGAAATGTCGAGTCCTGGTTTACGCGGACAAAGCGGAGGTCCTTGGTTCGACGTGAATGGCGTAGTTTGGGGTCTCCAAAGTCGGACTCAGCATCTGGCGCTAGGTTTCAGTCCAGAGGTTGAGGTAAACGCAAAAAAATTCGTAGAGCATCAATTCTTGAATGCAGGAGCTGCCGCATACGTTTCTGAGATCGTGGTTTTTTTGAACCAGCACGGAATCGCTTTCACGCAAGCCTGACCATAGTCACTCGTGCGATCGTACCGTCAGCGTTCCGGATTTACCGGAAAGTGTTTGTTCTTGAGGTTTTCCGGGACGCGTTTGGTTTGTTCAGCTTCGATTTTTTCGGTCGCTTCGTTTAACGCATCGTAAGCTTCGCGGCTTTTGTTGGCGCGGCACATGTAGGCAGTGGCGTGCGCGAGCGGAATGCGCGCTTCGGGCAAGCCGACGAATTCGACTGCTTGTTGGGTGGCGATGGCGAGCGGTAAAGCTTCCGGGTCGGCCAGGCCGACGTCTTCGCTGGCGAAAATGACGATCCGTCGCGCGATGAAACGAAAGTCTTCGCCGGCGTGCAGCATTTTCGCGAGCCAGTACATCGCGCCTTTTTCATCAGACCCACGCATGCTCTTAATGAACGCGCTGATCGTGTCATAGTGCGCGTCGCCCGCGCGATCGTACACGATCGCCTTTTGCTGAATGCTTTCTTCCGCAACCGCGATTGTAAAATGAATAACGCCTTTCGAATCTGGCGGCGTGGTCATCACGCCGATCTCAAGCGCGTTTAAACATTTCCGCGCATCGCCGTCGCTTAATTTGGCTAGATGCAGGCGAGCGTTCTTGTCGATCTTAACGTTGTAATTGCCGAGACCGCGTTTTTTGTCGGCCAGCGCGCGATCGATTAGTTCTTCAAGTTCTTCGACACGGAGCGGTTCGAGTTGAAAAACCTGCGACCGCGACACGAGCGGGCTGTTGACGTAGAAAAACGGGTTGTAAGTGGTCGCGCCGATCAATCGCAGGTTTCCGCTTTCGACATCGGGAAGGAGAATGTCCTGCTGCGCTTTGTTGAAGTGATGGATCTCGTCGATGAACAAAATGGTTTTCTGCCCTGAAGTGCGGGTGCGATTGGTCGCGCCCGCGATCACGCGGCGCATTTCCGCCACATTGCTTTCCACGCCGCTCAGCCGAACGAACTTGGCGTGCGTCATATCGGCGATGATATGGGCGAGCGTGGTTTTTCCGGTGCCCGGCGGCCCGGACAAAATCACCGATGGCAAACGATCGGCTTCAATCGCACGGCGAAGCAATTTTCCCGGTCCGAGAATATGCTCCTGGCCGACGAATTCCTCGAGCGATCGCGGTCGCATCCGCGTAGCAAGCGGCGCAGCTTCGTTCAGAGCCGCAACTCCGACATTCGCCGCAAGCAAAGGATCGACATCTTCCTCTTCGAACAGGTCCTGCACGGAGGAAAAATACGACGGGAGTGGGGATAATGCATCTTGGTCGGGTGATTGGGGTCAATCGCCCTACCTAAAAACCGGAACTTCATGAAGCAAACGCCGTATTACGTAACCGACGAGTTCTCTCGTCGCGATGAATATCCCGCGGCAACCATTTGTCGGTCTGGCGCTGATGGCGGCGTTGGGAATTGTTGTTGCAGATTTCTTTCCAATTGCAGTGTTTCGCTGGTGGTTCGCTGCGGTTGCATTCGCGCTGCTGGCAATCCCGCTTTGTTGCTGGCCAAACCTAGGGTCGACATATCTGCTGGTTGGGTGCGGGTTCTTCTTGCTGCACAATCTTCAGATCGGCGATACAGCCGGCCTGCAACTGGCGGTTAATCTCAGCGATCGGCCGCGCGTAGTGAACGCGGTTGGCTTCGTGACTTCGGAGCCAAAGGTGGCGCCGAACGGATTCGCGAGTTTTTTGTTCAAGCTCGAATCGATTGAGTTCGAAGGAAAGACTCGGGCGACTCATGCGACGTTGCTTGTTCGCTGGCGCGGTAATCCGGAATTCGGCGATGAGCTGAAACTTTTCGGGATTGCCGAGCCAATTGCGCCGCCACGCAATCCTGGTGAGTTCGATATGCGTTCGTATCTCGCCCGTCAGGATGTGAGGCGAAGTTTGTTTGTTCGTTATCCGGAAGATGGAGTTTCGATTCGCAAAGGCGGGGGCAATCCGATCCTCCAAGCAGCGCAAAAGTCACGCGCCTGGATGCAGAGTGCGATTTGTCGGGGACTGGATGATTCGCCGCAGGTGCAAAATTTCCTGAGCGGCATTGCGCTCGGTTTGCGCCATCAAACGCCGGAAGACATCGAAGAGCCGTTCCAGCAAACGGGCACGTTACACTTGTTCGCCGTCGCCGGTTTGCACGTCGGAATTGTGGCACGTCTTTTATGGGTCCTCGCGATGGTGGCGCGGCTTTCCCGAAAATGGGCGACCGCGCTCATCATTCCGCTGCTACTTTTTTATGCTGCCATCACCGGCCTTCATGTCTCCAGCATTCGCGCCGCGGTCATGAGCTCGATTCTGCTCGGTGGCTTTTTCTTCGAGCGAAAAGTATTCGCGCTAAACAGTCTGGCCGCGGCGGCGTTTTTTCTTCTTTGCTGGAACACGAATGAATTTTTTTCAACTGGATTTCAACTGTCGTTCGCGGTCGTAGGCGGAATTATTTTATTGGCCGATCCACTTTCTGGATGGCTTCGACCGATTGGCGCGCCTGATCCATTCCTGCCGCGGCGACTGGTGAGTGGTTTGCGGCGCATGATCGGAGTCGGCTACGAATGGATTTGCCGTGGCGGTTCGGTTTCGCTGGCGGCGTGGCTCGGCTCGCTGCCATTGATCATCTGGTATTTCCATCTGGTAACGCCGAGCTCGCTTTTCGCGAATCTTGTCGTAGTGCCGATCGCATTTTTCATCTTGGCGATCGCGCTGCTGTCGCTGGTCGTGGCGCCTATCGCTTCCGGATTGTCGCTCATTTTCAACAATGCGAACTGGACGCTCGCGATGGCGGTGATCGCATTCATTCAATGGTTCGCGCAGGTTCCTGGAAGTCATTACTACGTCGCCGAACCTGGTTGGCCGAAAAAACTACCCGCGAAGATCACGGTGCTGGATGTCGGCGCGGGTGCCGCCGTCCACGTTCGGGCTTCGCGAGCTGATTGGCTTTTGGATTGCGGCAGCGGCCGCGATTACGAACGAGTCCTTCGGTCATACTTGCACGGGGCGGGAATCAATCGAATCACCGGACTGTTGCTGACCCACGGTGATTCGCTCCACCTTGGAGGCACGGAGAATCTTTTGCGCGACTTTGTTCCGCATGTTTTGATCGACAATTCGGCGACTGATCGTTCAACCGTTCACCGGCGGATTCGCGAAATTTTTCCAACTCATCGGTTGAATCTCCTGACTTTAAAAGCGGGTGAGAATTTTCCCATTTCTCCCGATGTGAGCGGGCGAATTTTGTTTCCGCCAGCGGACTTCACTGCAGCCACCGCCGACGATCAGGCGTTCGTAGTTCAACTCTCCATCAAAACGACGAAGATTTTGTTTGTGTCCGATAGCGGTTACGCGACTGAAAAATCATTGCTCGCATCGCGGTCTGATTTGCGCAGCGATGTTTTGGTCAAAGGCCAGCATCATTCGGGAAATTCCGGCTCGGACGTTTTTCTCGACGCAGTCCGGCCGCGATTGATCGTGGCGACGTCGCGGGATTTCCCCCAGCAGGAGCGAATTTCAGATGAATGGGCGGAGCAGGTTCGAGCGCGCGATATAAAATTGTTTCGCCAGGATGAAACCGGCGCGGTGGAGCTGGAGTTCGGCGAGCGCGAGTGGCAGGCACGCGCCTATCTCACGGGCGAGATTTTTCGCAGCGCCAATCGGTAAATCGGCGCGCCCAGCTCACGAAATCGCCGCTCGAATTTCGTTAACGGAAGGTCGGTCCGAGCTGGACTGGCATTTACATCGACAATCGCGAAACCGGAATGATTCCGGGCAATACCACAAATCTGTTCAAAATAATCCAATTGATCGGTAGCGATTCGGAAAAAGCCGTCGTCCGTAAGCGCGCGATGAATTGCATCGAGAAAATCCGCTCTAACGATTCGCCGGCGACGGTGGCGCCGTTTTGGCCAGGGATCGGGGAACAACAAATAAAATGTTTCGACCGACGCTTCCGGCAGGAGATAGCGAACAGCATACGAGCTTTCGACGTTTACAACCCGGACATTTTCCGGTGCGGCCGATTTATGGCATGCCTTGGCTACGCGCCCGACCAAACGCTCCATCCCGAGAAAGTTTTCGTCGGGATAACGTCGCGCCAGTTCCCATAAGAATGAACCGTCGCCGCAGCCCAGATCGACACGCAGCGGTGCGACGCGCCCAAAGATCGCAACCAGGTCGAGAGGCGCGACGTATGTCTCCGGGATCAGTTCGATCACAGAAGAAAAATGGAGCGGTTGCGAAGCGATTCAACCTCGCAACGGCTAAAGCTGGATCGCGGACAAGTTAGGCGGCTTGTTTTGGCGTGCCGAAACCAATCGCGAGCATGACTACGGCGAGCGCGACGTGCAGCCAGGTGTCGTTCTGATTGTTCGCGATGAGATTGAAGATCATCCCGTCGCCGACGACGAAGCCCATGACGGCCACGACCGCGTAAACAAGACCAAAGATCTGGAACCACAAGCGGGCAGCTCCTGCCCCCGACATTGAAGCGATGAGGAAAATTGCGCCCGAAGCGATGTGCACAATGCTGTGAGCCTTGTTCACCATGAAAATGCCAAGAAGCATATCATTAGTGGTGATTCCGGGAACGAACCCGAGGATTCCAATCGCCAAGAAGATGATACCAAAAAGCATTCCAAATGTTTTAGCCATAGTGACCTCCTGCTGGTTTCGAGACGTTACGCTTATGGCAGCGTGACCAAACGCTGGCAAGCCAAAAGGTGGCTGGAATTTATTCGCAACGGCGACGCGCCAGAGCTGTCTAAGATCGACAATATGAGGCTCTTCCGTTTCGCTTATCTCTTACTGTTGTGTCTGGCTGCTGCGGCGAAGGCGCAAAATTCACCGCCGGCAACGACGAAAACCACGGTTTTTGCTGGTGGTTGTTTCTGGTGCATCCAGCCGGCCTTCGACAAAGCGCCGGGAGTGCTTAAGACAACAGTAGGCTACTGCGGCGGAACAGAACCCAATCCGACGTATGCACTTGTCGGCTCGGAGAAGACAAACTATCGAGAGTCGATCCAGATCACCTACGATCCGGGCAAAATTTCATACGAGCAGTTGCTCGACATCTACTGGAAGCAAATCGATCCGACGCAGTCCGACGGCCAATTCACCGACGTCGGTCCGAGTTATCGCGCCGCGATTTTTTATGGCAGCGACGAGGAAAAAAAGGTCGCGGAAACGTCGAAGGAGAAACTGGCGCACTCCGGCAAGTTCAAAAAACCGATTGTGACCGAGATTTTGCCGGCGATGAAATTTTATCCGGCAGAGGAGTATCACCAAAAATACTATCAACAGAACCCGGAACACTTCGAGGCCTTCGAACATGGCTCCGGACGAGTGTCGTTCCAGAAGAAAAACTGGGGCGACAAGCCGTAGTAGTGCCCCGTGCCTGTCGGTTGCTCCGTCCTAGAATTTGTAAACTTCTGTCTGCTGCGATTCAACGAACTCGGCGCGGTCGACTGAAAGCGGCTCGTTCAGGACTTTGCCCAATTCCTGCGCCAGAACAATGGCGATGGAGCGAGCGTCTCGAGTGTAAACCGGGATGGGAAACGAGCCGGCATTACGGTCGTAGCCGTAGATGGCGCCGTCGGTTTCCCACACGCAGTAGGCGTGGCCGGCGGGATGATCGGTGTAACGCACGAGAAGAATTTTTGCCCAAAAACTCTCGTCCAGAGCATGCTGGGTCTTAACAACTGCCAAATAATTGCAGGCTGAGATAACGCAGCCGTTTAAAATGACGAGGTCACTCTCGCCCGGGGAAAGAATGACAGCTTGCTGGGGGCGGCAACTGAGGGTGATACAGGCGAGCAAGATGGCGGAGTGATAAAATACTTTAACGAGGGCGCGATAATTCATGAACGCGGGAGTGGCTGCGGTTATTAGGTTTATAGATTTTATAGCACGTCTTACACTCGGATGTGAAGTCTTATTTTCCACCGCTGCAAGAAAATTGCACACGCACTGAATTTCGGAGTGTTCGGGCAGCCGGTGTGCCTGCCTGGTCCGTTGTCCTGGGGCGTGCCGTGGCCGGCAGACACATAAGCCCGCTAGGTGGCAGTTTCCGAACGTTTTTCGAAACTGGCGAGGGGAGTTGAACCCTGTCCTCGCCGCTATTCACCCAAACATCTTCCTGCCGCTGCCTTTCTGGCGTCCTGTGCGCGAATTGCGAGTTCGCAATGCCAATTGTCGGAAATCTCTTGCTCCTAAGCATTGTCTGACTCCAATTATCGCGCTCGTATCATGAATTTTGTTATCTCTCCATTTGGCAGTCGACGGGTTTGTTTGGCGTTACTTCTAGTTCCCGCAGCGCTGTTCTCGGCCACGCTCGTGCAGAAAAATCCGCCGGTCAGGCCTGCTGATGCGGACTCTCCGGTGTTGATTTGGGACGTTGATCCAAAACTGGAGAAGAGTTTGCCGCGAAACTTCCGCACAACTGACGATCGGCTTAAGACGGACAAGGGCCAAATTCCTGCAGAGACCGGCTTGGCCGATCTTCATGCTTCTGGAAGCGGAGAGTTTACGGCTGATGGTCTCAAGCTTTTGCTGGCGCGTACGCGCGGCCCAGTGACCGTCTTCGATTTGCGGCAGGAGACGCACATATTTGTCAACGGATTGCCTATTAGCTGGTTTGCTACACGCGACTGGGCGAATGTCGGGCGCAGTCAAGGCGCAATCGAGGCAGATGAGAGGGCACGGGTAGAATCGCTCAAGCTTGGGAGTAAAATCGTTGTTAGGCCGGGCGCTGCCGTTAAAAAACCCGGTGCTACTCCGAGTATGCCGCAGAATGTGATCGTCGGGCCCGCGAGCACGGAACGTGAGTTTGTTAAGCCCAATCAGACGGCTTATGTGCGGGTCACTGTAACGGATCATTGCCGGCCTCTTGATAATGAAGTCGATGGATTTATTCTCGCGGTGCGCGCGCTTCCGGAGAATGGGTGGGCGCATTTTCACTGTGAAGCGGGCCGCGGACGGACGACCACCTTCATGGTGCTTTACGACATGCTGCGAAACGCCGCGCGCGTCCCGATGGAGGACATTGTGCGCCGTCAGCAACTGCTTGGTTACGACTACGATGTGCTTCGGCCTGCTGAGCCGAGAGACTGGAGGGCACCCTATACCAACGACCGGATCGCGTTTGTGCGCGCTTTCTATAACTACGCTAACGTTAATCCGAATGGTCGGCCGCAGCTCTGGAGCGAATGGCTAAACTCGACTGCAAACTGATGTCCTAGCTTGCAGATTCTGGATTAGCCAAACGCGGCTTCTACATGGCGAGCCTGAGCCAGAAAAAACTGGCCTGCCAAGCCGTAGTCTTTGAGGCAGGCAGAAATCTTGCAAAGCAAAGTCCGCCTACGTGCTGCTCCGACGCGTGACAGCCCCGAAAGCTTTTGGAAGTGGAGGCGAGGGGAGTTGAACCCCTGTCCTCGTCGCTATCCACGCAAACATCTACATGTTTATCCGGTGAGGTCTTTGAGAAGCCGACGTTGCACCAGCACACTACCGACTTCCGAGCGTCCACGAATTTCCTTCACCGTCCAGCGCGGTCGCTCCGCCGTCCGATTAGCCTGCTGTCCACGTTTGGCGCCGTAGCAGGCGTCCAACTCCAAACGTCACGGTCAATTAAGCCGCGAGAGCGAGATCTTGGTGATCTGCGTTTATTTGTTTTGGCTCGGTTTTTTACGAGGCCAACGAACCATCCTCGACATGCCGCCTGCGCTTCCAACGATGAGTCGAAGCCAGTGCGCCCCCGTGTCACAAACATACGATGTCGAGCCTTCTTCGGCAAGCCGCTCTGAGGCGAAGCCCGCGGGGCTAAATCGTTGGTCATATAAAGTCCGACACACGAGAATATGTGAACGTTTTCGCTAGATCGGGTTCAATGGAGTAATGCGAACGCTGACGTATGTTGTATCAAACGCTTTGGTTGCATCGTCCTTGAACATGGCTGGATTGCGGTGGCGTAATCGCTTGACGACGTCGCGGTCTACACTTGTAGCCGTTTGCTTCGTGATCACCGCTGGCCTGGGATACGTGGATTATCTTACCGGCTACGAACAAACGTTTCTGCTGTTTTATCTTGTACCGATTGGGCTTGCGACATGGTTCGGTAATTTTTGGATAGGGTTCGCGTTTTCTATGTTCAGCATCGTCGCGTGGGTGGTTTCCGACGTGGTGGCGGGTGTGCCCACAGTCGGTTTATGGAATATCGGTATGGCGATCGGATCGTATGCTGTCTTCACCAGCCTGCTTTCAAAGCTGCGCACACTCTTAAACGAACTCGATCAACGCGTGCGCGATCGCACGGATGCCCTTAAACGTGAAATGGCAGAGCGAGAACGCCTCGATCAGGAAATCGCTGAAGTCGCCGACCGCGAGCGTCGACGGCTCGGCCAAAATTTACACGACAGTGTCGGCCAACATTTAACCGGAACAGCCCTTGCTGCGCAGGTCCTTCGCGAAAAACTCGCTGAACGGTCCGCGACTGAGGTCAAAGACGCGGACAAGGTCGTGCAGTACATCGAGGAAGGAATCGATCTTACCCGGAATCTCGCGCGCGGTTTCTTTTCTCCCGAACTCGAGGCCGATGGATTGAACGTCGCGCTGCACGGCCTGGCTGCAAATATTACCGAGCGATTTCGAGTTCCTTGCACGTTCGATGGCGATGACGCTATCCACGTTGGGGACGCATTAACGGCCACGCAACTTTATCACATCGCTCAAGAAGCAGCGATGAACGCCGTTAAGCATGCTGGCGCGAGTAGGATCGACATCGAGCTTGCGCGAAACGGCCAAAAACTAACACTGGCAGTGTCCGACGATGGCTGCGGATTTCCGCAAAAAATTCCCGAGCCGCCCGGGCTTGGGCTGCGTTTGATGGCGCATGGCGCCTCTTTAATCGGAGGTAAACTTGCGATCACGCGTAATCAGGATGGCGGCACGCTGGTGACATGCAATTTAAACGCGATCCAGTCCGCTGATTGAAACCCCAACTCTTATGAATCAAAAATCATCCAACGGAGTCGCGCGCAAGCGCCGAGTGTTCATCGTCGACGACCATCCTCTCGTTCGCGACGGACTCGCCAATTTCATTAACCAACAGAACGATCTCACCGTTTGCGGTGAAGCAGAGGATTCGGCCGGAGCGATTGCGGGAATCGAATCATGCCGGCCCGATGTCGCGTTGATCGACATTTCGCTTAAAAACGAATCAGGACTGGAACTGGTCAAGACATTACAGACCGGGGTTCCACAGGTTGCGCTGATCGTGCTTTCTATGCACGACGAAGAGCTCTATGCGGAGCGGGCATTGCACGCAGGCGCGCGTGGCTATGTGATGAAACGCGAGACCACAAAAAATGTTCTCATCGCGATCCGCCGTGTGATCGAGGGGGACATTTACGTCAGCGATCGAGTCGTCAACTTAATGGCGCGTCGCATGAGTTCGCGCAAAGCTTCTGCAGCGACTCCCGTCCAGCGCTTGAGCGACCGCGAGTTGGAAATTTTCCGATTGCTCGGTCAGGGCCGAACGTCATCGCAGATTGCGGAGGATTTGGGTCTAAGCTTGAAAACGGTGCAGGCGTATTGCGCGCGAGCGAAAGAAAAATTCGGCGTGACTTCACTCGCTGAATTGTTGCGCGCTGCCATTCGCTGGGAAGACGCGATGCACGTCAAGTGAGATGTCGGCCGCGCCCTAGCGTAGCGAAGGCAGGTCGATC
>Ga0209154_1001932_pt1 | contig 11877 bp, 15 predicted proteins | sample GraSoiAngelo_121_FD_185878 | JGI IMG/M metagenome (GOLD analysis project Ga0209154, IMG submission 185878) | Grasslands soil microbial communities from the Angelo Coastal Reserve, California, USA - 14_0919_12_20cm (SPAdes) (version 2) | ecosystem: Environmental > Terrestrial > Soil > Grasslands ... | reverse complement strand
GGGCATCGACAAGCGGTGACCGAGGGGAAAAACGATTGACACGCGATTGCGGTGTGCTAGATTTATAGCATCTATGCTACAAACGTAGCATGCGGTGAGGAAGAATGAAGGGGAAGCCACTACCGAAGGCTCTTTCGCGGCGCGAGCGGCAAATCATGGACATTCTCTACCAATTGGAGCGCGCGACGGTGGGAGACGTGCTCGCGAAGCTTGATGGCAAGCCGAACTATTCGACGGTGCGGGCGCAGTTGCGCGTGCTGGAAGAAAAAGGGCATGTTCGTCACGAAGAAGAGGGCCTGAGATACGTTTACATTCCTTGCGTTCCTCGAGAAGTCGCGCGACGCTCCGCTCTGCGACATGTGGTGGAAACCTTTTTCGAAGGATCCACGGAGAAGGCCGTCGCTGCGCTGCTCGGGGGCGAAGGTTGGAGAATTTCTTCCGAGGAGCTTGATCGGCTTTCAGCCCTCATCGCCAAGAGCAAAAAGGAGAGCGGATCATGAACCTGCCAGGTACATCCGAACTTGCGCTCTCCTTGCTGATCGGATGCACCGTCAAAGCAACGCTGCTGCTGGTGCTGGCAGCCTTCGCGGCGTACGCTTTGCGCGGCCGCTCTGCCGCACTGCGCCATCATGTGTGGGCGCTTGGAATTGTAAGTTCGATGGGCCTCCCGCTTCTCACGATCCTCCTTCCGTCGTGGCATTCCAAGACCCTGAGCACCGCGGCCAGGATTTGGGTTCCGGCGCACTCTGCAGCATACAAGACTACTTTTCTAGACTTGCCTTCAATGGTGGTGGATGCTGTTGCGGGCTCATCGTTCTCCGAGCGGTTGGTCAATTCGATTTTGCTGCTCTGGGCCTTTGGCGCGTTGTTTGTGATGCTAAGGCTCCTGGTAGGTTGGGCGCGGCTCGCGTGGATGTCTGCCCATGCCCGGCCGGTTGTCGGAGACGATTGGGCACAGACTGTTCTAGGAATGAGCAACCCGCTCGGCATTGCGCGTCAGATTCAATTGTTGCAGGCCATCGACGCACCGTGTATGCCAATGACCTGGGGAATTGTGCCTCCGTGGGTCCTGTTCCGGCAGGCGCAACAGAATGGTCCGCGGAGCGCCGGAGAGCCGTTCTTTCCCATGAGCTCGCGCACATCGCGCGTCACGACTGGCTGGCGCAGATATGCGGCGAGTTGGTTTGTGGATTCTATTGGTTCCATCCGCTCGTTTGGTTCGCGGCCGCGGAGCTTCGGGCTGAGAGCGAATGCGCCTGCGACGACTCCGTTTTGAATAGCGGAGTCGAAGCCTCGAATTACGCGAATCAACTCGTCGAACTTGCGCGCACGCTGAAGAACGCGCATCGCGGCTGGTCCGCCGCACTCGCCATTGCCCGCCCATCGAATCTGGAAAGGAGATTTATCGCTATGCTGAATCCCAATCAAAACCGCCGCGGAATGTCGCGAGGAGCGGGGCTGCTCGTAAGAGCTGCGGCCCTTTGCTTGCTGCTTCCGCTCGCCGCTCTGCGGCTACCCGGGCAGAACTTGTCAGGAAAATCCACTGGCACGATTTTTGACATCAGTGATGCGACGGTTCCCAATGCCACCATCGTCATGACCAACCACAAAGCGAACACGGTGGACATGACGACGTCCGATGCGGAGGGCAATTTCGTTTTCAAGGCTTTGCCAGCCGGCGAGTACGAGATGAAAGTGCTCAAGCCGGGCTTTGCCGTGTACCGCGCGCCGCAGGTCGTGCTGGAGCCAGGACGCGACCTTGCGATGACGGCCAAGCTGCAGATGGGAGACCTGACAGAGACGGTAGATGTAGAGTACCGGGGCGAACAGTACGCTATGGACCGGCGAGTTGAAGGTGCAACGGAAAGCTCGTCTGCCAGGGAAACTGCTGAAGGACTAAAATCGAAAAGAATCCGCATTGGCGGCAACGTTGAAGCAGCCAAGCTCATAACCAAGGTGCAACCGATCTACCCAGACAGCGCCAAGGAGAGGGGTGCGCAGGGTTCCGTGCTGCTTCATGCCATTGTCAGCAAGGATGGCCGGCCGCTGGCGATGCAGGTCCTGAATAGCCAGATTGATCCAGACCTTGCCCGAGCCGCTGTGGAGGCAGTAAGCCAGTGGAGGTACCAGCCGACGCTGCTGAATGGCGAGCCGGTCGAAATCGATACCACCATCACTGTAAATTTCAAGTTGAAGCCGTAGACAAGTGATAGCGAGCCGTTGTGACCAAGCGTAGCGGTCACAGATTTTGACTCCGCAACCTACGTGCCCACAGAGCCACGATAACAAAGACGCGCGATTCGCAGTCCTTAGCTAAAGACGACTGTCCAACGGCCCTTATCGGCAAACAGAGGAGAAGTCGTGCTGTCTCTATCACGCAGATTCGCTACCCCGTCGGTATTTTCAAGTTGCGTCGTCGCGGTCCTTGGTTTGACCCTGTTGGCCCACGTTCGAGCCCAGGCGATAGACCAGACCGGCGGAGTCAATCTTCAACGCTGCGATGTGCTAGGCACCGCAGGCGGAGGTAAATGCGGCACATACAATGTCTTCGAAAATCGATCAGCGAAGACAGGCCGGAAGATCGGCCTGAATATCGTGTTGGTTCCTGCCCTCAGTGCTACGCCAGCGCCAGGTCCCGTGTTCTGGCTGGAGGGAGGACCCGGCGGCTCGGCGACGGAAGCCGCCGGGCTGGTGAGCCAGAAATATCTGCGGGACCTTCGGAACGATCACGATCTAGTGTTTATCGATGAGAGAGGCACGGGTAAGTCGAATCCGCTGAAGTGTGACGATGTCGGAGAGACCCCGGCGAATCTCGATGCGTACTTCGGTAAGCTGTTCCCTCCCAATTTGGTACGCACGTGCCGGGAAAAGCTTGAGAAAACGGCCGCGTTGAAACTCTACACCACGCCGATCGCCATGGACGATCTGGACGACGTGCGCAGCGCGCTTGGCTATAAGCAAATCAACCTCGCTGGAGTATCCTACGGAACCCTCGCGGCGCAGGTGTACATCCGGAAGTATCCTGACCGCGTCCGCTCCGGCCTTCCTCATGGGCATCGTCGGGATTCAAACTACCCCTTCCTTTTGCGCGGGCCGCACAAAACGCGTTGGAACTTCTCTTTGAGGACTGCGCTGCCGATCAGTCGTGCCGTAACGCTTTTCCGAATCTGAAAGACGAGTTCTACGCGGTCCTCGCCCGTTTCGATCGCGGCCCTTTGAAGGTCAAAGTGATTGACCCCGCCACGAAGCAGGAGCGACTCGTTACGCTCGAACGCGAGAACTACGTCGAGCACTTACGCGCGCTGTTGTACTCAACCTATTCTGCGCGCTTTTTGCCTTTGGTCGTCCATCAAGCGTTCCACGGTGATTTTGTCCCATTTGGAACCATGGCTGTTCGGATCAACCTCGGCGGTCCACAGACTGCGCGTGGATTGTATTTCTCGGTCACCTGCGCTGAGGCCATCCCCTTCATTACTGAACGGGAGATCATCACCGAGACAAGCGGAACGTTCCTGGGCGATCACCGCGTGCGAGCTCACATTGCAGTATGCAAGGAATGGCCAAGCGGAACCGTGCCCAGAAGCTTTACTGCTCCGGTCAAATCCCCCATTCCACTGGTCATGTTTTCTGGCGAAGCAGATGGGGCGACTCCGCCGTGGATCGCAGAGGAGGCGGTGAAGTATTGCCCTAATGGCCGTCTAATCAAGGCTCCACACACGGGCCACCAAATCGACACCTGCACGTGGGGTCTCATGCAGACCTTTTTCAAGACTGCGTCAGTCCATCAGCTCGATAGCTCGTGTGTCGAGAGGGCCCACGGCCCGCGCTTCGCAACCGAACTACCACCCCCATAGCCATTGTATGCGTGGGTGGGCGAAGACACCCTTTTGGGGTTACCATGGGTCTCAAAGGATGCGTGGTTCAAACGCGGAGGTAAACCATGAAAGGACGAATATTCGCGGGTTTGTTTCTTTGCTCGCTTTTCCTTGTGGTTGGAGGAGACGCGCGCAGCCGGGACGCCATGGGAAAACCGGATAAGCCGGTTTGGGCGCTGGAGTTCGTTCAAGTGAACCCCGAAAAGTTCTGGGGAGCCATGGGGTACTTGGACGATAACTGGATGCGCGTGCGGGCTGAGGCCAAGAAAGAAGGCGCGGTCCTGGACTATCATCGCATTGATAATGCGGGGATAGTGACACCTGGGCATAAATGGGGCGACCCAAACTCCATCGTATTGATGACGGAATTCAAGAACATGGACGCGTTTATGGAAAGCGAAAAACTTTTCGCGTCGATCCGCGAACGTCTGCCGAAAAGCACGCCGGGCGTGTTCAAGCCGCGAGGGCTAAAACCAGAAGACCTTTATGAAACTGTGGATTCCCGCGTATTCGTGGAAGAACCGGAAGTGAACGGCGGGTTCAAACTGCTCGCCAAGCGGTAGCGCCGACTTCTTCGCGGCAACTCGCCGCAACAGTTTTGAATGGACTGATGGCGCGGCGACTTCGCCAATGCCGGGAGAAGCCGCTTGGGCTAAACCAGCCCGTTATTCCTTTGCACAAACGAAATTAGCGGCTTCGTCGGTGCTGCCGGAACCGGTGTACTTGGCGACTTGTGGATACGGGCACAAGGGGCGCGTGCGGTCCGGCTTGTCGTGGCGCGCGCCCGGCGGGAAGTGCGACGCGACAATGCGGTCTGGTGCTTTGCCCTTCTCGACCCATTGTTCGAGCGCCTCGACGGAGTCAAATTCTGAAGGGCCATCGCCGCCGCCACAATGGTTCATCCCTGGGGCCATAAACAAACGCATGGAGTTCGTCACCTTGATCGAGCCGCCCATCACGGCAACCACACTGTTGTAATACTTAATGGCGTTATGTGGGGCGATGGCGGGGTCGTTCCAACCGTGGTACAGGAAAAGCTTCCCGCCCTGCGCAAAGAATTCCTTCAGATTCGGGTCGATCGCGTTGAGCTCTCCCCTGTCCAGTTTGTCAGCCAGAGCGACATCGCCATCAAAGTTCAAGCTGCGGTAATCCCAGCTCGGGTTCTGGAATACCAAATATTTGAAGTGCGAAGCGACAATCGGCGGGTCAGGACCCGGACCGCCGGCGAAAAAGTTCCAGCCGTTTTCACTTCCCGGCTCCAGGCCAGGGGAAATCTGTTCGCCGGTCCGCGGGTTCTTCGGCCCGGAGTAGACCTTTCTCGCGGCCTCCAACTGGGCTGCCGTTAGGCAGTCTGGGCCGTTCGCACCCTTGCATTGCACCGCCTTCGGATCAAAGTGGCAGCGCTTCGGATTCTCGAGGACGCCGTCTTTCACGCCGTCTAGCGCGTCGCAGGCCTCGACGACGGCTTTGTGGAGCAACGGAAATTTTTCTTTGGGAAGGTACCTGCGGGGTTTTCGCGAGTTACCTGGCCGATCCAGATGCCGCTGACAATAAGATGGGTCCAGAAATTGGCAGGCGCGCCGGCGATTATGCCATCGTAGTCCTTTGGGAAGCTCTGTGCTTCCTTGAGCCCTTGTTTACCTCCTGACGAGCAGCCACGCCAGTAGGAATGTTTGAGAGCATCAGAACCATAAAACGCAGCGATGATGGCCTTTGCCGTTACGGTCATTTCAGCTCCCCGAACATATATGAGTAGCGTTTTGGCGGGTTGAAGGTGCCCGCTGGTTCCAGCTTCGCGAGGTTGATGGTTGTGTCGGGCAGGGTGAGTGCAGCCAGGCTGTCACAAGTGGCGGCGCTCGCTGGTCGGACCAAAAAACAGAATACCGCAGAAAAAAACACCACCAATACCATCCAGCTCCGCAAAGAATCGAGTTAGCCCTGTCGGATGCGCAGGCATTCATCGCAGCATCTCGCTAGGCCGCTAGGCGGAGTGTAACAGACATTCCCAAATCGAATGCTTAGTCCTCAATAGCCGGCGGCCTTGCCGGAGCCGCGTTCGTCGTGGCCGCCTTGGAGCCAGCCGTCGCTGATCAAAATAGCTTCAACGCGCGCGATCACTGCTGGCTTGGACTCTTCAATCGGATAACCGGCTTTTTTGAGCAGGGCAATGGTGTCCGGGGAGATGCCGCGCTCAATATCGAGCCGGTCGGGCTTCCATTGATGGTGGACGCGCGGGAAGTCGATGGCGTCTTGAATGTTCATGCCGAAGTCGATGACGTATAGCATGACTTGCAAGACGGCCGTAATGATTTGAGAGCCGCCGGGAGCGCCGAGGACCAGAAAAGGCTTGCCGTCTTTCAGGACGATGGTGGGAACCATCGAAGAAAGCGGGCGGCGTCCCGGAGCGATGGAATTGGACTCGCCTTGAACCAGACCGAAGAGATTGGGCGCACCGGGCTTGGCGGCGAAGTCGTCCATTTCGTCGTTGAGGAGAAAGCCAGCTTCGGGCACGGTCACTTTACTGCCATAGCCGGCGTTGAGCGTGTAGGTAACGGCGACCACGTTGCCTTGTTCATCGGCGATGCTGTAGTGCGTCGTGTCCGAGCCTTCAGCGGCCCCCGGGGGTAAACCCGGTCTGATCAGATCGCTAGGCGTGGCGAGTACGGGATCGATGGACTCGCGCCGCGCGGTAATGTACGTGGGATCGAGCATAGCCGCGATGGGGTTCTTCACGAAATCGGGATCGCCCAGATATTCATTGCGGTCGGCATAATAGCGGCGCATTGCTTCGGCCAGATAATGGTAAGCCGTTGCGGAGCCGGCGTGGGATTTTTCGTAGCCCGTTCCGTCGAGCATGGCGAGCATTTGCAGGATGCCAACGCCGCCGGAGCTGGGCGGCGGCGAAGAGAGGATGTGGTAGCCCTTGTAGTCGCCTTCAAGTGGTTTTCGCTCGACCGCCTGGTATTCGCGAAGATCATCCAAACTAATCAGCCCGCCGTTCTTCTCCATTTCCCGCGCAAGGATGTGCGCAGTTTCGCCTTCGTAGAACTCCTTGGCCCCGTTGTGGGCGATGCGTTCGAGCGTGCGAGCGAGTTCGGGCTGCTGAAAATTCTCGTTCCAGTTATAAAAAGCGCCGCCTTTGAGGAAAATGCGCTTGGCTTCAGGGAATTGCGAGAGGGGATCGGCGTTAGCTTTGAGCGAGCGCATGAGCGAATACGAAACCGGAAAGCCTGAGGAAGCAAGCTGGATCGCAGGCTGCAGCACTTCTGTCCACGGTTTCGTGCCATACTTTTTCAGGGCGAGTTCGAGGCCGCGCACAGTGCCCGGCACGCCGACGGCGCGCCAGCCGAGCAAACTGTCTTTTGTAGGGTTGCCGCTGGCGTCCAGATACATGTCGTGCGTGGCTTTGCGGGGAGCTTTTTCGCGAAAATCGATGAACGTGGTGTGGCCATCGGCCATGCGGATGAGCACGAACCCGCCGCCTCCGATGTTTCCGGCAAACGGATACGTTACAGCGAGAGCAAAGCCGACAGCGACAGCTGCGTCAACGGCATTTCCGCCGGATTTCAATACAGCAACACCCACGTCGGCGGCCAACGGTTCCTGCGCGACGACCATGCCTTTGCGGGCGTAGACCGGATCGTGTGCATAGGACGACGGCAGGAGAAGGGCGAAAATCAGAGCGATGGACAGGAATTTCAGGGGAAGCGAGTTTTTCATGGACGGCATTATAGGGAGATTCGGCTCAATTGTCGCTGGAAGGCTAAGAAGATACGTGGAAAGTCGAGGAGCTGAAGGTCGATGAGTCAAAAAAGAAAACCAAAAGATTGGCTCTGTTGACATCCTGCCTCGAGAGCGCATCTCCCCGAACCTGTCATCTCGAATCCCCGCGCTTTTCGCAGGGTGAGGGATCTGCTTTTTGGTTTTTGCGGGGCCTTCTGATTGCGGATGTCAACTGAGCCAGAAAGATTCAACATCGAGAAGCGATGGAAGAATGCTTGCAAAACAACCACCCATCCCAATAGCGTAGAAAGAATGTTTAAGACGCTGAGTTATTACTGGAATGCAGCGCGCGGCTACCGATTGAAACCCTGGAAGAGCCCCTACCTGCGCTGGCGGTTTGAAACGTTTCTTGGAAAAGAAGCGGCAGACCTTACCGCGCGTAAGTTCTTTCATCTCCTCTGGAAGTACCGCGAACACATGCAACGGTTTGTGGGCTGGGCCGCAGAACGACGACGCGTCCAAAGTCGACGCCACGCGTGAAAACGGTGATTGGTGACCCGTGACTGGTGCTCGTGTTTTGTGACTCGTAGATTCTCCTCGCGGCGTAAATTGACGCATCCCGGATCCCCTATATAATTCTTGTAACCTGTTCGCTGCAATTCCTCGCCTGCCTGCTGCGGGCGTATAATCATGGTTGGGAGGAGAGTCCGTGGAAGAACTGAAGATCCTCCAGAAAACGCGAGAACTGCACGAAGCGCGCTGGTGGGAGCCGGAAGCGAACGGGCGCGTCCACTGCTACCTTTGCCCGCGGCACTGCCGCATTCATCCGGGACAGTCAGGATTCTGCTTCATTCGAATCAATCAAGACGGAAGATTGTATAACCTGGGATACGGCGCGCCCGCGGCCTTGCAAATTGATCCCATCGAGAAAAAGCCGCTGAATCATTTTCTGCCGGGGACGCGCATCTTCAGCATGGGCACGGCGGGCTGCAACATGGGTTGCTTTTTCTGCCAGAACTGGGACATTTCGAAATCGCGCTCGGACCAGGTGCGCTCGCAGGAAATTCCGCCGGAAGATGTGCCGCTTTTGGCGATGAAATACGGATGCGAGTCGCTGGCGTTCACGTACAACGAGCCCACGATTTGGGGCGAGTACTTGATCGACATCAGCAAAGAAGCGAAGAAATTCGGATTAAAAACCGTGATGGTGACGAATGGGTACGTCACGTACGATGCGTTTCACGACATTTATGACCACATCGATGCGGCGAACGTGGACTTGAAGGCGTTTACCGAGAATTTCTACGGCAAGATTACACTGACGCATTTACAGCCTGTGCTCGAGACTCTCGAATGGCTGAAAAAAGAAACAAAGGTGTGGTTCGAGATTACCAACCTGATGATACCGACGTTGAATGACGACCAGGCGGAGACAAGACAACTTGCGGAGTGGATTTTGACACATCTGGGGCCGGACGTGCCGCTGCACTTCACGGCGTTTCATCCGGATTTCAAGCTGCAGGACAAGCCGCGGACGCCGGCAGCTACGCTAGATCGTGCGAGGCAAATCGCGATGGAAGTCGGCTTGCGCTACGTGTATGAGGGGAATATTTACAGCGACGGGGCGAACACGTATTGCCCGAATTGCAAGGAGCTGCTTGTGCGGCGGTCGTGGCACGATGTAGTGGAGTATCGCGTCGCGGATGGCGGGTGCCCGAAGTGCGGATTCGCCATTCCAGGTGTCTGGACGAACGACGCAAAGAGAAAGCCAAATCACTCCTTGCTGACAAGTGCGCGGAAGTACACTCACCTGAATTTGTAAGGCTTGGCTCAGTACCCGTGGAAACGATAGAAGCCGGGGCCGACGCGCATGCTGTGATGCCAGGCGATCGGGAAAGCCCACCATACGAGAGAGCCAAGGATCGTTTGCCACACCGTGAGCGGAAGAATGTTTCGCTCTTTCCAGAACAGCCACGCCATTAAGGCCCCGCCCACAAACGTGAGAGGCACGAGGACAGGATTGGGCCAATGGAGCAGTGCGAAGAACATGCCTGAGATCAGCGAAACACGCAGCGGATTGTCGGTGGCAGCGAGGAGACGATTGGTGACGAGAGAATTCAAGCCGACCTGTTGGAGCAAGCAGAAGAACATGTAGCCAAAGAAGCGACTGGGAAGAAGAACGTGATAGAAGGTGTGCTGCTCGCCTTCGAGAAGGAGGCCGGTCGCTAAAATTGCGAGAGCGCAGGGCACGAAAACCACCGAAGCGCGTTTCGCGGCGCTCCATAGATTGTCGGTGCGCCAGCCGAGGGATTGCAGTGTGTCTTTGTTCCACGCGAAGCTGGCAATCAGCCAAACGGGAAAGATAATCCAGGAATACTGATAGTAGTCCTGGCGCTGCCAGATGTACCACGCGACGCAGGCGCTGAATAGGAAAGCTTCTACGAGAGGGAAGCGGCGCGAGGCGGTAACCGTCATTGTTGAGCTAATCATGGAGTGTCTCTTGGTTAGGATGACTTAAATCAAGAAGCTGCAAAGCACTTTCAAAGAGCTGGTCGATTTCTTTCTCGCTGACTTCGTGAGGCGCGAGGAAGGAATGAAGGTCGAAGTCGGGGAATCCGCGATTGGTGACGCGGGCCGGGAGAAGCTCGCGCAAGCGGCGGGAATCGATGGAGCCGAGCTGGCGAATCTCTTCGAAGACAACGCGTCGCAAGGGATCCTGAAAGACATTCGGGTCGAGCAGGCGGCAGATTTCGCCGCGGGTTCCGCCTTTGATCAGGACGGAGCACAAGAAGCGCAACGTGTTCCTTTCAAGCAGTTGTTGGCTGACAGGTTCTGAACCGGTCATGAGAATCCCATCTTACTTCGCGGCTGGCGGGGCAATCTGCTGCCGGATGAGCTCTTCGACTCGAGACCAGACGGCGGGGTCGCACTCAATCTCTGTGTGAGTCTTGGCAAAGGCCCGATCATACCAAGGGTACTCGACGCAATGAATCGGGTGTTCCTTGTAATCGAAACGAAAATTTCCAAGGATTTGGGTTTTCGCGGGATCGGCGGCGCGGATTTCCTTCCTTCCGTGGATCATGCCGTTGGGCTGATAGAAGTTCACGGCGCGGGCGACGTTGGGAGGAATCATGCTATCGTCCGCACCAAATCGACGCACGCTGTCCACCTGAACGGTAAGGCGAACGGGGATGCCGCGTTTGTCGAGTTCGCGGGCAAGCTGGACCATGGCCGAACCACCCCAACTATGACCATAAAGAATAATGCGCGCCTGGCGTTTTTCGTTGTCGGAGAGCAAACCGGAGCGGTCCGCCCCCAATTGTGTGAGAATCGCGTGCAAGGCTTTCTCGCGGCGGCGATTCTCGAAGGTTTCGACGTAAACGCCGTCGGGATACTCGGCGCGAAGATGCTCGGCAAGTATCACTTCGCCGTGAATGGGGTTATCGTGCCGCACGACCCCTCCAACAAAGCCAACTACGATTATGGGAGGGCTTGCAGGAGGCGTCAGCGATACAGGTGGAACAGAAGGCCAGTCGTGGCGATGAGTGACGGGAGTAGAGCAGGCGGCACAGAAGGCCAGCAGGCCCAGCGGGAGAAAAGGGGCAGGGGATCGCTCAGAAACCGTGCGTCCAAAGCGCAGGAGAATCACTCTAATTGAGATGATGTTCGTTGGAACCGGGTTGTGCTGAGGGAGGGAAATGGAGCCAAAACATAAAGTCGTCATTCTGGGTGGAGGATTCGGCGGCCTGGCGGCGGCGCAGAAATTGAAGCGCGCGCCGGTGGAAGTTGCGCTAATTGACCGCCGGAATTTTCATTTGTTTCAGCCACTGCTGTATCAGGTGGCTACCGGATCGCTGTCTCCGGGAGAAATTGCGGCGCCGCTGCGGAGCGTCCTGAGCCGGCAGAAGAATGCGCGCGTGTTGCTCGGTGAAGCGGCGGACGTTGATCTGGAGGCGAAGCGGGTGGTTCTGCGCGACGGCGATAGTTACCCCTATGATTCTTTGATCGTGGCGAGCGGGTCGCAGACGTCGTATTACGGAAATGATGCGTGGCGGCAATGGGCGCCGAGCCTGAAGTCGGTTGAGGAAGCGACGGCCATCCGACACAAGATCTTGTATGCGTTCGAACGCGCCGAGCGGGCGGCAACGGAAGAGGAAGCGCGTGCGTGGCTGACATTTGTCATTGTAGGAGCGGGAGCGACGGGGCTGGAACTGTCCGGCGCACTTGCGGAGATTGCTCGCGAGACGTTGCGGCACGATTTTCGGAAAATTCGGCCGCA
>Ga0209154_1001931_pt1 | contig 11878 bp, 10 predicted proteins | sample GraSoiAngelo_121_FD_185878 | JGI IMG/M metagenome (GOLD analysis project Ga0209154, IMG submission 185878) | Grasslands soil microbial communities from the Angelo Coastal Reserve, California, USA - 14_0919_12_20cm (SPAdes) (version 2) | ecosystem: Environmental > Terrestrial > Soil > Grasslands ... | reverse complement strand
AGGGAGGTCAGAGACGGGGACCAGGTTTAGTAGAGGACATTGGCCGCCAAAGGGCCCCGCGGGGTTGGGATTGTGGAGCACGATGTTGCCCCCCACCAACACGTGGGGAAACCCGCCTGTAAAAGTATTATAGGTTCCCGTGCCTGCCACTGCGATGTCAAAGTGGTCAACCCCCTTGCCCGGCTGACCGTCGTCAGCGGCCCGCACCACAAAGTCGGCGGTGCCGTACAGGTTTGTAGTGGCCGTGCCGCAGATGACACGAGCATTGAGGTCACCAGCGGGATCCGGTAAGTATGCCGTAATGGTCATCCAGTGAACGTTCAGGCCCACGCCATGGTCGATGTACTCCAGATGACCCCACAAGCCATGTCCATCTCCTCCATCCTTACATGAACCTCCGACGCCGAAGTTCGCGTGTTTACCCGGGGTGGCCCCGGTGGCGTTAACGATGAAGCCGCCTCCCGTTAGGAAGTCACCGCCGCTGGCAGGGCATGTAACCTGGGCCCCGGCGAAGTCTCCCGCAAACAACAACGGCGCCGCTCCAAGGACGACTACCCCAAGAATGCTGACTGCTCTACGCATCGGTCTCCTCCGCTCGAATCGAGACGATTCCTTTGGTACGCGCTGATTGAACAGCGGCGCTCTTCTCGGGAGCGAGCAACCGGCCCGGGGACAGTGCCGTCAACCCTCAGAAGCTGGCCCGCGCCGCTGCCGCGCGGCCACCGCTGGCGCCGGCCGTCGCTGTTGCAATCACCACATCCTCAACGCCGGGAATCGTGATGTGGAGAGCGTTCACCACGATCGTGCCGTCGGCGAGCGTTTGCTGCTCGTTGAGGATCATCGCGCCGCCGCCTGGGATACCGATCGACTGGTTCGGGGCGCCCGTCACCACCACAGGAATCCCGTTGATCGAGAGGTTGTCAACCTCCGAGTTGGCGACACCCGCAGTGCCAAGGACCTCCGAGGCTCGGGCCATGACGAAGTCGGCGCCGATCGTCGTCCCGGCTGCGCCCAGGACCAGGTCAGCAAGCGAGGCCTCGGAGTCAATCTGGTTGGGGTAACCAATCGCGGTGGCATGAAGCGCATTCCCGGCGAGCAATCCCGCGGGGATGTCGCCTGTGAGCGCCGACGCCTGAAGGGCGTCAGTGCTCCCCGCTGCCAGCGCCCCAGTGTCGGCAAGCGCTGCCGTCGTGGTCCCGGTTGTAACCACGGTTGTGGTCCCAAGTTGAGCCCTGATCGGAGCGGGCCATCCAAGCATCCCGACCAACAGGACGCCAGAGATGACGAGAGTCAAACCGTGAGAAATTGCGAATCGCATCGTGACCCTCCAAGGTACGGTTGATGGGAACGGCCGCGATCGACTTCAGGAGGACGCTCTTCCACCGCAAACCAGCGGCTGGCCACCCCCTCTCGTTCTCCTGCTGGGGAGGAGCGGCAAGGGCAGATCGAAATCCTGGACTGCTTTCCCCTCGCTTCCGGGACCGAACGGCAGGGGCCCCCCTCTGAGCCCTTCTGCGTCCAAATACGGGTCCTGGATTAAGGTAAAGAGTAGCAGGCTATGCCCTGACTGGAATAAGGTAAATACCCTAAAACATGCGGGAATAGTTTAAGGGATCAGCCCAATATTAACAGCGGGACCATTTCGGGCAGTGGCGCAGGCGCCCTGCAGCCATGTTTTATCCTTCTTAACATTCCTGACCCACGCTCACCCATCGGGTGATCGGGCGCTCAGGAACGTGGTTTGCTGTGACGAAATACCTGCCAAAGTAACAACGCGGAGGTACGAAGGGATGGATGAGCCCGAAGACCACACCGGAGCGCTTGCGGCGGTACTAACCGGACACGAGATCGTGGATCTCTCGGTGACCACGGGAGAGCGGTGGCCGTGCTGGTGGCCAACCCAGATGCCCTTTCAGCACAAGGTGTGGAACTGGTTCGCCGAGGCGGGGCATGCATCGCCGGTCCACGCCTACATGGGGCCCGTGCACATCCGGTGGATGACGATTGACGATCACTGCGGAACCCACGTCGACGCGCCGGTCCACTTCATCCCTCCGCCGGATTCGGGGCTCCCGAACGCCGGCCCGTTCGGCACTCAAAGCGGCGAACAGATTCTCCTGCGGGATCTGATCGGTCCGGCGGCCGTGATCGATGTGAGCGCGCTTGCCGGCCAGGGGGGACCGGGCGCGAGCCCGTGGATCACTCCGGCGCACCTCAGGCAGTGGGAAGCCGCCCACGGCGCGCTCCGGCCCGGTGAGATCGTGCTCCTGCGCACCGGGTGGGATCGACACTACCGCGCGTGGCCCGACGGCCGGTCATACGCGTTCGATGCCATCGTGACGCGGTCGGGACCCGGCTGGCCGGCGCCGACGGCGGAGACGATCGAGTACATCCACGCGAAAGGTGTGATCACGGTGGGCCTCGACGCGCCGAGCATCGGGGCGGCCCAAGACGCGGTGACCGCGCATGTCGCGGGGCTCCGGCGGGGGATGCGCTACATCGAGAACCTGACCGGCCTGGAGCGTCTTCCTCCCCGCGGCGCGCATTTCGTCTTCCTGCCCATCAAGGTCGAGGGCGCGACGGGCTGCCCGGGGAGGGCAATCGCGCTCCTCCCCCGGCCGGCCGGCGAAGAGCTGCGGCAGCATGCCGCCGCTGCCGCGGGCGAATTGTAAACGGTCCTTTTCAAAAAACGTGCCGGACTGTCTACCCCGGCATCAGCGGCGCCGGATCGCGATCGACATTGAGATCCACCTTGTCGGCCGCGTCGCTGCCGGGGAAGGGGCCCATCTTGATTTCGATCACCTTGGTATCCGGGTCGAGGAACTCCAGCGAATGCCCCTCACAGCTCAGCACGAAGTCCCCAGGCCGAAGGACCACGGAGCCTACCCGGATCCCCTCGGTCGTGTACAATCCCACCCGCATCCGCCCGCGCTGGCAGACCAGGATCTGGTGTCTCGTCCGCGCGAGGGCCGGCGTCTCGTTGGGGTGGTAGTGCGGCCGGACGTACGACCCGGGGTCACGGTTGAGAATCACCACCTGAAGCGGCAGTTCATCCGCGGTCACGTGCGCCTTGGTCTCGCGCTCCCGCTTCGGGCTGATCACCTTGTAGGCCTGCGCCAGGTGAGCCTGCTCTTCCGGCGTGTTCACGAACGGCGGAAAACTCGTGTAGTCGCTGAATTCCCCCGAAACGTAGAGGGCCACGAGCCGCCCGTCGTGCGCGCGGTACGCCTCGATCTGGCCGGCCTTCCCCAGCTTCTCCATCACCTGGCATCACCTCGAGGGCAGTCGTCGCCCCGTCCACCTTCCCCGGCGGCCCAGAGGGCGCCGGGTCATCCATCGATTACATGCGGATTACATGCGAAAACGGTGTTCACCTCTCCACTGTCCCGGCGCCAGCGTTGGCAATCCCTCAGGACGGGATATTTCCTGTTCAGGGCATAAAGGAAGAGGAGGCTCCAAAGGCAGCCTGGTCTTGGTCACCACGACGAATCAGCCTCTCTGGGAAGGGGGAGGGATCCCAATGCGGGCCAGAGCACTTGCGCTCATCATTGCCCTGCTGATGATTGCTCCGGCTTCAGCCCAGACCCCCCCGAGCGTTCCCCGTGAGTACGAAGACCTCTACTCCATGATGGACAGGAACGTTTCGGCCTTCGAGTCCAGGGTCGCCCGGAGCTGGGACGGGCGGTATTCCGACGTTCAGTTCGGCGCAGAGCTGCTGGTCGCCAACTGCAACCGCGGGCGCCAGCTGCTCGATCCTCGTGCGTTCGAGGGCGCAAAGTTGGAGTTGACGCGGCTGCAGAGCCTCGGCGTGCGCGCCGTCACGGTCTGCATCGGATTCCCGCTGCTGTACCGCCCTTTCTTCGAATTCAACGGCGACCCCGGGGACGATCAAAGGTTCACCGACTTTTACCGCAACCTTTCCGGCGAGGTCCATCGGCGGAACATGAGGCTGATCGTCGAAAGCTCGATCCTTTTCGGCGGGGTGTACGCTCAAGGCTCGGGACTGAACCTCCTGCCGTACTACAAAACATTGAGCAGCCCCGAGATCGTTGCGGGACGCCTGGAGGTCGTCCGGACGATCGTGCGCGAGGTCCGGCCCGATTATCTCAACCTCGGGTCGGAGCCTGATACCCAGGGCAAGCTCACCGGAAGACCCGACATTGCGACGCCCGACGGCTTCTCGGGCATGACCGCTCACCTGGTGGAGCAGCTCCGTGCATCCGGGGTGGGGACGACACGGCTGGGGGCCGGCATCGGCACATGGCAGCAAGACGGGGAAGCGTATCTGCAGCTGCTGTGTCAGATCGGCATCGACTTCGTCGACCTCCACGTCTATCCGGTCAACGGCGACATGCTCAACAGATTGATCACCTATACGGACCAGGCCAACGCCTGCGGCAAGCCCGTGGCCATCAGCGAGGCCTGGCTGCAAAAGCAGCGCGATTCCGAGTTCGCCAGGATCGACGCCGCCTTCGACAACGCCATCTACGCGCGCGATACCTTCAGCTTCTGGAGCCCCCTCGACCGGAAGTTCCTCGTCTCCCTCACCAGGTTTGCCCATTGGAAGCACCTGCTGTACCTGTCGCCCTTCTGGAGCAAGTTTTTCTGGGCCTACCTGGATTACGACAAGGCCGGCCGCCTGTCGAGCCAGGCGTTGATGACCGAATCATCCAGGGCGGCCGCTGCCGGGCTCAGGAACGGTGACGTGACGCCCACCGGCACCGCGTACAAAGCAGCGATCGCGAGACACTAACTAGGGAGCGCTCCCGCCGCCGCCGGGGCGATACGGAGGCGGGGTGAGCAGCAGGGACTGCACGTCGGCGCCAATGCCTCCGAGAGGCGTTCGCCGGGTCGGGAGTCCCCGGACGAACGGCAGCAGTTGGTGGCGGGCCACTTCGAAGACCCGCCGCAATTCCGCGACCGGATACCGGTGCTCGTCCACCCGGAGTTCGCAGTACGGATACTCCTCGGTGTGCACGACCAGCAGGGCGGCGGACTGCCTTCCCCGTTTATCGCCACCGGCAGCCTGGCCGGCCTCCAGAGCCACCAGCAGGCGCTCTGGCAGTTCCAAGGACCCGGTGCCTTGGAAGGCCTCAGCCATCGTCCGCACGGTCTCTTCACCCACCAGCATGTTTCCCTGCGCGGCAAAGTCCTGGCCGGTCACCCCGCCGAACCAGGGGACACACTCAGGACCCGACCAGGAAGCGCTTGTTCCGTTTCTGTCGACGATGCCCACCTGCCGGACGTCGCGGCCGGGGTCCTTGGCCAGCAACTGCTCCAGCGCGCCCGCCGCGCTCAGGCCCTGAGCCAGGAGCTGGAGCCCATCGATCCCGAGGTAGGGATTGACCCAGGACTGTGTGGCGACCGCGCCGACACCCGCTCTGGCAAATGGACACAGGCTGCCCACGCCCGGCACGGCCGTCGACACCGCGACGCCAAACATCCCAGTACGGGAGCAACGGGCCGCGATCGAAAAGGTACTCAGCCGCAACATGCTCTCCCCCTCCCCTTGGGCTATTTCCCCACCGTCTGGAGTCGCCCGCCCTTGAGTTCGTGCACCCGCATCGGTCCAGGGATCATTGGGCCAGGAAGTCCTCGCCTCATCCGCGGGTCCAGGACGTCCCGCAGCCCGTCGCCCAGCAGGTTGAATCCGAGGACTCCGAAGAACATCGCCAACCCCGGAACGACACCGAGCCACGGAGCCTGATCCATGAAGCCTCGGCCGCTATTCAACATGTTCCCCCACGAGGGCTCCGGTGGTTGGGCGCCCAGTCCGAGAAAGCTCAGGGACGACTCGAGGATGACGGCGTACGCAAACGCCTGCATGGCCTCCACGATGAGCGGAGTGGCGATGTTCGGAAGGACCTCGCGTCCCAAAATGCGCAGATCCGACATCCCGATCGCGTAGGCAGCCTCCACATACTGTTGGCGCATGACGCCCTGCGTGGCCGCCCGCGCGAGGCGCGAGAACCCCGGGATGAAAATGATGCCAATGGCGGTCATCGCATTGAGAATATTCGTCCCCAGGACGGCCATGAGCACAATGGCCAGCAAGATGGCCGGAAACGAGAACAGCAGCTCCATCAGGCGCATCAGACCCACGTCCAGCGAACCGCCAAAGTAGGCGGCAACGGATCCGATCACCGTGCCTCCGACGAGCCCGACTGAAACCGCGACCGTCGCCACTTTTATGGAAATCCGCGCCGCGTGGATCGTCCGTGAGAGGACATCCCGGCCATACTCATCCGTGCCAAACCAGTGCGCGGCGTTTGGGGGGCGCAGCTTATCAGCGATGTTGACATCATACGGGGAGTACGGCGCGATCCAGCCTGCCAAGGCCGCCGACGCGACCACCGAGACGACCAGGGCCGCGCCGATGACAAGGAGACGATGGCGTCTCCAGGCGAAGGCGACAACCGCGACCGCTCGGATCCCTCGGCCCGCCGGGTGTGTGCTCATGTCCGCGGCCGCACGAAGACCTCGCGGGGGTCAAGGATCCCCGCGAGCACGTCGACGAGCATGTTGGCCGTCAGGACGGCGACGGTGACGGTCAATGTGCTTGCCAGGAGGACCGGGTAGTCCCGATTGATAATGCCCACCAGCACGAGCTGTCCGATGCCGGGCAGGAGAAAAATGTCCTCGATGATGACGACGCCGCCAAACAGCCAGCCAAACTCGACGGCTCCGACGGTCAGAAAAGGGATCAGCGCGTTGCGGAGCGCATGGTGCCAGACAACGCGGGGGGCCGGGGCGCCTTTCGCCACCGCGGTTCGGATATAGTCTGAAGCCAGGACCTCGATCATTCCCGCGCGCATGATACGCAGGAGGAGCGCCGATGACACAATGCCCAGCGACAGCGCCGGCATGATCATGAGGGAGAGATTCCGCAGCGGGGACTCCGCCATCGAGACAAACCCTCCTGCCGGGAACAGGCCGAGCTTGAGCGCAAACGTCAGGATCAGCAGGGTGGCGAGCCAAAAGTTGGGGACCGCCCCCATGACCGTGGCCACGAGCGTGACCACCTGGTCTGTCCGATGTCGGTGGGAGCGGGCCGCCGCGGCGCCCAGGGGGACCGCGATGACGTTCGCGACGATAAACGCGAGGATCGCCAGTTCCAGGGTGACGGGCAGCCGTGTCAGCAGCTCCGGACCGACCGGCAGGTGGTTTTGAAAGGACGTCCCGAAATCGCCGCGCAGCGCCTTGCCCAACCAGTCCAAGTATTGGACGTGCAGCGGGCGGTCCAAACCCTGGTCGTGCTCAAAGCGGGCGATCGCCTGAGGCGTGGCGTCGATGCCAAGCGCGGCTTTGGCCGCTGAGCCTGGAACGACGTTCACCGCGACAAACAGGATGACCGAGGTCGCCAGCAACGTGGGCACGAATGCCGCAAGACGCAGGGCAACAAGCCTCAACATGCGAATGCGCCCTCAGCCGGCAGTCTCGCCCGCCGGCCGCGCCGACCCACTGACCGCACGCCCGACGCCGCCTACGCCTCGAGCCACGCGTCCTTGAGGGTCTTCAGGAATCCCGTCCGCATCGGACGGTAATTCTGCAGCTTGCTGGTGTGCCCGATCAGGAGCCAGCCGTTGACCAGCGGCACGATGGGCATGTCTTGCATGGAAAGGTCCTGCATCTTGCGGTAGAGATCTTTCCGGGCCTCCACCGTGGGGGCGCTCTTCGCCTGCTCCAGCAGGGCGTCCATCTCCTTGCTGCAGTACTTCTGCACGTTGATGGCCATGCCGCAGTGATAGTTGTTGGTCACGAAATCGTCCGGATCGGCGAGCGGGCTCAACCAGTACATCATGGTGATTCCGAAATTGCTGGTGCTCCAGACCTCGTCCCAGTACCGCGGGATTTCCATCGTCCCCAGCTTCGCCTGTATCCCCGCCTTTGCCAGGTTCGCCTGAACGATCGGTCCCATCGCCATGATGTTCGGAAACGACGAGGGAAGCGTCATGCCGATATCCACGCCGGTGATGCCGTTGGGATAGCCGGCCTCGGCCAGGAGCGCCTTGGACTTCGCGGGGTCCCCCTTCGGCGACACGAACTTGATATCCGCATAGCCCCAGTTCCACTGCGGGATCACGCCGCCGAGGATCGGGGTCGCCAGGCCGAAGAAGGCGCCGTCGACGAGAGCCTGCCGGTCGAGGGCGAACGAGACCGCCTGGCGGACCTTCGGGTTATCGAACGGTTTCTTGGTATTGTTGAGCAGGAGCCAATTGTAGCGGGAGCCTTCCAGCGTCACCGCCGTCAACCCCGCACTCCCTTTCACCTTGGCGAAATCCTTGGGCGGAATCTCGTTGGAAAAATTGACCACGCCGGAGAGGAGGGCGTTGGTCAGCGCCGTGATGTCGGAGATGATCCGGTATTCCATCGCATCGAAGTAGGGCTTGCCCGTCTCAAAATACTCCGGGTTACGCTGAAATTTGATCGCACTGCGAGGTTCATAACTGACGAACTTAAAGGGGCCGGTGCCGATGGGTTTCGCATTGAGATCATGTCCACCATCGACCAGTTTCTTCGGAACGATCGACGAGCCGGGGAATGCCATGTAGATGAGGAAGGGCCCCGTCACCTTCGAGAGCCGGAACCTCACGGTATAGCGGTCGACGGCGTCGACGCTCTTGATGGTCTCGACCTGCGCGCCGTACGAGTATCCGGACTTGGGAGCCCGCAGTCGATCAAACGAAAACTTCACGTCCTCCGCGGTCAATTCGTCTCCATGATGGAACTTCACGCCCTTGCGCAGATTAAACGTATAGGTCAGTCCGTCATCCGTGATCGTGTATGACTGCGCCAGCTCCGGGTAAGGCTTCGCATCGGGATCCAGCGCCATCAATGTGGAGTAGACCTGTTCGATGACCACGTGCGACATACCGCTGGGGCCTCTGACCGGATCAAAGCCCGCGGGGTCGGCGGAGAACGCCGCCTTCAAGATGCCACCGCGGCGAGGGGCACCCGCGGCCGCCGCCGGGGTTCTTGTGTCCGCGCCAATGAGGCTTTGGGCGGAAGCCAGCGACACGCCCAGCGCCCCGCAACGGCGCAGAAATGCTCTTCGGCTCATCTCCCCCTGGCGGAAGGCGTCCACCAGTTGACCGACCACTCTTTGCTGCGCCGCCCTCGCTGACTGTCTCAACGCCGCTCCTCCTCCTCTCTCTTGCGTGACAAGGACTTCGTTGGCGTTGACAGGCGCCCTCCTCAAGGCTTCGGACACGTCTGGCCGGACAGGTCAACGGTGGAGAGGGTGCTCTTCGTCACCATGGTGGACTGGGTGAGTGTTTCCGCGGGGATCTTCTCGCCCTTGACGGCCCGGACGGCCATCTCAACAGCCAGGGCGGCCATCTGGACAGGCTGGCTGATCGCCGTCATCTGCACCCAGCCTTCCTGGATCAGGCGTTTGGTCTCGTCCTCGAGGTCGAGGGTCGTGACGATCACCTGGCCCGGCTTCTTTCCGGCGGCCCGCAGCGCCTGCACCGCCCCGATCGCGATCGGACCATTGAACGTGTACACGCCGCGGACGTCCGGAAAGCTCTGGAGGTAATCCTGCATGATGTTGAGGGCCTCGGCCGACGCTGTGCCGGAAAATTTCTCCGCGACGATCTTGATGTCTGGATAATATTTCATGTAGTCTTTAAAGCCGTTCACGCGAAAGTTCGTCAGGTCGAGGCCTGATGGCCCGCTCAGCATGACGACCTTGCCCTTTCCTCCGAGCGCATCGGCCATATAGACCGCCTCGAGCTGGCCCATGAGGTAGCTGTTCTCTCCCACGAAGCCCGTCACTTTGGGGGACTTCGTGGCGATGCCGTCGTTGACGACGACGATCCCGGCGTCCACGGCCTTCTCGACGGCGGGCACTGTGCCGACCGAGCTTGCCGGCACCAGCACGATGGCATTGACTTTGCGCTGGATCACGTCTTCAAGTTGTGAGACCTGGCGATTGAGGTTGCCGTACCCGCCGGCGTCGAAGAGCGTCACCCCGGCGCCGAACTTTTTGCCGCCGGCAAAGTAGCCGCAGCTCTTCAGCTTGAAATACGGATCACCCGCCGCGGGCAGGAACACCGCGACCTGCAGCTTCGCCTGAGCCGTGGATCGCGCGGGCAGGGTGAATCCCACGGCAGCCAGCAGTCCTACGGCAAGCACCACGCGCAGCACGCCTCGTCGTGTCATCTGGTCCCCTCCCTCCTCAGCATCTGTCAGCATCCGCAGCCGGGCCGGATCGCGCGCCGCCCCCTCACCTCCTCAAGGTGCTGAACCACACGGATAGGATGATCAGCGAGCCAATGATGATGTCCTGGACGAAGGTGGAGATGGCAAGAATGTTCAACCCGTTGACCATGAAGGCGATGAAGAGCACACCCAGGACCGTGCGCAGGACGCTGCCCTCTCCGCCGAACAGCGAGGTGCCTCCGATGACGACGGCGCCGATCGACTGCAGGAGCAGACTCCCCGCCCCCAACAGCGGTTGACCGGAAATGACCCGCGCCGAGAGGACGTAGCCGCCTACCGCGGCCATGAACCCGCTCAGCGTGTAGACCCAGACCTTCACCCGCGCCACGTTGATGCCCGAGAGAACGGCGACCTGTTCATTCCCTCCGAGGGCGTACACATGCCGGCCGAACTGTGTGCGCGTGAGCACGTAGTGAAGTGCGGCCAGGCCGAACGCCGCCAGCAGGACCGGTGCCGGGAGCCATCCGATGTACCCGCCGCCAAACCAGAACCACTGTGATCGCGCGGGATCCGGGACCCCGAAAACCGCCGAGCCGTTGACGTAGGTCATGGCCGCGCCGGAGGCGACGTAGAACATGCCCAGGGTGACGATGAACGGCTGGATGCGCGCCTTGCCGACGAAGAGGCCGTTGATGAGGCCGGCCAGGGCCCCCGCGGCCAGGCCAAGCAGCGACCCGGCAACCAGCCCGCGCTGAATGATGTTGGCGGCGGTGACCACGCTGACAAGGCTGACGACCGAGCCCTGGGAGAGGTCGAGCCCCGCGCTGAGGATCGCGACGGTCTGTCCGCCGGCCAAGAACAGCAGCGACGAGCTCTGCATCAGCACATTCGTGAAGTTGCGCAGGGTGAGAAAGTTTGGGCTGAACACGGAGTACGTCCCCAGCATGGCGAGGAAGGCGGCAAGCAACCCGACGCGCTCCCACCGGAACTCGCCGAGGAAGATCTTGCTTGGAGACGCTTTAGTGACCGCTCGTGTGTCCATTGCCCTGCGCGTCTCTTCCGAGGACCGCATACCGGAGCACCCGCTCGTGGTCGAACCGATCGCGCGGCACCTCAGCAACGATCTCCCCGCGGCGCATGACCAACAGCCGGTCGCTGAGCCCCAAGACCTCATCCAATTCGGACGAAACGACGATGATCGCCGCGCCGGCCTCGGCCAACTCATCAATGATTCGATGAATCTCGCTCTTCCCCCGAACATCGATGCCCCGGGTCGGCTCGTCGAACAGCAGGATCGCGGGATTGGCACACAACCCCTTGGCCACAACGACCTTCTGCTGGTTGCCGCCCGAGAGCATCATGGCCTGGGTGAACAGCGACGGCGCCACCACGCCCAGGCGGCGGCATAGGTCCGCGGCCCTGCGTCGCTCTGAGTGCAGATCCAGCCCCAGCGGCCGGCTGAAGCCGGGAAGCGAGGCCAGGGACACATTGTGGAGGACGGAGAGCACCTGAGCCAGGCCCTGCGCCTTCCGGTCTTCAGGGATGAGGAAGATTCCGTGCCGGATGGCGTCAGCGGGGCTGCGCAGGCGCACCGGCGCGCCGCGCACGCGGATCGTGCCCGTGTCGAGCGGATCTGCCCCATAGATGCACCGCAGCAACTCGGTGCGGCCGGAGCCCACCAGCCCCGTGATCCCCAGGATCTCCCCCCGCCGGA
>Ga0209154_1001928_pt1 | contig 11896 bp, 12 predicted proteins | sample GraSoiAngelo_121_FD_185878 | JGI IMG/M metagenome (GOLD analysis project Ga0209154, IMG submission 185878) | Grasslands soil microbial communities from the Angelo Coastal Reserve, California, USA - 14_0919_12_20cm (SPAdes) (version 2) | ecosystem: Environmental > Terrestrial > Soil > Grasslands ... | reverse complement strand
GGCATACGTCGTCCAGCCAGGAACCACGTTTTCTTGCATAGAGGACGAGACGACACCAGGACCACTAAAGTTCAGGCGATAAGTGCCGGGCTTAAGACCTTGGAAGGAAACTGCACCTGCAAAGAACTCCGGCTTAGTCCCGTTCGCCACGAAAAACGTACCATTGTACAGGCTAACCGTTACCAAGTTGGGGACGTTATCGTTAGTGGCGCTTCTAATGTTGATCGTAATCCGGCCGAGAGCTGATGACACGGATACGGTCTTCGATATTCTCCCAATCGACCCCTTCTGGTCCGTAACAGTAAGAGTCACCGAATACGGTGTCGGACTGGTAAAGTTATGGGGTACGACTGGTCCTGAAGCCGTGGGGGTCCCATCCCCAAAGTTCCATGAAAACGCGACTACATTCGTTCCGTCCGAGTTGAAACTCGCTCTGCCATCGAGTAAGACCGGCTGATCTACTATCGGAATCGCAGGCGAGACGTTGAAGAAGGCAGTCACGCCGTCGTTCGAAAAGATTCCGTCTTGTGTAAGGTGGAGAATATAGTGCGGTGCCGGGTTAGGGTTAACGAGGGAATCATTGTCGTCGATAGGATGGAAGAGACTAGTTCCTTTCCCCACAACACCAAATTGTACGCTGAAAAGGGTTAGCGAGGTGAAAGGGCCCTGGAGAATGGTTGAGAAATCTGCCGCAGAATGAATAACGTTCAGCCCGTCATTGATGTTGCATCCCATTCCCACTCCGTTGATACATCGGGCCACCTCTTGTTCTTGGGAAGATACCGTCAAACTCTCAAATCCCAATGTCGCATTGTTGAAGCTCAGTTGAATGTCATAAGCATTGAAGGCTTCAGAAGAAGAAAGATTCAAGTCCACTTGGACCCAAAAGCTCTGGTTGAGATGACTCGTAAGTGGCAACACGTAGAGAACAGACGTGTCTGTGCTTTGACCTCTGACCGGCGAAGGTAAAAGAGCCGGTGCCATAGCAGCCGAAGCCAGAAGGATAAGTATCACGAATCCACGGATCAAGACTAAGACTGCCCTTCGGGTTAATCGATATCTAATGAGTCGCTCGCAAAAGTTAAACCAATCGCCACGTTCGAGAACACGAACCGAAATATGCCCGGTAGACGAATATTCCACTAATCCGGGTCCAACCTCGAGAAGTTAGCCCTCTTGAACATGCAACGAGTAATCATCGCTTCGACTCTAATCCTGCTTGTCGCAGTTTCCCTCTCTCAACCGGCTGCTGGTTCAGACTTTACAATCCTCCTAGACGGCAGCCAGTTCAGAATAACGTGGAAGATTGATGCGATGCAGAACCTCACAGCCTTCGCCAAAACAATCACCTTCCCTCAGAACATAAGCTCCACCCTGAAGGGAGCCGACCTTACCGCATTTGCATCAACCCTTCAGAACACGCTCCAGGCAAAGGTAGCAACCATTCAGATCAGCCAACCCACGATCAGCCTCTCCTCAAACAGCGTAAACGCCACCTGTTCAAACCACTGCCCATTCCAGTGGCTCAACGCCACAATCGCATTCGACATCCATGAAAACCCTGTACAAGCGAATGGCCTAGGAGAATACGACATGTCCTGGAAAGCAATCCGAGTGGAAGACAATCTACAAGTAAACGGGACCGCCTTCAACACACTTGGGGAAACGTACTTGCTCCAAGGGCTCGCGTCCTTCTTTCCCACCCCAACAACACTGCGAACATTCACAGTCAAAATAGGAGGACTCTTGGTAAACAAGAACACATACCAAGATCCAACTGGAAAAATCTTCCTGTTGGACACAGGCGCATTTCAGACTCCCCTTTCGAACTGGGTCCACACGCAGGACCTCGAATCTCGCACCCAGAGCTGGACTAGTCCGCAAAATGCAGGCTTTAACATAACCGCAAATCAGCAAATAACCGAAGTGGGCTTCCAAACCAACCTGTACTATTTTGCCGCCGCCCGGATGTCTGGGGAAATCTCGACTTCAATGAACACTTTCGCCCAAAAAGATGTGCTGTTCGTGGATTTCTCCAACGGATTGTGGAAAACGGTCAGCGCAACCCTGATCCTAGTTATCATAGGAATACTAATAGTGACAGTAATACTGGAACGCCGTATCACAGGCCAGCTCCGACAACGAAGGAAGGGCAGCAAGGCTCGGTAGACGACTGGCACGTCGCGTCAAGAATTGGCCACTCCAATCGTCGAAAGCCTTGAAGGCCAGACCAGATCACAAGGCGATCGAACGGGGGGTAAGCCGCTAGCGATAACCTTTAGTCCTCGTCAGGACTAGGGGATCGGAACGCGTTGTCAGAGTCCGGGGACAAAGACTCGCAAAGAGAAGATGGTCCTTGGGGTCCCGTGAACCCGGACATTTGGGCTCCACGACCACGCAAAGGGAGGTTGCGGCGAATTGCAAATCGCGCCCTCGAGACCGTCTCATCTGTCTCAGTCCTAGCATTGGCCATAGTAGGCCCCGCAGCATTTCTCTCGTCGCTGCTTGTAGTCTACTACGTCGCAGGCCCCGCCCTATTTGGTCCGGTTCTTTTGACCTTCTGGGCTGTCGCTATCATAGGATTCGTGCTTGTCTTGGAGAAAACTGGATACGCTCGGAATTTCGAAAACTGGGGCTTCCGATTGACGCCCGCCAAGATCCTGGCGGTGCCCGCCTCTTTCATAATAGTAATCGGCGTTTTCTATCTCTTCCTCTTCTTTGCCCGGCTCCACTAGACACATTCGCCCACACGGTTTCCGACTCGAGAAAGGTTGACGGTAGCGTGCGGCCCTTCATTCAGGTAGAACGTTGTTCCCTACCATCAAGCCTTCGTGAAAACATCTTGTCACCTACGATTTTTCCAAGCAAATCCACAACCCGATCAAACCTCAATCTTGCAGAGAATTCGAGCTTCTCATTCTTAGTCAGAATGGTCAGATCGACGAGGTGGTATGTCTCCTCCACGTCCACCCTCACAATCTCGTCCAGACCAATAGCAAAGTTGTCTTTGTTGGACGCAAGAATCTCCTTGGGACTCTGAGACCCCCGTGGCTTAGCTAGAGACTCTTTTCCTGACTTCAAGAGATCCTCAAACGCACCACTCAAGCCCCCGAAGAACTGGCCCGTGGCAAGCGCTCCCGCTCCTCTCTTTCCACGATAAACAACAATAATTCTTGCGTCCGTCGGTACAAGTGTCAAGTGTTCAGAGCCAACTTGCAACCGGGCAATTACCGGAATCTCGCCCAACACAGTCTCAGTCTTCTCGCCCAGCGAACACATCTCCCTGTTGAGCTGTCATTAGACAGTACTTGGAAATAAGTTTGCTATTCCATGGAAACAATAATTTCCACATCATCCTCTTCCACCACCATCAATAATCTCGCGGGTCTGGGTTGTCTTGTGCTCGATCGACTCTACTATTCACAGTTTCAGCAAAAGTAGGTTCAGCCGGAAAAAGTCCTAAGCCCTACGCGGTGACGACAATGATACGGTCGCGTGATTCGAAAACAATGAGAAGTTTGCATTTTCCCTTTGCACTGACCATGATGCGATGACTCCTCAGTGTCGAAGCGATTATTATCATAGCGTATCGACGAAGCTAGCGTCATACATCTTCTGTCGGGACAATCTTCAACTGCCCATAGGATGTTGAGATATATCTGGAATGCTTCGCTAACGATCCGACCTCCAAGTATTCCTACAGAAAGCTGCTTGTCAGAAAATCATTAGTAGCAAGCTGGGAGAAGCGTTTCACTGAAATGCGTCTCTTGATCGCGAATGTGCACCTGCTCGAATCTAGCAATTCATATAACCCTGCAATTTCGACAAGCTTCCGCACGCCCCGGTGGCTCAGCCTGGTAGATGCCGAAGCCAGCCAAGAGCGTTGCCTTGGTAGACTCCTCAAAAAGGCAAAGGTCACGAGTTCAAATCTCGTCCGGGGCTCCAAAAACTGTCGATGACTGTGTCATCCCTCTATCTTGAGTCGTGGACGAACCTGAATATTCCCTTTCTACTGAAACGGTCTCACGTTTCAGTCAATAGAGCGAAACTTGCGTCCGTAGGACGCAGACTCGCAGCATAGCGCCTGGTTTCTACGACGGAGCACTTCGTCTCGGTTATTCAGAAAAAAGGGGGTTACGCCTCTCAACATCCTCAAAGGGATGTGAGAGACGACTGTCTTCACTATGCCGTAACAGTGATTGTTGCAGAACTGGACAGCTTGGTACCGTGGAAGACGAAACTTCCGGTTACCGTCACTGTAAAGGTTCCGGACGTAGCGGTAGAGATTGTCAGCTGGGAAGATGCTGTATTGACGCAGTCGCACGCGACGAAAGTCGGACTTATGCTGGCGGTCACTGATGAGCTAGAAGTTGTGGCCGAGACGTTTACGTCATTCGCCCAGCCGTTGAGAGCATTGACACTAACAGCTACGGTCTGGGAAGAGCCCGCGGGGATGGCGACAGATGAAGGCGCGGAGACTGTGAAGCTCGGCTCAGCAGTGCTGGAGACGGTTCCATAGTCAGTGTCGATGACTAGGATGCCAGAAATCTGGGACCCGGCGATGGCGATTTGTTGACAGGTTATCACGATTGGAGAGCCTGCAACACTGTTGACGGCCATCCACGTTACCGTGAAAAGTACGCCTCTGGAAGCCGACGATGCAACGCCAGTACCTGATGCAACCGCGAGGTGTGCTATCCCTGAACCATCATTGATGCTACAGCCTGTTCCCGAGCCGTTGACGCAGTTGGCGACGACGATTGGCGAGGGAAGTATAGTTCCAATGGAAATGCTCTGGGGACTGATAGCAGCACCGTCTGCTTTCACTGAGATGTCGAATGCGTCGAATGGAACCATGAAAGAGATCATGATGTCGGTTGTCGTGAGAGATCCTGCCGGCACAACCTTCGTGCTACCAGCAGTCAACCTTGGACCTGGCCTGGCCTGGACCGCTGGAGTTGCAACTAACGCGATGGATAATGACACTGTTACGAGCAATAGAGCTAGAAGCTTAGAGTTTTTCAAAGTTTTCCAGCACGATACTACGGGGTACGAGGTATAAGCTTTCTTAAGGGGAATGCCCTCGAAGTAAGGTGGAGATATCACTCTATTTCCGGGGAATGCTTGAGCAGTCCTATAACTCCTAGTCTCGACACAAACTCGGACCAGTTCGAGATCCCTCTTATCCCTCGCGTCGCCACGAATCTACCACTGCGCAACCAAAAGGGATGCTTACACTCTTCACGTTCACCGGATCAGAAGTAAGAAATTTCAATGCAAAAGGTTTCAGAGTTCACGCCAACTCGAGTTAGAACTTATCCCGAAAAAAGGGGGTACTTCTCTCCATCTCCTTTGGAGTATGGGAGAGACGGTTACCGTTCGGATTAGGCCGTGACGGTAATCGTGAACGATTGTGTTATTGGACCTGGTGGCGGCGAGATTCCCGTAACAGTGACTGTGAACGTCCCAGATGTGGTTGTAGTAATAGTAAGAGTGGACATTGCTACTCCGACACAGTTACACGAAACGCCGGCCGGAGCTAGAGTTGCGGTGACCGATGGGCTGGAGGTTGTGGCTGACAGCGCGACATCATCGGCAAAGCCGTTGACGCCAACTACTGTCACGATGACGCTCTGAGAGGAGCCAGCGGGGACTGCGACAGTTTGTGAGGCTGAGACACTGAAGTTGGGGAGCGCGGAGGCTGGAACGGTTCCAGTGCTAGAGTAGACGTTATCCTTCAAGCTGATGCCAGATACCTGGACACCCGCAGAGGCAAAGAGCTGGCAACTGATCGCAACGACGCTGCTGACACTGTCGACTGCCTTCCATGTTACGGTAAAGATGACGCCGTTGTGAACAGTGGATGGTGCGCCTGTACCGGATGCGGCTGCAAGGTGGGCTATGCCGGGACCGTCATTAATGCTGCAGCCTATGCCTGCACCATCAACGCAGTTTGTGAGTACAAGGGGCGAGACAAGGGCGGAGCCGATTGAGATGCTCTGAGGATCAATGGCCCCACTGTCGGCAAAGACCGCTATGTCGAAGGCATCGAACGGGACCATAGATTGAACTTTAATGGCGGTTTTTGTGAGAGAACCTGCAGCAACATATGTGGTGGGTCCAACCACCAGTTTGGGGGTGGCTTGGGAGATGGCTTGGATTGGAGGAATCCCTGCGAGAACGATAGATGCCGTCACGGCGAGAAGCAGTATTGGTAGAAGCTTATGCTTTTTGAAACTCGTAAAGGCTATCATTTCCATTTTCAGGAGGACTCAGTCATACTCCACTTATATGTTTTCCCCCGCCCTCGGGCGGCGGAAAACGCTTCAGCGAGCCAGGGATATCAGGAGATATGCATTTCTGAGCGTGGCTATCCAACGCCGACTTCTATACTCGGGATGCCGAGGAGTACACAAGGACACGTCAGACAGCACTGGATAGAGCCTCAATAATCCCTAAGGAGAGTGACGGGTGCCTCAGACTGCCAAGATTCTCAGATGTCCACAACATCTCAGAACCAAGACTGTCTAGAAGCATAGACTCTTACTCTTGGTCAAGAAATCATCGAAGACGATGCCTGGAACAGCCATCCCTCCATGAGAGAAACTAGACAAGAAAAGCCGCGGTTTTCTACGAGAATAAATATCGAGGACCTTGTTGCTCTTACCGATCTTTAGAAAGCCGGCGACAATAATCTGGTATGGCAGCCAGGCTTAAGTCCGGTTCTCAAGCTGGCGGACCTTCTCCTTCCAAGCAGGGGCTTGAGACATTTGTTGGAGCACGGACTTCTTAGCCTCCTCTTGGCTCATCCAGCGGGTCTGCATAGCGAGCTTAACCAAGTCCTCGTACTTCTTCTCAAAGGGCAGCAACTTACCATTCATGTCAGTGCAGTGAATACAGTAGGGGTTGTCCGGGTTCTGCGCACCATGCTCCTCGTTAGTTGCCATGGGCATACCACAACTCTCGCAGCGCAAAGCCAGAGACATAAGTTCCGACAAGAACAAGAACACGAAAGAGAACTAATAACCTAACTGGACAACCCGCCTGACAGCACGAGTAACAAACCACAATCTGTGTCTGCTAAACCTATAATAATCCGGCACCCGCCCTATCGCGAACAGACCATTAGAGGAATGCTTCTCTTGCGGAGAAAGGGCACAGTACACCCTTTCGCAATTCTAACCGAGCTGATCCTACTATTCGGAAAAAAGAAACCCCCCGAAGAACCAATCCCAGCCACCACGACCAGGCTGGAACCCTTCCCTATACCGGACACGATCAGGAAAACGATAACAGAATCCGACATCACGAAGGCCCGCAACCGACTTCGAGTCGCAAACCTCGAAAGAGACATCATAGGAGACGCCCTCACTAAGATCTATGAGGCAGAAGCAAAAGGCACTATCAACGAGCCTGAAAAAAACCAGATGATACAACCCTACAAGAACGACCTCAAACGTGTAGACGCAGAGATCGACACCTACAAGAAGACCGTCGACCTCTACGAGCTAGAAACAGCGAAGGAAGACCTGTTCAAGAGATTCCAGGAAACATTCCTCGACATACAAGCCCGGATCGAAAAGATCCGGCCATCCCTCAACCTATCAGCCTCAACCGAGGCCAAACCCGCCGAGCCAAATCCCGCCCCAGCTAAGACCGAACCAGAACCGACAGAGCAGAATGCTCCTTCAAAAGAGAAACCTCCAAGAGAGAAGGCGAGAAACAAGGCTGAAGAGAAAATTGAGACCATCCGAGAAGAAGTCCTCAAAGCCATGGAACGACTCGAACAGATAGAGACAGAAGGATAAGCGGACAAGGATGAGCTGGGTAGAAAAAGCAAGGCTCAGCGCAGCAGCGCAAGCCGTCCGGGAATTGAGAGACCGCACGACTGTCGGGCTTGGCAGCGGGACCACCGTCCTCAAAGCGCTAGACCTATCCGCAGATAGAATCAAGAAAGAGCATCTCAACATCAACTGGGTCCCCACAAGCTACCAGATGGAAATTGCCGCAAGAAGACTAGGCCTGAAAATAACCACACTGTCAGAAGATACAGAACTCGACCTAGCGATAGATGGCGCCGACCAGGTCCAGTGGAGATCACTCGACCTCGTCAAGGGCGGTGGCGCGGCCCTCCTGAGAGAAAAAATAGTAGACTCAACAACCAAGAAACTCGTCATAATCATAGACGAGAAAAAATTGGCGAAGACACTGGGTGGAGAGCAACCGATCCCCGTGGAGATCACACCCTTCGCCTACCACGCCACACTCGCAAAGATAAACAAGATATCCGAAAAGGCAGCGTTGCGGGAGGCACCAAGCGGCAAGGTAGGACCAGTAGTCACTGACAATGGCAACCTAATCATAGACGCATACTACCGGAACCTCCGACGGCCAGATATCGTCAACGAAAAACTCAGGAAGATCCCTGGAGTAGTGGAAACAGGACTCTTTCTGGAGATGTGCGACGTCGCATATGTCGGAAGGAAGGATGGTAAGGTGGATATTCTGCGCCGAAGCTAGAAAGCTAGCGATCTAAGATCCTTGTCACAATTTGTAAGCCCGGTCATTCTTCCCTAGCATACTGCTCCTCTCTCGCGTCTTCTTCCTCCCTCTCTGGGTCAGAGTCCATCCTTTGCTCCTCGTCCTCGGCGTATTCCCTAGGAATACCGACCTCTCGAACGCTGAACTTGGCCCACTCCTTTCCGCAGTCTCTGCACCGGTACGCAAATCTGTAGGTGACAAAGTTCTCCGGATGCTCTGCTATCGCGTCTCCGGTTTCGATGGTTATTCTCATTTTGAAAAAGGCGTCCTTTTCCTTGAGCGCCTCGCTCGTGTCGATCTCCTCTTTCGACATCAGCTCGCCAGCAAGGAACTTGTGGCAGAAGGGGCATTCTTCCAAAACCAAAGAGTGATCCTGAACCCGTGTGCTAACCAGACAAATTAGCCTTCCCCCTCCAGCGCAAAACGGTGTCTACGTTTCTATCGTTTCGTCACAAGAAGAGACGGGGGCAGTCGAGACCTTGAGGTTTTGCGTGAGAAAGTACTATGTTTCGGCGTTCGCCGGGCCGACCAGTCAGAAGTGACGAGGGGCGGTACGTGTGGATGACCTTATAATTCTGAGATCGCTCTCTCATCACAGAAGATTTCTATCAAGTAACCGTCTGGATCTCTAATCTTGATGCTTCGATACTTCTCCTCCGTCACGTCTTCGTAAATGATTATGTTTCTGGCTCTAAGCCATGCCTGCCACTCGTCAACCTTCGAGGATGAATCCACGCGGAAACCGAAGTGGAAGCCAGACGCCCCTAAGCCCTTCTCGTGCAATACGAGAGTGTCCCGGCCTGAAGGAATACGCGCTACTCCCTGCCCGATCGCCCTGCTATCGAGGCCAAGAATGTTCCGGTAGAACTCTACAGACGTTTCGAGGTCAGACACTTTCAGACCAACATGACCAATCCCAGAAGTGGCGATTGAGCCCGGACTATCACGTTTTCGTGCTCCGTAGCTCATAACTCTCCTCCTCAATGCGGGACTTATTGCCTTTACGTATCAAGTGCCGGGGGCGGGAGTCTCGGACAGAGGTGTTTTCGAACCCGCGACTTCCGGATCTCCCACATTGTAGTTATGAGTCCGGCGCTGTGGTTCCCCTTTCGGGGTCTGACCAGGCTGAGCCACCCCGGCAAAAATCGAGAGGACAAGTGATGCTAAAAGGATTCCCAAGAAATTATCATAACGATACGTCTCCCCTCGTAAGCTCCCAAAAAAACACCGGAACTCTACAACTCCGGGCGGCCCGCGTGAAATCGGGAAACCCGTCGATTGGAAAACCCATACAAATGTGAGAAGTGCTCAACGCGCTTTACTAATCGCGGAGGTCGGGCATGGGTGACGCCGCCGGGGATCCGGCGAGGGCATGGTCGAGATAGATCCAAGCTGAGAATCAGATCTCTGCAGATCTGCTCCTATCGGCTAACGACGCCTACTTGACGAAAAAGTGACCCCCACCTCCACTGCCGTCCCCACTGCCCTGTACGATCGCTGACACTGAGACAGTGTGAGATACTGGGCCACTGCTACCTGTGACAGTGATCAAGTACGATCCGAGAGGGACTGAGACTGTTGTGTTGATACTAATCGTTACCTTGACCGTAGTGCTTGGAGCAAGTAACACATTGGAGGTGCTAGCTGAGGCCGTAGGGCCGTTGGTGACAATGGGCGAAACAGACACGACCAAAGTAACGCTGCCTGAGAAACCCAGACTGCTTACGGATAAGACAGCTGCCGCATATCCACCAACGATGATGACGCTTGGACTTGGGGTGGCGAGAGAAAGTGTAAAGTCGGTGACAGTCACAGACAGTGCCGTCACGTGTTTTATGGAGCCGACACTCGCGGTGACGGTGACAGCATATGTTCCAGCGGGAGTCGAAGTTGTGGCCGAAACCGTAAGAGTCGACGCGCCAGATCCACCCGCAGGAAGGACAGGGTTGGCTGGAATGAAAGACGCGGTGGGGCCGTTTGTGACGAGGGGAGAGATAGAGGCAGAGAATGTTACAGTGCCATTGAGGCGGTTAACACTTTGCGCAGTGACGGTTGACGAGCCAGACGACGCCACCGTAAAGGAAAAGGACGCGGGACTTGCAGAAATGACAAAGTCTCCAGGCGTGAATATGTTGAGGGTGGAGGTGACCGTGTTGGTAGAACCACTGATAACAGAGATGGTGTCTGAGTAGAAGTTGGCTACAAAGACGGTGTTAGTGGCGAAGTTAACAGCGAGGGCGGTTGGGTTGAATCCAACCGGAACAGTCGCTATGACATTGTTCGAGGATCCATCGATTACGAAAATCGAGTTCGCGCCGGGTCCCGTCACATAGATTTTGTTGGTGCCAGGGTTGATGCCAACGTCCCCGGGGGCGAAGGCCAAAGATATGCTACCGGTCAAATTGTTTGTCGAACCATCAATAATGGCAACTGCGTTTCCATTAGGGTTCGTCACATAGATTTTATTGGTGGTAGGGTTGACAGCAGCTGAGGCGGGAGAGAAGCCCAATTGGATAGTCGCTAATACTGTGTTGGTGGAACCGTCGATAACGGAGGTAGTGTTCGCATCAAAGTTCATCACGTAGGCTCTGTTGGTGACGGTGTTGACAGTGACTGCCACGGGGTCGGATCCGACTGTGACCGTGGCCAACAAGGAGTTGGTGGAACCGTCGATGACCATGGTTTCGTTAGCGGAGGGCAAGGTCACGTAAATTCTGTTGGTTTTCGAGTCAACCGCTACGCCCTGAGGAGTCGACGACGCCGGAATAGTGGCGATGACGTTGTTCGTTGAGCCATCGAGCACCGAGACAGAGTTCGAGATACCATTCGCAACAAAGACCCTGCCTGTAGCATTGTTGACCCCGATGCCATCTGGACCGCCTCCCACTCCAACGACGGTTATTATTCCGATAGATGACCCATTAATGACAGAGACCTTGCCCGCTGATATGTCCGTAATGTAGATCTTGTTCGTGGCGGAGTTGATATCCAAGTTTGAGGGGCCAAATCCGAGCAACACAGTTGCAATGACGGAATTCGATGAGCTATCCATGATGGAAAGCAGATCCGAGCTATAGTTCGTCACATAAACGGTATTTGCTGAAGGGTTGAGATCCACTGCAGAGGGGTCGGCCATGTTGACGCTGGCAACCACAGTGTTCGAGGAGCCATCGACGACAGAGACCGAATTTCCATACAGGTTTGTGGTGTAGATCTTGTCAGTATTAGGGTTAGCAGCGACCGCAACTGGATGGAATCCAACTGGTACACTGGCGACAATCGCATTCGACGACCCGTTGATGACGATGAGGGTGTTCCCGTACACGTTGGCAACGTAGACCATGTTGGTATTGGA